>Ga0209605_1003021_pt1 | contig 15266 bp, 17 predicted proteins | sample AD_UKC035_MetaG_FD_184408 | JGI IMG/M metagenome (GOLD analysis project Ga0209605, IMG submission 184408) | Active sludge microbial communities of municipal wastewater-treating anaerobic digesters from USA - AD_UKC035_MetaG (SPAdes) (version 2) | ecosystem: Engineered > Bioreactor > Anaerobic >...
CGCCGCCTGGGCGAACTGGCCGGGAAAATGGAACGATCCAGGGCCGTGGGGAAAAGGATCGGCGGCGGGAAAAAGGAAAACGCCCTTCTGCTGCGCCAGAAAGAGGAATTTCAGCGGGCCTGGCCGGAGATCCGGGACCGGCTGGAGGAAGCCGCCGGGAAAGAGGGAAAGAGCCGGGAACGGCAGGCCTTTCTGGAGGCCTTCGAGGAAGAGGGGGTCGGCGGGTCGCCGAATTATGTCGAAGCCGTCAGGGCTCTCGACAGGAAAACAGCCCGCCTCGGGACCCTCTGGCTCCAGGCCCTGGTGGCCGGGGTTGTTCGTGACGCCGTGTACCTCATGCCCTCCTTCAAGGTGGAAGCGGACATGCTCTCACCGGGGTCGGTGTGAGCGGAAACGAAAAACAGAGGAAGGAAAAAACCTGTGGAAAACCGCATAAAAGGGAAATGGGTGTTCATTACCGGTGCCAGTTCCGGCATCGGTGAGAGTTGCGCCAGGAAGTGCGCCGCCATGGGGGCGAATGTCATCATCGGGGCCAGGCGGATGGAGCGTCTCCTGGCCCTGAAGGAGCAACTCTCGGCGGAGCACGGTGTCACCGTCTTCTGCCGGCGCCTTGACGTCCGGGACCGGGAAGAGGTGTTCCGTTTTGTGGAGGACCTGAAGGGACAAGGCATCGTCCCGGACATCCTGATCAACAATGCCGGCCTGGCCTCGGGCCTGGAAAAGCTTCACGAGGGGGATTTCGACGACTGGGACCGGATGATGGACACCAACGTCAAGGGCCTTCTCAATGTCTCCCGGGCGGTGCTCCCTCTCATGGTGGCGCAAAACCGCGGTCACGTGGTCAACGTGGGAAGCATCGCCGGTTATCAGGTCTATCCGGGCGGAAACGTTTACAATGCATCAAAATTCGCTGTCCGGGCCCTTTCGGAAGGGATGAACGTGGATCTTCTGGGAACGGAGATCCGGGTGTCCGCGGTGAACCCCGGGGCCGTCCGGACGGAATTTTCCGATGTCCGGTTCCACGGCGACCGGGAGAAGGCGGACCGGGTTTACGAGGGATATGCGCCCCTTTCCGGGGACGATGTGGCCGATTGCATCCTCTTCGTCATCAACGCGCCGGACCATGTGAATGTCCAGAACCTCACCGTGACGCCCACGGCCCAGAGAAATGTCTACTCCGTCTCCAGCAAGGAGAAAAAGGCGTGAGGGTCCGGTCTACGGCTTTTCGATCCCGTTGCCCGTCCGGGTTTTGCGGTACCGGCTCGATGCGTACCGGACCGCTTTCCCGATGACAACGAGGCCGAAGAACAGGCCGATGGCGATGGCGAGCGGGACGGCAACGAGAAGACTGACCTGAAAGGCGAACCAGAGGAAAGGGATGAGAAGGAGAATAACGAGGACCGTGAGGGCCCCGGTGAGAAAATCGAAAAACATGGCACGCTCCTTGTCATGGGATCCTGAAACAACAAAATAACTTTATCATAAAGGATGAGGCTGTAAAATGCCCGGAAAGCGATTTTTTTCCTGCGGAGGGACCCTGAAGCGGGTCCCGGCGGCAGACGGAGAAATCGTCTCTTCCAACGGTGGGGATCATGAAATCGTGGCTTTTCTTTGCCCTTTTTACATCCCCGCTTGACACAGGGGAAGTCCTTTGCCTATACTTCGCTGTCATTTTTTCTTTCTCTCAAATACGACCGGCAGGGGGAATCTGGTGCCGTGATATCAAGAAGGAGTCATCGATCACCGCCGCTTTTTGCTCTGATCTTCCTGGTTCTTTTCTGCTCCGGCCTTTTTGCCTTTCAGGGTGAGGGCGTCCCTTCCGGGGAATTCCTCCAGCCCTTTACCCTGCCCGTTCCCGAATCGGACCAGGACCGCCGGACTCTGGGACTCACCGATGAGGGATTCTTCCCCCTGTCGAAACTTCCTTCCAAATTTGTCCTCATCGAATTTTTCGGTGTTTTGTGACCGGACTGCCACCGGAGCGCGCCTGTCGTGAACAGGCTTTACAAAATTCTCCAGGAGGACCCGGTCTTGGGAAAAGACATCGCCATGTTCGGCATAGCCGTAAAAAACACGCCTCGGCAGGCGGAAGCCTACCGGGCGGGGTTTCGTGTGCCTTTTCCCGTTTTTTCCGACGAATCGGGCATCGTTTACGAGGCGGCGGGGAAACCGTCCTACCCCTCCCTTCTCATGGCCACGACATCCGGCCGCGTACTCCTGCGCCATGAGGGAATGATCCGTGATTATTACGAAATTATAAAGGAAATCAGGAAAATACATGAGTCGGAGAGGGCGGGGGGAACGGACCGCTGACAGGACCTCGTCATGGATGGCGGGTTCCGGAAAGGTGATTCCGGTCCCATGAGCGGAAACGGGGCGGCTTCCTCGAAGCAGGGTCTTCTGGAAAATTCTCTTTTCAAGGACATCCCCCGGGTAAAGCTTGAGAAGATCGCCGAGAGCGCCCGGGAAGAGACCGTGCCGGCGAATACGGTCATTTTCAGCCAGGGGGACCCTGGAGACTGTTTTTACATCATATCTTCAGGCAGGGTCCGGGTATTCCGGAGGGACCGCCGGGGTGTGGAGATCAACCTCTCCCAGCTTGGCCGTGGTGACAGTTTCGGCGAGATGGCCCTGTTGAGCGGCGAATCCCGGTCGGCCCATGTCGAGACCCTCGAAGAAACCCGGCTCATCGTCATTCCAAAGGATGTCTTTCTTAACATTCTGCAGGATTACCCGGAGATTTCCCTGGCCTTCATGAAACAGATCTCCACGTGGCTTCTCGAGGACGTCAAGATCGTCGAAAGGGAAGTCCGAAAGCAGTATGACCGGCCCCGCCTGTCCTGGTTCGACTTCCTGCTTCTTTTCGGCATCAGCCTCCTCTTCGCCGTCATCTTCAACCACTCGAACCCCAATGGAATTCCCCTGTTTCCCAAAGCCCCCTCGCGGGAGGCCCTGTCTTTCATCGATTCGTCCCGGGCCATGGCTCTTTACGAAGGCGTCGGCGCCCTCATTGTCGATGCCATGCCGGCCAGCTTTTATGAACAAAAACACATTGCCGGGGCCGTCAACCTGCCGCTGGCCCTCTTTGACATCGTTTACCTCCTGACCCTGGGCGCTGAAGAGAAAGAAAAACCGGTCATTGTATACGGGGGAACCATAAGCCGTCCCTACGATCTCGAGGTGGCCGACAGGCTGATGGCCCGGGGCCACAGGACGGTTCTTGTCCTGGATGGGGGGCTTCCGGCGTGGGAGAAGGGAGGGTATCCCATCGGCCCATGACAAACTTCCGGCAATACGCAATACGAGGGGTCACGAGCCCTTACCTGGCCTTGTGTTTCCGGGTCATCCTGGGACTTGTTTTCGTTTACGCGAGCATGAGCAAGATTCCCTATCCGGCCCAGTTCGCCGAGGCAGTGGCGGCCTACAGGCTCATTCCTTTCCAGATACTGAATTTCGGGGCCGTCCTGCTGCCGTGGATCGAATTCTTCTGCGGCCTGTTTCTCATCATCGGACTTCGAACGGCAGCCGCCGCCGTCGTGACGGGGCTCATGCTCGTCATGTTCATCATCATGATCGTCATCAACATGTACTGGGGGGCGCCCATAACCTGCGGCTGCTTTGACACGGTGGGGGAAGCCCTGGGATGGAGAAAGGTCCTGGAGGACGTGATTCTGCTCCTCTTTGCCGTTCATGTCTTTTATTTCGACCGGATCGGTGTTTTTCCAAAAAAGGGGACTCGGCCATCCGGTCGCCGGAAGCCCGTGCCTTCCAACGCACCGTCCTGACGGGGGGAGATGCCCATGTTTAGGGTCAACTGCAGAAGCGCTCTTGTTTTTATTCTCCTTGTCCTCTTTTTCATGGCTGCGGCCTGCGACTACCGGGACCGATACGCGGGCCTCTATGTTTCCGGAAGCCCGGACCTGCAAACCCCGGAGAACGTGGTCCTGGAACTGAAGCCGAACGGTGAAGGCCTGTGGCGGGCAGGCGGCGACGAGGTTCCCTTCGCGTGGTCCGTCAAAGGGGGGGAACTGCGGATCCACACCCGGGGGGGCGGCGTGATAACCGGGGCCCTGGACGGGAAAACCATCGACATCACCCTGCCCGGCACCATGAAGATGCTCTTCCGCAAGATCCCGGGGTGATCCCGTGATCCCGGGGTCGGACCAAGTCAACTAGCTGATAATAAATCATAAATAGGGTATTTTCAGGGTATTTTCAGGCCTTAAAAGGTCATTTTTGGCCCCCAAAAAGGGTATCTTGACGAAACCGAAAAGAAACCGCGAGAGGCCTGCTCCCGCGGTTTCTTTACATCAGGATACAATACTCTTCAGGGCTTTGCAGGCGGTGTCCGCGGTTAAATCTCCCTTCCGGTCCCGAAGCACACGGACATGACGCCCCCGGGGAGCCCATATTCGGGGGTCGGTGGCCGTAAAGACAACCAGGGCGGGGATGCCGAGGACCGCCGCCATGTGAGAAATCCCCGAGTCGTTTCCCACATAAGCCCTCCCTTTTTTTAAAATCGCCGCCACTGTCGAAAGGGAAAGATTCATTAAAACCCTTGTTCCCATCTCCGGCGTTCGAAAGGATGGCTCTTCCAGGATCCATCGGTCCGCTTCCCCGATGAGAAACCGGCAGGGCCGGCGAAGGAGGCGCTCCGTCATTTCCGCCAGCCGCACGAAGTTTTCAGGGGGCCAGCATTTCAGCCGGGATCCGCTTCCCGGGTGCAGGATTACCGGTTCGGCGGGCAGATTCGGGACGGGTTCCGGAACAGGGGGCGCTTCGAGAGAGGGGATATCCGCCGCAAGGGGGATACCCAGGGGTTTCAGGGTGTTAAGGAAGAAATCGGAGGCGTGAACGGTCAGGGCGGATGGCCGAAAAGGGCGAAAAAGAAGGGTGCCTCGAAGGAAAGAGAGAAGATTTTTCTCAAAGTCCCCGTTCCCGTGCCAGCTGACGGCGAGACGGAACTCTCCCAGAAGGGCTTCCAGGGTCGGGGGAATCGGGCCGGCGGGCACGAAAAGCCGTTCCAGGGACATCCTCTCCAGGGGAAGAATTTTTTCAAAAGGGGCGGGACGCACCCATTTCCAGCGTTCGGGGTGGCCGATCAGGGTGATCGCGGCCCCTGGAAAGGCGTCCCGCACGGCATAGATGGCGGGAAGGCTCAGAATGCCGTCACCCAGGGCTCCTCCGTGAATGAAGAGAATCTTTTCACGTTCCCGGTGTTTCATGGTCTCCCCGTTGATTTTTCCCCGTGACATACAGGAGATCGTGTGGAAAAAAAATATATTTTTCCCCGGAGTGGACTGTTCCATAAAGACCTGGCGCAAGTAATCCTTGATTTTTAAACGGTCTCCGATTACATCCTGCAAGGAACCACAACAAGGAGGGTCTTATGAAAATCACGAAGCACAAGGAAGGGAAAGCCATGGTAATAGCCGTCGAAGGCCGGCTCGACGCCGTGAGCGCCCCCGCTTTCGACAAGGAACTGGAAGAACTCATCGAGGCGGGGGAAAAATACCTCGTGCTGGATTTTCAAAACCTCGAATATATCAGCAGTGCAGGCCTTCGAAGCATCCTGGCGGTGACGAAACGGCTCAAAGGGCTGGAAGGCCGCATCGCCCTGTCTTCCCTGACAGACATCGTCGGGGAAGTCTTTGAAATTTCAGGGTTCAACAAGATAATCCCCATCTATGACTCTCCGGAAGAGGCCCTTTCGGAACTGTAAGGCCCTTGAAAACGCCTTCGGGCTTCATGGTGACGGAATCGAGGAAATGTTCATGGGGACGGTGATCCTGCCGGCCAGTCTGGAGCATTTGAAAGAGGCCCTTGCCTTCCTTGAGACGAAGGCCCGCGAGGCCGGCCTGGATGAAAAAAGGGCCCTCGAAATGAGCCTCGCCCTGGAGGAAGTCCTGGTAAATATCTTCACCTATGCCTATCCCCGTGAACGGGGCGTCGTCGAGATTCGGTGTTCTTCGGGGGAACCGGGCCGGCTGGCTGTCGAGGTCCGGGACCAGGGCGTCCCTTTCAACTGCCTGTCATGGCGGGAACCCGACCTGGAAACGGGAATCGAAGACAGGCCCATCGGGGGGCTGGGAATATTCCTTTTCAGGCGCCTCGCCTCCCGGGTGGCATACCGGCGGGAAGAGGACACCAACATCCTCTCCCTTCTTTTTTGAGCCATGGCCGTTTGGACCCGCATATTCACGGTGGTTTTTCTTTTCCTGTCCTTCCTCGATCCGGCGGCGATGGCCCGGGCCGAAGAAGGGCCTCTGAAACGAGCCCGGTTTCTGCCCCAGTGGTCTCCCCAGGCCCAGTTCGCCGGGTATTACGTGGCCTTTCACAAGGGTGTCTACAAACATCACGGTATCGACCTCTACATCCAGAACGGCGGACCCGGTCACTCTCCCCGGGAATATCTGGAAAAGGGGAAAACCGACTTTGCCACCCTGTGGCTTGCCACGGGTATCGAGATGCGGGCCCAGGGCGTCCCGGTCGTCAATATGGCGCAGATCCTCCAGCGGTCCGCCCTCATGCTCGTGGCGAAAAAGGCCCGGGGCATCGAGACGGTGGCGGACATCGACGGCCGGAAGATCGGGCTTTGGGGGGCCGTCTTCCAGGTCCAGCCCAGGGCTTTTTTCCGGAAATTCAATCTTCAGGTCACGGTGGTTCCCCAGTCCCGCTCGGTTGACCTGTTTCTCCGGGATGGCGTCGCCGTGGCTTCCGCCATGTGGTACAACGAATACCACACGATTCTCAGCAGCGGCATCGACGCCGACGAACTGACCACCTTTTTTTTCCACGATTACGGGCTCAACTATCCGGAAGACGGCCTCTATGCCCTCGAGGCCACCTGGCAGGAAGACCCCGCCCTGTGCCGGGCCTTCGCCCGGGCTTCCCTGGAAGGGTGGCGGCATGCTTTCGACCATCCCGAAGAGGCTGTTGACATCGTCATGGCGGAAATGGAAAGGGCCCACATCCCGGCGACCCGTGTTCACCAGCGCTGGATGCTTGACCGCATGAAAGACCTCATGATCCCCGCCGATGACCCGGACAGGGCGCCCGGGCTTCTTATTCCCGCCGATTATGAGCGGGTGGCCCAGGGCCTTCAGGCCCTGGATCTCATCGACGGCATTCCCGATTTTTCCTCCTTTTACCAGGCGTGCCCCCATGATTAACCGCCGGGGTCTCGCCTTCAGGCTTGCGCTCTTCGTCCTTACGAGCGTGACCGCCGTCTTTCTTCTGATTTTCGGGTACAGCTACAAGACCTCCCGGGACATCCTCATTGGCCAGATCGAGGACAGCGCCTCCAATCTGGCGGCGGCCACGGTAAACCGCATCGATACCGTTCTGGCGGCCGTTGAGAAAATCCCCCAAAACTTGGCGTGTTTTCTTGAAACATCGGATTTCACGAAAAGCGGCCTCCTGGACACGCTGAAAGCGGTAGTCGAAGACAACGACGACATCTACGGGGCCGCCGTCGCCTTCGAGCCCGACATGTTCGAGCCCGGTGTTTCCCGCTTCGCCCCCTATTTTTACAAAAGCGACGGCTATGTCCGTTACGCCAACCTCGCGTCGGATGAATATTCCTATTTTCACTGGGACTGGTACCAGATTCCCCGGGAGCTCGGCTGTCCCGTCTGGACGGAACCCTATTACGATGAAGGCGCGGGAAGCATCGTCATGTCCACGTATTCCTTCCCCTTTCACAAAACCGTGGGGGGGGAGCGGAGGCTCGCGGGCATCGTGACGGCGGATGTGTCCCTTTCCTGGCTCCAGTCCCTGGTCGGGGCCATCCGGATTCGGGAATCAGGATACGGCTTTCTCCTGTCGAGGAATGGAACCTTCGTGACCCACCCCCTTCCGAGGCTGGTGATGAACGAGACCATCTTCACCATTGCCGAGGCCCGGAAGAACCCCGAACTGAGACGGATCGGCCGGGAGATGATTCAGGGAAAGACGGGCTTCGTTCCCTACCGGAGCCTCTTCACGGGAAAGGAAGGCTGGATGGCCTTTGCGCCGCTGGCCACGAACGGTTGGTCCCTGGGGGTTCTCTTTCCCCGGACCGAACTCATGGCGCCCGTTAACAGCCTGAACCGGACCGTCATCATCCTCGGTGTCATGGGATTCGCCGTTCTCATCATCGTCATCGTCCTTGTCGCCGGGACCGTTACGAAGCCTCTCCGGGGCCTCGCCGGGGCGGCGGCCCATATCGCCCGGGGCCGACTGGACGCTCCTCTTCCCCCCGTCAGAGCCCGAGACGAGGTGGGCGAACTGGCCCTGTCCTTCCGGTCCATGCAGGTGTGCCTGAAAAAGTACATCGACGATCTCACGGAAACCACGGCGGCCAAGGAACGGATCGAAAGCGAGTTGAGAATCGCCCACGACATCCAGATGGGCATCCTTCCCAAAACGTTTCCCCCCTTCCCCGACCGCCGGGAGTTCGATCTGTTCGCCGACCTGGAGCCGGCCCGGGAGGTGGGGGGCGACCTTTACGACTTCTTCTTTCTCGACGACAGGTATCTGTGCTTTCACGTGGGGGATGTTTCAGGCAAGGGTGTTCCGGCGTCCATTCTCATGGCCGTCACGAAAACCCTCGTCAAGGCGAAGGCCGCCCAGGGGATGGAACCCCACGCCATCCTCCGGAGCGTCAACGAGGAGCTTGCCGTGGACAACCCCTCGTGCCTCTTCGTGACGCTCTTTCTGGCTGTTCTCGATGTGGCGAGCGGGTCCCTCCGCTACACCAACGGCGGCCACAACCCGCCTGTCTTCATCACGACGGGAACGCCCCCCGGATTTCTCCCCGGAACGGACGGCATGGCCATGGGGATCGATGAAGGGTTTGACTATCGGTCCAATGAAATGGTTCTGAAACCGGGGGATCTTCTTTTTTTATACACCGACGGGGTCACCGAGGCGATGGATGCCAAAAAGGACTTCTACACGGAAGACCGGCTGAAAGAGACCCTTTCCGCCGCCCGGGACCTCCCCGTGGAGGACCTCGTCAGATCTGTCAAGGAGAGTGTCCAGGAATTCGCCGGGCAGGAGCCCCAGGCGGACGACATGACTATGCTCGCCTTCCGCTTCAGGGGGGCTGAAGACTGAATCCCGGTTTTGCCGATGCCACCCGGGTCGTTTCCCCGACGCCGACCGGGGCATATGGTTTCATCCTGTCTGTGCAGGATTCGGGAGAGCCTTTGGGCCGGTAATGTCGCACCGTGACCCGCCGCATTCGGTGTGGCCTGGCCACACTCCCGGGAAGAGGGTTTTTACCGAATCAAGGCTTTCTGAGGCGGGAAAAGGCATCCCCGATTTTTTCCAGCAGGGGTTTGCGGACGCGCACCGTGAGATACAGGTCGCCGGGCTTCCCTCCTCTTTTCCCCGGTTTTCCCATGCCCGACAGGCGGATCCGCTGACCTTCACGAATCCCCTGGGGTATTTTGACGAGAAGTTTTTTTCCCGTCCTTTTTTCCTCGTAGGGAAAGGATCCGCCCCTGGCGGCGTCGTCGGGACGGAGCGTCAGGGTGTCCTCCCGGTCCTGCCCCTCTTCCGGCAGGAGAAGGCCCCCCATTTTTTCGAGGAAAAACCGGGATATTTTCCCCAGGGCCGCGCCGTCGGCGGCGTTCTTCACGGCCTCCTGGCCGAAAGGTCCCGTAAAAACGAATCCCCGGGCGTTGACGCCCCCCCTCTGGAAGTGGAACGTCCGGAATCCGTTGCCGTACTGCTCTTTAAACACCTCTTCGAAGCCCCGAAGCCCGAAGGACCGGGCCACTTCCTCGAAAATCCTGTGTATGTCCGAATCCCGAAAGATATCCTCGCTTGTGTGGGACGTCCGGAAACGGTCGGCGGCGCCGGTTCCGAATCGCCGCCGGAGGAGATCGTACTCCTTTCTCTTTCCGCTGTTGGAGAGAACGGCATAGGCCTCATTGAGGAGCTTCATCCGCTCCGCCGCCTCCGGGTTCCCGCCGTTCCGGTCGGGGTGGTACTTCAGGGCCAGCCGGCGATAACCGTCCTTGATCTCCTTTTCCGAAGCGTCTTCATGGATTTCCAGGATTTCGTAGTAGTCGATGGTGTCACCTCTTCCCCGTGATCTTCAATCTGCGTGCCGAGAGATATTTTTCCCTGACCCTTCCTTATATTAATCACCTTTCAGAAAATGACAAGACAGGGGGAACACCGGTGAAGCGGGCCCGCGTCACGGCCTTTTTCCAAGGGGTCCCCTTTCGGGGAGAAAGAAAATGAGCCCCGTCGTCAGGAGAGGAACCCAGGCCACGGCGGACAGCACGGCGGATATGGAGAAGAGATCCGCCAGTGCGCCCACGACAGGGGTCATCATTCCCCCGAGCCCGAAAGCGAACCCCATCATGAGGCTCGAGACCAGAGAGCGTCCCCGGGGAGCCAGCTCCTGCGCCATGGTAACCCCGAGGGGCAGCGTCGCCATGATGAGAAAACCGGAAAGAAACGTCATGAGGTAGACGTCGGCGCCGGTGGAAAAAAGAAGAAGAAAAAGGACGGGAGAGGCCGTCCCGTGGGCGAAGAAAAAAATCTTCCGGTATCCCATGCGGTCCGAAAGGGTTCCGGCGATGAGCCCGCTTATCGACCCGGCGAGCGTGAAAAGGGAGACGACGGTCCCGATGGAAAGGAGATCGAAACCGGCTTTGTCCAGGAGCAGCGGGTAAAAAGTCCTGAAGGCATGGGCGACGAAGGCACGGAGAACCATGATGACCCAGACGAGGAGAACGGCCCGCCAGACCTCTCCGAAAGCTTCCCGTATCGACCCGAAGAACCCGTATTTTCCAAGTCCCTCCCCCTGGGGGCTCGGAACGGAAAGAAAAATGACCAATAAAAGGAAAAGTCCGGGGATCATGGTGAGAGGCGCCTGGGAGAGGCCGTATTTCCCCACGAACCAGGCGATGGCGATGGGGCCGGCGGCGAAAGCGAGCGTCCCGCCGGTGTTGAAAAAAGACATGGAAAGACCGGGCCGGAGTCCGGAGTAGAGGGGAACCATACCGGCAACGGACGGGTGGAACATGGAAGACCCGATGGACCCGAGGGCGATGCAGAAGAGAAGGATGGGGAAGGAAGGCACCACGCCGGTCAGGGGGATGAAGACGACGGACAGGAGAACGCCGCCTAAAATGAAGAACCGGGTCTGATACCGGTCGGCGAGGTACCCCACGGAAGGTTGGACGACAAAGGCCAGAAAGCGCCCGAGGCCGCTCAGGAGACCCACCTGGGTCAGGGTCAGGGCGAATCGGTCGGTGAAGGCGGGCAGCAGGGGCGTAACGAAGGAGCTGTAAAAATCCCCGGTAAAGTGAACCAGGGTGAGGGCCAGGATGATTTTTCCCCGGAATCGGGGGGCGGTGTTTTTCATGGGGCCGGGCGCTGCATCTTTTTCCTTTTTCCGACCCGGTCTTTCTGGATCTTCTTTTTCTCCCGAATGAGACGGGAAACGTCTTTCTGCCGTCTCGTGATTTTTTCCTTTCCCATGTCCAGGCTCTCCTTTCCTTTTCTTGTATCACCCCTCGAGAGGGAATGAAAGAGCTCTCCCGGCGTCCGATTTCAGGTCGTTCGCACGGAGGACCGCCAACTGCCCACCGTGAGGTGCCAACTCCCGTTCTGGGGAGGCGCCGGGTTCATCATAAAATATATAATATTATCTATAATTTACAATCTAGCACGATTCTTGATTTACAGGGGGTCGTTGTTTTTTGGCGTTCCCGGGCCCTCCTTACAACGGGATGGCCTGTTCCTGCTTCACATGACGCTTACTCCTCATCAGGCTTGTCCGGTGAGCCGCCTTGAGGAATCACCGGAACCAAAATGAAAAATAGCGGGGGTGTCGCCATGCCAAGACGAACCGGGCTGTCTCTTCTCGTCACGCTTGTTTTCCTGGTCACGGTCTTTTATTCGCCTGTGTGCGGATCCGGGAGAGAAAAGGTGCCCCCCGGCCATGAGACCGCCCTGCATGCTGTCGATATAACGATTCCACCACCTGGAAAAGGGTTTTTCCCCTTCCATGGACGAATTTCTCCCGGGATTCCCCCGGTGTCGGAAAGCGCGTCAAGGGAGCGGGAGGCCCTGGGGTTTTCGTCCGCCGGTGGCGAAGACCTGGCGTGGGTCATCATGGAAGTTGCCGCCGATACGGGAACGTCCGGTTTGGAGAACCGCCTGGAGGCCCTCGGGAGGGACATCCGGTCCTTGGGCGGCCGGGTTGATCTGACCTGGGAGAACCTGGTTCAGGCGTGGTTGCCGGTGGCGATGATCGAAGTCGTCGGCGAGTGGCCCGAGGTGAAGGAGATCCGGGAGGTTTCCCCCGTGCCGTATAGGGAAGCGGAAACAGGTGCTTCATCACGGAGGACGGACGGCCCATCTTCCGGGGACTGGGCGGAGGATTTCATTTCACCGGGGGATCCCGTTGACGTTCACCGGGAATCCGGTTCGCCCGGGGTTACGAGCGAAGGGGCCGGCCTGACCGGGGTATTCGATTGGCACGACGCCGGTCTCACGGGAAGCGGGGTGAAGGTGGCCGTCATCGACAGGGGGTTCAAGGACTATGTGTCTTTTTTGGGCAAGGAGCTTCCTGACTCGGTGGTCACGAAGTTCTATGGGGATCCATCGGACACCGTCCGGGGGACTGCCTGCGCCGAGATCGTCCATGACATGGCCCCGGGAGCCGGGCTGTATCTCGTTCGCCCCAGGACGGAGGCGGAGCTGGGGGAGGCCGTGACGTGGCTGATCGGCCAGGGCGTGTCGATCATAAGCTGCGGGCTCAACTACGGACTCGATGCCGGTCCGGGTGACGGGACGGGTTTTGTGAACGAGAGGATCGTGTCAAAGGCTGTGGAAGCCGGTGTCACCTGGGTCAACGGGGCGGGGGATCTGGCCCTTTCCCACTGGAGCGGCGTTTTCTCCGATTCTGACCGGGACGGAATTCACAACTTTTCGGGGCCTGATGAAGTCAACGGTCTGACCGTAACGGGCACGGGCCCCGTTACCGTGACGATGAACTGGAACGATTCATGGGGAACCGCGGAAAACGATTACGATCTTCTCATTTATGAATACGAGTCGGGCGTCTTTGTCGCGGGAAGCCAGCGGGAGCAGGATGGCGACGAAGGGCCCTGGGAGAACGTGACCTTTTCCCCTGCAGCGGGAAAGAACTACGGCGTGGTCATCAACCGGTATCGGGGCGGGGCGGCGACGCTGCATGTCTCCGTTCTCACCGGCCAGGGCCTTAAGCATGCCCGTTCTTCTTCGAGCCTCCCCGTTCCCGGGGACAACCCGGCAGCGCTGACCACGGGTGCCGTGTCCTGGAACAGCCCGGACGAACTGGAAGTGACGAGTTCCCGGGGACCGTCGATAAACGGAGCCATCAAACCCGACCTGGTCGGTCCGACAGGCGTATCGACCGTTTCACACGGGTCCGGCGGTTTCCGGGGAACGGCGGCGGCCTGTGCCCACGCTGCGGGTGCGGCGGCTCTTCTGAAACAGGCGAACCCCTCGTGGAGCCCCGCTCAGATCAAATCCGAGCTGGAACGGAACGCCCGGGACCTGGGTTCACCAGGGAAGGACAGCCTTTATGGCAGCGGGCTTCTGAAGCTTGCCCCTCCGGTGAATGTTCACAGGCTCTATTTTCCCCACTCGGCCACCGTCCGGGCCTGGGAGACCGAGGCCGGCCTGGTGAACCTCGCCTCGGCTACCGTCCAGGGGGTGCTCCGGGCTTATGACCATAAGGGAAACGCCGTTTCCAGCGAACTGGCGGTATCCCTCCCGCCCCGGGGGAGGCGGCAGTTGACCGTGGGATCGGCTTTTTCCAATCCCGACAGCATAGGCTATCTCGTTTTCCTGTCCGCCAGTCCCGATGTGACCGGCTACATGAATTTCTATATGGCCGGCACCTGCCGGACCTCCGTTCCAGCCGTACGGGAAAGTGAAGTCAATACGGGAAATATAGCTGTTCCCCACATTGCCTCAAGCGACCTGTGGTCGATGGGGATAAGCCTCGTGAACACGTCATCGGCCTCGAAAACGGTGACCTTCGACTTCGGCGGCGGTCTCCGGAAAACGAGGACCATCGGCCCCCGGGCCCATGATGCCTTTTTCCTGCGGGATCTTTTTGGCGGGCCGGGGTCACGGCCGTCAAACCTTGAGTCGGCTCTGATCACGAACGCCGCCGGTATCATCGGTTACAGCTTCTTTGCCACGGACGACACCCTCGCCGGCACGGCCCTGGAGGATGAAAGCGCATATGGCCTTTATTTTCCCCACATTGCCGTCACCAAAGACTGGGAGACCTGCCTGGTCGTCCAAAATCTTTCCTCGCATTCCGGAACCCTGACGATCACGTCTTATGACGGGAACGGCACGACCCTGGGTTCTCAGAATCGGAGCATACCGGGCCGGGGAAAATACCTGGCGGCGTCCTCAGCGGCCCTGCCTCCCGGGACGGCCTGGTGCCGGGTATTTTCCGACCGTCCTCTGGCTGGAAGCTGCTTCGCCGTCTTCAGGGGCACAAAATTCGCCGCTTTTACCGTGACGGCCAAGGAGGGAAAGAGCTTGACCTTTCCGAGGCTGGAAAAGAGCGGATACACGGGGATCGCCTTTGTCAACCCCGGGAGCGGGTCCGCCTCGGTGACCCTGAAGGCTTACAATGACAGCGGACGGGTAGTGGCCACGAAATATCTCACCGTGGGAGCCTGCTCCAAAAAGGTCGACATCGCCGATTATTTTTTCGATTCCTCGATCAGCGGCGCCAGCTGGATCGGGTTGACTGCTAACCGGGACCTCGTGGGCTTCCAGTTGAATCACACCTCGGATTTGAAGTTTCTCGACGCCCTGGAAGGGCTGTAGGGGATGTCTCGACGGGCCTGAAGGGTTTACGGGGATGAGGGGTTCTTATCTCAAAGATAGACTAAACAATGGTCGTCGCGTTTTCCTTTTCCCAAGGAGAAAAGGAAACGACGGCAAAAAAAGAGGAGGGGTCTTCCATGAAATGGCCGGTCTGGCGGTGCTGTTTCGCTTATTTCCTGTTCCTCTCTCTTTTTTTCTTCTCAGTGATATGTCCGGCCGGTGCCCTGGCCGATGCGGGGTCGTCACCGGGTCCCCGGGTGATCGCGGTGGGCGGGGCGTCCTTGCCGGATGGGGGAAGCCCGGCCGGGACGGACGCCGGGGATGCCGTGGAAGGGGAAACGGGGGAGGCGCCGCTTCCCGATCCCGTGGAGGGTCCGGGAGAGACGGAGGATCCGGGTCCTGCCGGGGAGGAGGATCCC
>Ga0209605_1003025_pt1 | contig 15257 bp, 11 predicted proteins | sample AD_UKC035_MetaG_FD_184408 | JGI IMG/M metagenome (GOLD analysis project Ga0209605, IMG submission 184408) | Active sludge microbial communities of municipal wastewater-treating anaerobic digesters from USA - AD_UKC035_MetaG (SPAdes) (version 2) | ecosystem: Engineered > Bioreactor > Anaerobic >...
GTACTGCTTTCGCTTCTTTGGCCTTCTCTGAAGATGGCAAGTGGATAGCCTTTAAGGAATTCCCAACAAATTCTGAAAAGAAAGCCAATGCAAAAACCCCGGCTAAGCAATTGTTCGACAAGCTACAGGTAGTAGAGTTAGCAACCGGCAAAAAAACAGCATACGAAAAAGTAAATTCCTTCTCATTTAATGGAGAGCTTGGCAATCATATCGCCATTCATATTACCAAAGAACGCGCAGCAGGAAGTAAACCCGATGATCCAAAAGGTTCAGACCTGTTACTTGTTGAGCTTTCAAATGGAAAAAGCCAGAACATCGGAAATGTTTCGGGTTATGCCTTTAATAAAAAAGGAACACATTTAGCTTACACCATTGATGCTGCCGGCCAATCTGGAAACGGACTACACCTTTATACAGTTGCTTCCAAACAAACCCGTGTATTGGATAGTGACAAAGCCCGGTACCTGTCTATTAACTGGACAGAAGAAGGTGACGGGTTTGCTGCATTAAAGATGGTGAAGGATAAAAAATTCAAACAGGATAAAGGGAGCGTTCTTGGTGTAAAAAATATTTCTACCTCTGCCCCGCTTATTATTTTGTATGAACCAGCCAAAGACTCCATCCGGTTTCCGAAGGGAATGACCATAAGCCCAAATCGCGCACCCATGTGGACGGAAGACCTGACACGTTTGTCGTTTGGTATCCACGACCTGGAACTGGCAAAAAAAGACGACAAGAAAGCAGGGCAAGAAACACCCAAAGAATCGGATGAGAATAAGCTGGCAAAAATAAAATCAGATACCTCGATAAAATCTATTGCCGATTTACAAAAGGCTATCGCCAAATTAGATACAAAAAAACCGGAAGTTCCAAAAGGGGATACCATAAAGCCCGACATGACCATCTGGCATTGGCAGGATACACGTCTGCAATCGCGACAGCAGCGTCAGGAAACACAGGATAAAAATTTCAGCTATTGGGGTATGTACGATGTAACCTCCACAACCTTCAGCAGGCTTAATGAGGGTACCCTTAAAAATGTTAACATTATGCCTAAACATCGGTATGCCATTGGCCAGGATAATAGCAGCTATGAATTAGATAATGCATTGGACGGCCAATCGTACACGGATGTGTATGTAATCGATTTAAAAACCGGAACGAAAGCAAAGGTATTTGAGAAACTTTACCTGCCTTCTTTCTGGTCAAATCCAACGCCATCGCCTGACGGAACAAAATTTAGTTACGGTAAAGACGGTCACTATTATGTATATGACATCCCAACTAAAAGCAACGTAAACATTACTGAAAAAGTTAAGACCTCTTTTGTAAACACCGATGACGATCACAATGTTATCAAACCACTTACACCCGTTATTGGCTGGAGTAGCGATAGTAAATACATATTACTGCGCGATTTGTGGGACATCTGGCAGGTACCGGCAAATGGAAAAGATGTGGCTACGAATCTTACTGTTAATGGTAAGAAGGAAAAAATCCGTTATCAGAACCGTTTTCAACTTGATGAGGATGAAAAAGGAATTGATCTGAAAAAACCACAATATGTGCGTGTGTATGGTGAGTGGAATAAGAAAAGCGGTATTGCAAGAATTGAAACCGGAAAAACCGGCCTGACACCCGGTGCCAAGTCCCTCTTGTGGGAAGAGTCAAACATAAGCCGTTTACTCAAAGCAAAAAAAGCCGAGGTATATGTTTTCAGTCGCGAAAAATTTAATCAACCTACCGAATTTTTTGCAGCCGATGGACTGTTAAAAAATGCTTTGCAGGTTTCAAAAAACGCACCCGATGCCAACAAATACACTTGGTCGCCCGGGATTCAATTAATAGATTATGTGTCTGACAAAGGTGATACACTGCAAGGCGCGTTGTTCCTGCCGGCCGGTTACGTACAAGGAAAGAAATATCCTACCATTGTTTATTACTATGAAAAGATGTCGCAATCGTTACATAGTTATACAAACCCGAATTATCCAGGAGGCGGATGGAACCCGAACGTATACACCAGTAATGGTTATGCTGTATTTATGCCCGACATAGTGTATAAACTGGATGATCCGGGCATGTCGGCAGTGTGGTGCGTACTGCCAGGCGTTAAAGCTGCAATAAAAACCGGTGTAATCGATGAAAGTAAAATCGGAATTCATGGGCACTCGTGGGGCGGTTATCAAACCTGCTTTCTTATAACGCAAACAAATATGTTTAAAGCCGCTGCTGCTGGCGCTGCGCTTACCAACATGGTATCGATGTATGATCTAATTTACTGGAATACCGGTGGCGGCAACATGTCGATATTCGAAGCTTCTCAAGGACGATTTAAAGGAGCCCCCTGGGAAAATTGGGATTCATACTTACGGAACTCACCGGTTTATCATGTAAAAAATGTAAATACGCCCTTGCTCATGTTACATAACGATAAAGATGGCGCGGTAGATTTTACGCAGGGTATTGAATATTACAACGCGCTACGCAGATTAAAGAAACCTGTTGTTATGATACAGTACAAAGGCGAAAATCATGGGCTAGTCAAATTGGAAAACCGAAAAGATTATGCTACACGCATGATGGAATTTTTTAATTATTACTTGAAAGGCGAAGAGCAACCACAATGGCTGGAAAAAGGTGTGGACCACTTGAAACTAAACGATCACTTAACAGAACGTGTATTTTCAGATCAGCATTAAATCAAAAGTATAGTGCAGACTAATTGGATATTGCTTTAACGGTTTGGTGATAGGTGTTGAAGAACAGATACAATCACCACAATCATCGTGTCAAAGGTGAAATAAAAAATTTGGTAAACTATCTGTACTTAAAACCGCTTACAATCCTTCAAACCTATAATTTAGCCGCATGATTCGCATCTACACAGATGGTGCTGCACAAGGTAACCCGGGCCCCGGGGGGTATGGTATTATCCTGAAGTTTAACGGCCACGTAAAAGAACTGAGCCAGGGCTACCGGCTTACAACCAATAACCGGATGGAATTGTTGGCTGTAATTGTTGCCCTGGAGGCTATCAAAAAATTTGGGATGGCCATTACCATTTACTCCGATTCGAAGTATGTGATTGATGCTATTGAAAAAGGTTGGTTGTGGGGCTGGCAAAAAAAGAACTTTGCAAAAAAAGCGAATGCAGATTTGTGGCAACGGTACATCCCCTTGCACCATCGGTTCAAGCCAAAGTTCAGTTGGGTGAAAGGGCATGCCGGCCACCCGGAGAATGAACGGTGCGATCAGTTGGCTGTATCGGCAGCGCTGGGCGATGATTTACTTACCGACAAATGGTATGAAGAAAATCAAGCCAACAAAACAGATTGATAAATAATCAAATCTGTATATTTAAACCTAAACCTAATCCTCTTGCCGGAAACCAGCATTCAATTTTCTGAAAACAGCCTTACGGTATTAAATATATGCCTTGCATTTATCATGTTTGGTGTTGCGCTGGATATCCGGTGGTCGCACTTTACACAACTGGTAGGCCAGAAGAAAGCAATAGTAACCGGTTTGGTTTCACAGATAATTTTGCTTCCGCTATTAACGCTGTTGCTGATTTTGGTATTACCCGTTTCATCGGGTATGGCATTGGGTATGTTGCTGGTAGCGTGTTGCCCCGGAGGCAATGTGTCTAATTTCTTCACACAAATTGCCCGTGGCCATGTGGCCTTGTCAGTAACACTCACCGCATTCTCATCACTGGGTGCTTTTCTTATTACTCCGCTCAGCTTTTTCTTTTGGGGGTCAATTCTTCCATCGCTTACAACCGAAATCAAATCATTTGAGATTGACCTGGGCTCGTTATTGCTAAACATGGTGGCTATTCTTTTGATTCCCCTTATAGTTGGCATGACGGTGGCCACACGCCTTCCCGGTTTATCGTTAAAAATTGCCAAGCCTGTGCGTATTATTTCCATGTTAATGCTAATTGGTTTTATTGTAGCTGCTGTATTAAATAATCAAGAGGCTTTTGTTGTCCATCTGGGTAGTGTGTTCTGGATTGTATTAATTCATAACGGCCTGGCCCTTCTACTTGCTTATTATTTCAGCAAAGCATTGAATAACCCGGAAGAGGTAAACCGAACCGTAGCCATTGAAACCGGAATACAAAATTCCGGCCTTGCACTAATCCTTATTTTTACTTTCTTCGATGGTAACACAGCCATGGCCGTGGTGGCCGCCTGGTGGGGTGTTTGGCATCTTATTTCAGGGTTAGCATTTTCATCTATTATGGGCAAGCGTAAAGTCGTTCCTCAATATTAAGCCGGTGTTTCAAAAGATATTTTATCAGCTACTCAAAGTTTATTGCCAGACCGTATTGCGCTTTTACTTCAGCCAGTGGCAGGTGCAAAAACTTTCGGCAATACCGGATGGCCCCGTAATTTTTGTTGCCAACCATCAAAATGCTTTTCTCGATGCAGTGTTGATAATCTGTAGTTCGCACCGCAACCCCTGGGCATTGGCGCGGGCAAATGTTTTTAAAAAGAAATGGGCAAATGCATTGCTTACCCTTATTCAGATGATGCCTGTGTATCGCTTCCGCGATGGATTTGATACCCTTCGCAAAAACGAAGTTATTATGGACCGATGCGCCAGCTTGTTAAAAAAAGGAGATGCCATTCTGATTTTTGGAGAGGGTAATCACAACGAGCACTATAATTTACGGCCACTTCAAAAAGGATTTGTGCGCATTGCACAGGCTGCACTGCAGCACCTTCCCGCTGTTCAGATTGTACCGGTTGGACTTCATTACGAAAACCATACTGCTTTCCGCTCGCGCGTGTTGGTTAATTTCGGCTCGCCCATTTCGATTTCCAAAAATTATTTTGACGAGAACCCGGTTCAACAAACAGAATTGTTATTAAAAACAGTAGCCGATAAACTTACACCTTTAATTCTTTCTATACCCGAAAGCAACTATCATGACACCTGGCGCAGGCTGCAGGATCAGCGACAATACCAGGCGAGTATCGCAACACAATTGCAACATGAACAGCAATTGGTAAACACCCCATCTGCCACAGCTATTCATAAAACAAAGGGAGTAAGTTTTTTACAAAAAATTATCCGCGGTTATTATGCAGTTAACCATTGGCCAGCCCGATTAATTGTACATCGTATAACCGGCAAACCAAAACTTGATCCGCAATTTATTGGTTCTTTAAAGTTTGCCATAGGTATGGTTACGGTACCACTATTTTATTGTTTACAGATTGGCTTAGTGGCCCTGGTGGGCAACCTGAATTGGCTCACCATCGGGTATGCAATAAGCTTGCCCCTTAGCGTAGTCTTACTTAAACCTCAGTAAGTAACCTCCTGTTCTTGCAGCACAATACCATGCAGGCTTAGTTCTTCCAGTATAGGTGTGTAAAATTCGGATGTAACGGGAATAGTTACACCTACTGTGCGAAAACGATTTTGCAACAAAAGTTTTGCAGCAATACCCAACGGTAGTCCTACTGTTTTTGCCATAGCTGTTTGTACTTCATCGGTACCGGTGGCAGTAAGATACGCCTCCACACATTTTTGTTTATCCGCCAGTGTGTATCTGAACCGATGCCACATTACAATAAAATCTTTATCGCCTGGCTGCAACTTCCAGCGTTTGTTAAGAATGTGTTCAAGAATGCGGGCCGGGCTTCCTTCACTTAACCCAATCTTTTCGCTCGAAAACAAACCACTCCACACAAGTCGTTTCAATTCTTCTCCGTCTGCTTTCAGATTAAAAAGGCCTGCCACAATTTTTTCGGCTGGCTCGTTGGTGGGTAAAAATGATTGCAAAAATTCCCGATGCGTCATGGATCCGATATTTTCCATTATATAACTCTCATCGCAACAACCCAATTGCACCAATACATTCCACGCACTGCAAAATCCCTTATTGCGCAGCGTTCCTCTAACCATCGTTTGAATATGTTGTAACCGGTATGTTTCCAGGTATTTTAACGAATCGCGGTTGGCATATCCATCAAATGCTCCAAACCCCGGCACCACCACCGGGGTAGTGCGGGTAAATAATTGCTGATACGGGATATACCGATACTTACCATCCTGCAAAAGTTTTGCAGTACCTTGCCCGGCCACTACTACATTGCGCGGGTTCCAGGTAAACTTATACCGCCAGGGATTTTCAGGATCGGTATCCGGAGCAATCAAACCACCGGTAAACGATTCGAACGAAGTAACCTGGCCACCAGCTTCTTTAATCCTGTCAACAACCTGCATGGCACTCATGTGGTCGATACCCGGATCAAGCCCACATTCATTCAGAAACAACAGACCCAATTGCTTTGCTTCGCTATCAAACTGTTTCATCTCTTCCGATACATAACTGGCGGTAATCAGGTGCTTGCGGTTACGAATACACAGCGCAGCCGCTTTTGTATGCAGGTGTGCAGGCATTAAAGAAATTACTACATCCGCTGCAGCAATTGCCGCTGTACTGGTTTCGGTATTATCAATCGAAAATAAAATTGCTTCGCCATGGGGGTGCCTACCCACGTGTGCTTGTGCATTTTTCAACTCCACATCACCCACGGTAACCCTCCACGAATTTTGTTCTGCTTGTTGCAACAGGTAAGAAATTAATGCGGCCGATGACCGACCCGCCCCCAGCACCAGGATATTCTTATTTAGCATAACGGTATTAATAAGAACAGGCAATTTAGTGGAATTTGCAGGTATTATTTCATTTGCATAGCTGGGTTTACTATCTTTCTACTCCATCAACATGACTACCGATATGAAGGGTTATGAAACTTTTAAGAATCTGGAAGAACTTGATAATGAATCAAAATACCTGGTACACAAGGCCAAAGAGGCTGCCCATCATGCCTATGCACCTTATTCCAAATTTCATGTAGGTGCTGCGTTAATGCTGGAAGATGGAACCGTAGTTACAGGCTCTAACCAGGAGAATGCATCGTATCCGCTATGCATGTGTGCAGAGCGGGTTGCCCTGTACACGGCAGCCTCGCAACACCAGGGAAAACGCATTACCAAAATGGCAGTAGTTGCACATAAAAAAAATCATAAAGAACTTTCGGCCGCCTCTTCATGCGGAGCTTGCCGGCAGGTAATGGCCGAGTTTGAGGAGCGTCAACACAAACCATTTGAGGTAATTATGCACCACACCGATAGCCAATGGATTAAATGTGCCTCAGCCAGCTTGCTGTTACCCCTCGTGTTTAGCGGCAAAAGTTTAAATGATTAAACAACTCTTAGTTAACCTACCTATGCAAAAGCTTGAAATTAGTGCCACTGATTTAACACCCGATGTACTGCTTGATGCAACCACCCGCACATTTAAGTTTGAGGGGCGCTCTGTATCGGATAACCCCGAAGAATTTTTTAAACCAATACAAGCCTGGTTTAATGAGTATGTCAAAAAACCCAATCCGGTAACCGTGTTGGTAACACGATTTGAATATGTGAATACTGCCACCCAGCGTGAACTCCTCAACATTCTTAAACTACTGGAGCCTGTAGCAGGCGCAAAAGTAGTATGGCAATTTCTGGAAGATGATGAAGACATGGAAGAATGCGGCCAGGAACTGGAACAATTGACTTCCGTGGCCTTTGAATTTCAGGTCTATTAGTTTAATTAGTGGTTAAACTAGAGCTCTTGTTTTATGAGTGAAGAAATTCTCAAAGCCCTCACCCAGTTATTTGCCATTATTACCAAACAGGATGGTGGAGTTTCTGAGAACGAACGTCAATTTGTAATTGATTTCTTTCAACAGGAACTTGAAAAATCTGCTATTGAAGGATACCTTCAATTGTATGATAACATATCGGGCTACAGCGAGCAAAAAATTCCGCACGTTGACGACAAGAGTCATAAATTAACATCTGTAAAAGATTCTATTAAAACGCTGGCAATCTGTAAAAAGATTAACAAAACATTAGCGCAGAAACAAAAGGTAATTGTACTAAGTAAAATCCTGGAGCTGGTTGGATCTGATAAGCACTTTACTCCCCAGCGCATGGAAATTGTAAGCACCGTTTCAACTGTGTTTAACATTGCGCCCGAAGAATATAAGTTAATCGAGAGTTTTGTGATTTCGGACCATGCGGCTAACCTTAACTTCAAAGATATTTTAGTTGCTGATGAGAGTGCCCAAAAACTAACTCCCCTTCAAAAACACATCCATACGCATGTACACGGGCATTTGATTTTTCTTCGCGTAAGCAGCGTGGGTATGTATTTTGTAAAATACCTGGGTACTGATGCAAACGTGTTGAACGGATTTGCCATGAAGCCCGGCCGCGTTTACCTCTTCTCGCATGGAAGCACAATTAAAACACCCGATGGAAGCGCCTTATATTATAGCGACCTGGTAGCTGAGTTTAATGAAGAGTACCAGGCTACCAAACTTTCATTCAAAGCAAAAATTGAAGAATACAAATTCAGCAATGGCGTAGTAGGCATACACGATGTAAAAATATCGGAAGGGCCCGGAAAGCTGATTGGAATTATGGGTGCCAGCGGTGCCGGTAAAACCACTCTGCTAAACATTATGGCAGGCCTGGAAAAACCCGGCAAAGGCCAGATCAAAATCAATGGCTTTGATATCCACACCGAAAAACGAAAAGTAGAAGGAGTAATCGGGTATGTATCGCAAGATGATTTACTGATTGAAGAATTAACGGTGTATCAAAACCTATACTATAACGCCAAGCTATGTTTTGCTAACCTGAACGAAACTGAAATAGATTTTCGGGTTATGAAAGTGCTGGAAGAGCTGGGGCTTGACCAGCGTAAAGATCTGAAAGTTGGAAGTGTGCTGGATAAGAAAATAAGTGGCGGCCAGCGTAAGCGTTTAAATATTGCACTGGAGTTAGTTCGCCAACCGGCTATTCTATTTTTAGATGAACCTACTTCAGGTCTCTCTTCGCGCGATTCTGAAAATGTGATTGACTTACTGAAAGAACTTTCGTTGAAGGGCAAGCTCATCTTTGTGGTAATCCACCAACCCTCATCGGATATCTACAAGATGTTCGACAAAATGTTGATTATGGATACCGGTGGCTACCCGGCCTTTTATGGAAACCCGGTTGAAGCAGTTACTTATTTCAAAAAGGCAACCCACCAGGTGGACAGCAACCGCGGCCAATGCGAGATATGCGGTAATGTAAACCCCGAACAAATTTTTAATATCATAGAAGCAAAAGTGGTTGACGAATATGGTCAGCCAACTTTCAAAAGAAAAATCACACCCGTTCAATGGTACGAAATGTACAAACTGGCCTTTAAGCCCGGCAAAGTTGAAGAAGTAAAAGAAACACCACCCCGCAGTTTGCACATTCCTACCCGCATAAAACAAACGATCATTTTTGCTACGCGCGATTTGCTGGCCAAGTTAAGCAACCGGCAATACTTGCTTATTAACTTGCTGGAAGCACCGGTGTTGGCCATCTTGTTGGCATTTGTAATTCGCTACCGCAGCGCGCCCGATGGTTCTGAATACCTATTTCGGTATAACGAAAATTTTCCGGCCTTTATGCTTATGGCCATTATTGTTGCCCTGTTTATGGGACTTACAGTAAGTGCCGAAGAAATTATCCGCGATCGAAAAATCCTGAAACGCGAATCATTTCTAAACCTGAGCTGGAGCAGTTACCTGTACTCCAAGCTTGGCATTTTGTTTTTACTTTCTGCCATTCAAACCTTAACCTTTATTATAATTGGAAATTGGATTTTGGAGATTCACGGAATGACCTGGGCTTTCTGGCTTATTCTATTCTCCACATCGTGTTTCGCAAATGTAGTGGGGCTAAATATTTCATCGGCATTTAATTCGGCCGTAACAGTGTATGTATTAATCCCGCTCCTACTGATACCTCAAATGATTTTAAGCGGATTGTTATTTGACTTTGACAAATTAAATCACTTGCTAAGCACAAAAGGCAAAGTGCCATTCGTAGCCGATCTGATGACATCGCGCTGGGCGTACGAAGCCATGGCCGTACATCAGTTTAAAAACAATGAGTTTGAAAAACCTTACTTTGATTATGAGCGGGGCGAGGCGTTGGCCGATTACAAAGCGGCCTACCTGGCCGATGAATTGCGTATGCGTAATCAATTCCTGCTCGACTTTACAGAGCACCCCACTGACTCCACGCGGGCAACCCTGAATAAACAAATCTTACTAACTGAACTGCAACACGAACCTTACCGGGAGGGAATCGAAACGCTGGATCTAAAAACCCTGTTCACCACTGGCTATACCAAAGCTGCCGGCCAGCAACTGGATACTTACTTTGAGAAATTCAAAAAACATTATCAAGGCGAATACAACCATTACGCTAATCTGATTGAGAAAAAGATGGCTTTCTATGAAAAGCAGGGATTTAATGTGCAGCAGGATAAGAACAGGTATTTTAATGAAAGTCTGGCTGATTTGGTACGAAATGTTTCCACTAAAGAGCGAATTATTGAGTACCAGGGGGCACTTATTCAAATCTACAATCCTATATTTCAACACCCCAGCCCCAACCACCGGCTGGACTACCGGGCACCTTTCTTTATCAGCGAAAAGAACCTGGCTGGTTGGCCGGTTAGCACATACTTTTTTAATCTGTTGGTAATCTGGGTTATGTCTGTTCTCTGTTTCATAGCCTTGTATTTTGAATGGCTTCGAAAGATTGTTCGCCTGTTTGGTAAATTTAATCTTACATTGAAGAAATAAGACCGTTTTATGAATTTGCCCGACCCGGCCTAATGCTTATTTTTGTAAACAACCCAATATGCTATGAGACTATTAGTTATCGGATTAGCCGCTGCCGTGCTGCTTAGTTGCTCATCGGGCAAAAAACCCGATGATTCAGCATTTCTGCAAAGCCTTGAAAAAGAACCTACTGCCGGAGTGGGTGTAGATGAAGAGGTGATCAATTCCATCCTGGAACAGATTCCCAGCCCGCTCGAAATTTCAGTATTACTGAAAGAGTCAGGCTCCAAATACGCGCCCGAAATGCTTAATTCATCTAATAACTTACCCAAATACAACAGCAACTATAAGAAGGCACTAAACCTGGGTGTCTATGGTACAGACTTAGGATACACCAACATTTTTGGTCGTAATGCAGATGGTATTAAATACATTTCTTCCATCAAATCGTTAGCGGATGAGCTAAACATCGGCCAGTTTTTTGATGTAGAGACAATTGGCCGCCTTGCTGCCAACAGTAAAAATCTGGATTCGCTCTTGCTAATCACTACCATGAACTTCAATCAAATCAATCATTACCTGCAATCGCAAAGTCGCGATAACCTGAGTGTACTGCTACTTACCGGTGGCTGGGTGGAAGCCATGCAGATTACCTGCCAAACCGCGGTTAAAAACCCGGGCAATACCGAGCTGCGCGAAAAAGTTGGCGAACAAAAAATTATACTCGAACAAATTCTGTTGTTGTTTTCTTTTTACAAAGAAGACGCTAACATGGCAGGCCTGCTGGCCGACCTGGAACAACTTAAAACCGCTTACGATAAGGTGGAGATTAACTACACCTACAAGGAATCTACTATGGAGATTGTAAATGGCGTTGCCACTATAAAAGACAACAGCACGACAACCATTAACATTACACCACAAAATGTAGAAGAGATCAGGAATATCACCAACACCATTCGCGGAAAAATTATCAGTTAACACCCATACACCCCTCCTATGAAAAAGTTAGTATATGCAGTTTTATGTTTGTCTTTGTTGGGCATGCGCCCCGCAACGGATGATCAGGAATGCAACTCAGAAAATCTTGCAACAGCCTGTATTCCGAAACTTTCCGATGGTTTTAATTTTCTAAAAAGTTATAAAGTAGATGGCCTTGCCAAGGATAAGGTGGAATACAGTTACGTATTTACCAAAGGAACCCAATACCTGATAAACCTATGCGCTAACGGAACAAATACCGATGGTATTGTGGTGAGCATATTCGATAAAGAGCGTAACAAAGTAGCTACCAGTAAAGTGAATGGCCAATTCATTTCTGCTATTGCATATCCGTGCAATGCCACGGGTATTTACTACATACAATATACGTTTGATGAACCCTCGAGCCATTGTGGTGGCAGCGCCATGGGTTTTAAACGATAGTAATTTTATTGCATATTCAGCGCGGCTATTGTCCTTAAGGACAATAGCCGCGCTGCTTTAAAACAACCATATGCAAAAAGAATTGCACTTTGAGTTTAAAGCACGCTACTTCACTTCTGGCGCCATTACAACCCAAACCCGAAATATCTGGTTTGTGTTACACGGGTACGGCCAACTGGCACAATACTTCATTCGCAAGTTTGAAATTTTAAAACCACCCGAAACAGTAGTAATAGCCCCGGAAGGGTTATCGCGTTTCTACCTGCAAGATGTTAATACACGGGTTCAATCGGGCAACGCTAAAGTAGGCGCTACCTGGATGACCCGCGAAAACCGGCTGACCGACATTGAGAACTATTTAAATTTTCTGTGCAAACTATACCGCACAGAAATACCAAACGATTATACAGGCCACATTACTATTCTGGGGTTTTCACAAGGTGCTGCAACTGCATCGCGTTGGGCTACAGACAGTCGTATTCGCTTTAACCGACTGATTCTATGGGCTGGCGTTTTCCCTCCTGACATGAACCTGGAGCAAGCAGGCTCTTTGCTGCAACGCAAAGAAGTATTGCAGGTGTATGGAACCAATGACCCATTTATGAATGAATTGCGATTGGCCGAAATGCAGCAAATCAATGCCCGGCTGGGGGTTACCCCGCGCGTAATCACCTTTACAGGGAAACATGAAATAAATACAGAAGTGCTGAAGCAGATTTCAGAAGGAAATTAAACACCCAGGTCGCCACCATCTGAAATTTCAATCAATAAGAGTTTTACCTCCTCTGCCTTGGCGTGCTCGCCCATTTTTTCGAACGACATAATTAAGTTACGCAAGGCCCTGCGCACAATTTCAATTGCCGGGCAGGGTTCAAAAAAAGATTGTTGCGGCACAAGGTGTAATTCGTGTATATAGTTCTCAATGTCTTGCTTCGAGAAAATTAAGCCCCGATTAAATGCATTGATGTAAAACTGATGGTTGTCGTCTTTATACGTAAGTATAAATAGGTTTGGCAAATTAACTCCATACACTGGCAGCTTTAATTTTTGAGCTACCAGCATATAAATTACGCATAGTGTAATCGGGTTTCCTTTACGACTCTCTAACACCACATTAATCATGGAGTTTCCGGGCGAATGAAAGTTTTTTGTATTGGCCCCAAATTTCAGCTTATTAAAAATTACACCGTTTATAATTTTGATCTGATCGAGCGGATATAGTTCAGGCCTGAATTCCAGCCAGACTTCGTAATAAATCTGCTCCAGTTCCTGTCTCAGTTTTTCCAATTCAATTTCCGGGTATTGATAGGTAGCCACTATCCACATACCGGTTAGCAAGTCCGGCTCTGGCGATTTGTACCATTCAACCAGCCGCTCCTTTACCAAATCGTACTGCAGGGTATGAATTAGTTCTTCAATACGACTTTGAATTTGCGGATTCAGGTTGCTCTCCCATTCTTTTTCAAGAAATGGAATTGCTTCAGTGCCTAGCGATAAAATTTTAGACTGTACGTGGTCAGCTATCTGCTTATCGTCATCATCTAGCAGAGAAACAAGCGCCTTTAATTCATTTTCCGACATCAGCACAAGATTATTAAAAAACCCTTTGCAATCACAAGGGTAACAGCTAAAAATCAGGTCTGAATAACGCCAACATTAAATTTTTCTACAGGCGCATGATTGGCCGCAGCAATGCCGGTAGAAATAACCTGGCGCGTATAAAGCGGATCGATTACACCATCTACCCACAACCGGGCTGCTGCATAATAGGGGCTCAGTTGTTCGTTGTAGCGTGCCGTTATTTCTTTTAGTAACTGATCTTCCTCTTCTTTCGAAATTGTTTTTCCCTGAGCTTTTAAAGCACTTACCCGAATTTGCAACAATGTTTTAGCAGCGGAGTTCCCGCTCATTACCGCTAATTGTGCAGTGGGCCACGCATAGATTAACCGCGGGTCGTAAGCCTTACCGCACATAGCATAGTTGCCCGCTCCGTAGGAATTACCCAGCAGGAAGGTAAACTTGGGCACGGTAGAATTGGCCATGGCATTTACCATTTTGGCTCCATCTTTTATGATACCTCCATGTTCTGCTTTGCTGCCCACCATAAAGCCACTCACATCCTGTAAAAAAACCAACGGTACTTTGCGTTGGTTACAGTTCATAATAAATCGTGCCGCTTTATCGGCCGAGTCGGAGTAAATAACCCCGCCCATCTGCATCTCGCCTTTTTTGGTTTTTACCACTTTGCGTTGATTAGCCACAATACCCACAGCCCAACCATCAATTCGCGCAAAGCCACACAAAAGCGTTTTCCCATAAAGACTTTTGTATTCTTCAAACGCTGAGTTATCAACCAATCGCTTAATGATCTCCAACATATCATAAGGCTTAACGCGATCAACCGGCATTAATCCATAAATTTCTTCTGGCTTTTCTTTTGGTGGCAACGGGTTGATCCGATCGAACCCGGCTACCGGGTTTGCCCCCATCTTATTAAACAACTTCCGGATATAATCCAGGCATGCCTGGTCGTTGGGAAATTTATTATCGGTAACACCAGAAATTTCGCAATGCGTGGTAGCACCTCCTAATGTTTCGTTGTCAATATCTTCACCAATGGCCGCTTTAACCAAATATGATCCGGCCAGAAAAATTGAACCTGTCTTATCCACAATCATGGCTTCATCGCTCATAATTGGTAAGTAGGCACCACCGGCCACGCAACTTCCCATAATGGCCGCTATCTGCACAATACCCATGGCCGACATCTTTGCATTATTGCGAAACTGCCTTCCGAAGTGTTCTTTGTCGGGAAATATTTCATCCTGCATAGGCAGAAATACACCAGCGCTATCTACCAGATAAACAATGGGCAATCTGTTTTCCATGGCTACCTCCTGTGCTCTCAGGTTTTTCTTAGCGGTAATAGGAAACCAGGCTCCGGCTTTTACGGTAGCATCATTTGCTACAATTACACACGGCCGGCCTTCAATGTAGCCGATGCCGGTTAGTACCCCACCCGAAGGGCATCCGCCCTGTTCGGCATACATCCCTTCGCCAGCAAACAAACCGATTTCAAGAAAGCCGGTTGATTTATCAATCAGGTAATGGATACGCTCGCGGGCTGTAAGTTTTCCTTTTTGA
>Ga0209605_1003027_pt1 | contig 15247 bp, 16 predicted proteins | sample AD_UKC035_MetaG_FD_184408 | JGI IMG/M metagenome (GOLD analysis project Ga0209605, IMG submission 184408) | Active sludge microbial communities of municipal wastewater-treating anaerobic digesters from USA - AD_UKC035_MetaG (SPAdes) (version 2) | ecosystem: Engineered > Bioreactor > Anaerobic >...
GTGGCGAGACGGTTTATGAACCGTTTCTCGGCTCTGGCACTACTCTTATCGCTTGTGAGCGATTAGGGCGCAAGTGTCGAGCGGTTGAGATAAGTCCAGCCTATGTTGCAGTAGCAATTCAGCGCTGGGTTGACGTAACTGGTGGCACGCCTGAATTGGTTGAGCCAGTTATGCAGGTTGAAGCAGATTAATTATGGCTAATTTCACTGGAAAAGGAACGTTCAAAAAAGGTGACCCACGCATAAATCGCAAGGGACGCCCCAAGACATTTGATGCTTTTCGTGAGCTTGCACAGCAGATTAGCCATGAGCCCGCAATATCCGATGGTCAGAAGTTGGAAATCAACGGGCATGTTGTTACAATAGCAGAAGCTATATTACGCCGCTGGGCTGCAAGTAAAGATCCACGATTACAGATTGCATTCATTGAAATTGCTTTTGGCAAACCGCCACAGCGCACGGAGTTAACGGGTGCAGATGGCAAGCCCGTGGAAACAAAGATAACTGAGATAGTAATCAGAAAAGAAGTCGATGGCGACCCAACAAACGACTGACCTGTTCGATATCGACCAGAGCGGAAAGCTAACGCTCCATTTTCACTCTGGGCAGACGAAGGCGTGGGATAGTGATAAGCGCTTTATCCTGATGTTAGCGGGGACGCAAGGTGGAAAAACCTCATTCGGTCCGTGGTGGTTATGGCGTGAAATTCAGAGAAAAGGGCGTGGTGATTATTTAGCCATTACCACATCATACGACCTATTTATTCTCAAGATGTTACCAGAGCTGCGGAATGTGTTTGAAAGCACTTTAGGGATAGGTCGCTGGTGGGGCGGGTTCAAAGTTATAGAGATTTCCGACCCAGAGACTGGCAAGTTTATGGCGAATTACCAGTCCGATGAGATGTGGGCTCGGATAATACTTCGTTCTGCGACTGCCGATGCTGGACTGGAAGCCTCAACCGCCAAAGCGGCTTGGCTTGATGAGTGCGGGCAAGACCAATGGGATGTAAGCACGTGGGAAGCAATATTGCGCCGCCTCTCTATAAATCACGGGAGAGCACTTGGCACGACTACTCCGTACAATGTCGGCTGGGTAAAGACACACTGGTATGAGCGCTGGAGAGCTGGCGATCCAGATTACGATGTGGTCAAGTTCAGAAGCACAATGAACCCAGCATTCCCGAAGGACGAGTATGAGCGTGCCAAGCGGTCAATGTCAGAGTGGCGCTTCAAGATGTTTTATGATGCCGACTTTACTGTCCCAGAGGGATTGATTTATGGAATGTTTAGAGACGAGTGGTATGTTGACAATTTCACTCCGCCCCCAGAGTGGGAGAGAATTATAGGGATTGACTTCGGAGGAGCTAACACGGCGATTCTGTGTATGGCTGAGGACGCCTCTAAAAGTCCATCGGTGTGGTATGTATATGATGAGTATCTTGGAGGAAACAAGTCCACTCGGGAGCACGTTGAGTATGTGCTTGACAAATTGCACAGAGAAAGTGTAGTAAAATATAATGTAGTTGGCGGTGCTGCGTCTGAGACGCAGTCCAGAATGGATTGGGCTGATAGTGGTCTTGTGGTTTATCGACCCTATGTATCAGATGTCGAGTCTGGAATTTCAGCCGTCATAGAGCTTATGAAATCAAATAGGCTGCGTGTTATGAAAAGATGTGAAGGCTTGCGCAATGAGCTTTCCATTTATCATCGAAAGCTTGATGGAAATGGCGTTGTGACTGATGTGATTGAAAATAAAGAGATGTTCCACAGATTAGATGCGTTGCGTTATGCTGCTACTATGTTGTCGAGGTATAACCAGACGGGAGGGATTTTCGCATAATGGCAAATATATTCTCTCGATTAGCACGCAAGGAAAAGCGAACTGTTGTCATTCCTTTATGGGAAGATAACCGTCCTCATTACTCTGCGATAAGTTATGACACTGTTGTAAAAGAAGGCTGGCGTAAGAATGAGCTAATTTATGCTTGCATTGACAGGACGGCTCGCACCGCCTCGCAGGTTGCCACTAAAATTGTTGATGGCAAAGGGAATGAGCTTGACGATCACCCGCTGAGACGCTTAATGTCCAGTCCCAATCCGTATATGTCCGAATATGATTTCTGGCAGGCAGTTATCCTCTATCTGAACCTTGCAGGGGTTGCATACTTTGAAAAGGAGCGCTCGAACTCTGGCAATGTGGTTGGATTGTGGCCGATGCGTCCTGACTGGACTGCACCGATAAAATCGTCAAGTCAGTTCATTTCTGCTTTTGAGTATAGAGTTCCCGGACGTCAGCCCATTTATCTTGAGCCGAAAGATGTTCTCTCGTTCAAGAACTATGACCCGCTGGATGCTTATTCTGGTTATCCGCCCGCTGCAGTGGCTGCAAGGATAGGTGACATTGACAATTCCGAAACTGACTTTATCAAGCTGTTCTGGGAGCATGGTGGTGTCCCGACTGGATTACTAACATCCTCTCAACACCTCTCAGAAGCGCAAGTTGAACTCATTCGCAAGCGATGGCGTGAGCGCTATGGTGGCTCTGAAAACTGGCTTGAGCCTGCTGTTCTGGATGCTGATGCCAAGTATGAGAAGACTGGCTTATCATTCGAAGAGATGGGCTTTGAAACTTTGGATGATAGAAACGAAGCTCGTATCTGTATGGTGTTCAATGTCCCGCCGATTATCGTTGGAGCTGCGGTTGGCTTGAAGCGTTCAACCTACTCAAACTATGAGGAAGCCCGCAAGTCTTGGTGGCAGGACACGCTGATTGGGCTGTATGAACATTTTGATGACGTAATCAATGCCCAGCTGTCCCCAGAGTTTGGCGATGTGCTAATGCGCTTTGACTATTCTCGTGTCCCAGCATTGCAAGAGGATATGAGCAAAGAGTGGCAGCGTTATCTGCAAGCTGTGCAGGCTGGGGTGATCACAGTCAACGAATTTCGAGATGGCGTTGGATTGCCTGTTGTAAATGGCGGGGATGTCTTGTTACGTCAGCTGAGCACTTACGAACAGCCTGTATCTGCTAAAGCTGCTTTGCCTGCTTATGAGGCTAAGAGTGAGGATAAGGATTATCGAGTTGAGGATGAGCGCAAGTTCATTAAGAAAATGGAGGCGTTCTTACAAGACGAGCTTGACCGAGTACTGAAAGAAGTCGGCGTTGAAACTGGCAAGAAATCTATATTCTCAGACGACTTTTGGTTTGCCGAGTTTGAAGCGCTCAAAGAGGTTATGCTGTCACTTTACAAAGGCGTGTCCAAAAGTGCAGCTAAGAGGGCGTTAGACGAGCTGCTTGGAATGGGTGCGCCAGTATCCATATCTTGGACGCAGGTCAATGAAGCTGTCAATTTGTGGGCAGAGCAGTTTGCAGGTGAGCGTATAAGACTGATAAACGATTCCACCAGAAAGATGGTGCAGGAGAAGGTTGTGGCTTGGAACAATTCTGGCAAGCCATTATCCGACCTTGTCAAGAATTTAGAAGGTGAGTTTGGCAAAGTTCGGGCTGAGCGGATTGCTGTGACCGAAGTTACGAATGCTTATGGTCAGGCAAATCTGACAACGTGGAAAGCGTCAGGCGTTGTGGAAAAGAAGCGTTGGTATACGGCTGTAGATGAACGGGTGTGTCCGATATGTGCACCGATGCACGGGCAGACTGTTGGTATTGACGATTATTTTACTTGCGGGGATGGCAGTCAGGTACAAGCGCCCGGGGCGCACATTTCATGTAGATGTATGATTCAGCCTGTTGTGGAGACTGTCTAAATGTCCGACCAGATTGATTATCAGATAAAAGGGCTTGACAAGCTCAATAAGAAGCTGAAGCGTTTGCAAGGCAAAGAGATTAAGGACGCATTGTATAAAACGACTGATAAGGCTGTCAAGTATGTGCATAGCCAAGTCCCAGAATATCCAGCTCCGCCTCCAGCTTCCACTTATCGCAGAACTGGGACGTTAGGTCGTCAGATAAATACCGCCGTTAAAGAAGTAGGTTCTGAGATTTATGGAGTTATTGGAAGCCCGACAAAGTATAGCCCGTGGGTGATTAGCAGTGAGGCTGTTCCGGAAGTTGGAGCTGGACCGCAAGCTGCTGTTCATAAAGGGCGTTGGTGGACTTTGCAGGAAGTTGTCAAGAAGTCGCTCGCTGAAGTCAAGCGATTTTATAGTAAAATGTTAGAGGACTTAATTAAGTGATATGGAGGCTCTGATGGAAGAGAAATCATTTGCCAGTGCAGTGAAGTCAATCGAAGACCGAACAGTTACTGGTATTGCTGCCGTGTTTGGCAATATCGACTTGGTTGGCGATCGTATTCACAAAGGTGCATTCAAAAAGACTATAACCGAAAATTCACGGCATTTCCGCCACTTATGGCAGCACAATTATAACTTACCCCCGATTGCCCGTATCGATGAAATCGCAGAGGTAAATAAGTCAGAGCTGCCCGACCAGATTAGAGCAGAATTTCCAGAGGCGACTGGTGGGTTGCAGGTAAAGCGCACCTACTTAAACACCGAGCGTGGCAATGAAGTCCTCGAAGCGTTGAAGACTGGTGCGTTGAATGAGATGTCTTTTGGCTTTGATGTCGTCAAGTTTGATATCACTGAGGAAACCGAGCCTGCCAATGAAAAGTCCCGCTTGCTTGTCAGGAACATTCGAGAGGTGAAGCTCTGGGACATTTCTGATGTCAACTGGGGTGCTAATCCTGCAACCGCTGGAGTAAAGGCTGTTGTGCCGTATAAGGACACTGGGCAGTCTAATGACAAATGGGCTGCACCTAATCTTGGCGACTTTGCTGATGCTGGCTGGGCTGAATTGAGTGATGCAGACAAGACCCGCATTGCCAATCATTATGCTTGGGCGGAGACATTGCCCCCAGAGAATTTTGGTCAGCTCAAGCTCCCGCATCACAAGCCCTCGAAGGATAGCATCGGTCCCGCAGTATGGAATGGCGTTTCTGCTGCAATGGCAGCGTTATTTGGTGCTCGTGGTGGCGTAGACATTCCAGAGAGCGAGATGAAGGGAGTTTACAATCATTTGGCAAAGCACTATGCCGAATTTGACAAAGAGCCCCCAGAGTTCAGCTCGCTGATGGCTGTGCGGAGTATAATTAGATATGATATAACGCCCCTGATTAAGGGGTATTATGTGAATGGTTATGAGATAGTTCCACTCGTAACCGAGCTAAGGCAAAGACTTGCCGAAGCCGAGCCGCAGGTTGTAGAGTTCAACCCTGCACTCACTTCACTGGTGATGCGTAAGCTAAAAGTGTTGGAACAAGAATTAGACATTTTGTGAGGTTAATAATATGGACACTTTAGAAAAATTACGCTTGGAGTTGCGTGAAACTCTATCAAAGGCATCTGCTAAGGCTGCTGAATGGGAAGGCAAGGAGAAAGAAATGCCCCCAGAAGTCCTGAGCGAAATTGATGCCAATATCCGTGAGGCTGAAGCGATTAAGGGCAAGATTGATGTGCTCAAACGCAAAGCCGAACTTGATGCTTATGCCAATGAAGGCGTAGGTGCTAAGACAGCCGTTGCTCCAGCAGAAGAGGAAAAGAAAGAGAAATATCCTTTCAGGTCCTTAGGTGAGCAGTTGGTTGCCATCATTAAGGCTGGCAGCCCTGCAGGCAAGGTAGATCCTCGTTTGTATGAGGTGAAGACTGCGTCTGGCTTATCCGAAGGTGTAGAAGGTGCGTTCCTTTTGCAACCCGACTTCGTGCAAGAGGTTATGAGCCACGCTTATGATAGCGGTCAAATCTTGAGCCGAACCAGAAAGATGCCGACATCCAAACAGAGTGTAAAAATCCCGCTTGTGGCGGAGTCCTCTCGTGTTGCTGGCTCTCGTTGGGGTGGAGTGCAAGCCTACTGGCTTGCTGAAGCTGGCGAAAAGACTGTATCGAAGCCCGCCTTTGAAAACCTCGTGCTCGAACTGAAAAAGCTTATCGGCTTATGCTATATGACCGATGAGATGATGCAAGACCTGCCGTTCTTGGAATCCTTTATTGGCGAGGTGTTCACTGAGGAGTTCACCTTCCAGTTAGAGGAAGCGATTATCAATGGGACTGGCAGTGGACAGCCTTTGGGGATTATGCAATCGCCTGCACTGGTAACCGTTGCAAAAGAAAGCTCGCAGACTGCCGACACTGTAGTATATGCCAACATCGTCAAAATGTGGTCGAGATTGCATGCTCGCAGCCGTGCCAATGCTGTGTGGCTGATTAACCAAGATGTTGAGCCTCAACTCTACTCAATGGTAATAGGAACAAACGTTCCAGCTTATTTGCCCGCCAATGGCTTGTCTGGAACGCCTTATGCTACGCTGTTCGGACGTCCCGTCATCCCTACCGAGCACAATGCAACACTTGGTGATGTTGGCGATGTCATTCTTGCCGACTTCAATGAGTACGTGACCATTGATGCTGGAGCGATGAAGTATGACACCTCAATTCACGTTCGGTTCGTCTATGATGAAACGGCGTTGCGCTTCGTTTACCGCTTCGATGGTGCGCCATTGTGGAAGTCTGCTCTGACACCTGCTAAGGGTTCAAATACGATCAGCCCGTATGTAACATTAGCTGCTCGTGCATAGGAGGAGAGATGATTAAGATTCCCGGTGATTTGAATGTTGTGACTGGCTTAGCTCCAACCGCAGGAGGTTCGGCTGCAACTGGCGATTACATCTCTCTCAAGAATGCACACAGGGTTTGGATTGTCTTTTCTGTGAAGCAAGGTGAAGCGACTGTGCCAGTGCTTTCCGTTATGAAGGCTACCGCTGTCGCTGAAACTGGCGCAACTGCGATGACCGAAGCAGCCCGCATTTTCTCGACACTCGACTGTGCTACCTCTGATGTTTTGGTGGAACGGACGGCTGCTGCGTCTTATTCGTTGGATGCAGCTTTGAAAGATAAGCTGGTTGTGTTCGAGATTGACCCAGCTGCAATCGGAGCGTATGACTGCATTGCTGCTAAGGTGGCAGCTTCTAATGCTGCGAATATCACATCTGCGCTGTATGTTGTAGAAAGTCGGTATGGAACTAAAACCCAGCCGTCTATGATTGTTGACTAACCAATTGGTGGGGCGTTTTACCGCCCCACCGAGACGTGAGAGCGTATTATGGCGGATTACTGCACAATCGCAGAAGTCAAGAATATGATGCCTGATGTAGACTGGGCTTCCGACTATGATGCTACGATATTTAGCCTCATCTCTCGGGCATCCAGAGCTATTGACCGCTGGACTGGGCGTGAGCCTGATGCTTATTGTGCTCCAGAAGCTACCCGTTTATTTGATAGCGTTGGCAATTCTGAACTTTATATTGGCGAATTAGCTGCTGCCCCGACAGAAGTCAAGGTTGCGTGGGATGGCACAACGTTCGAACTGTTAGATGCGGCAGAGTATTATTGCTTGCCGATAAACTCAACTCCATTCAATTACTTACGGCTTGAGTTTGGAACGTTCCCGCTCAGGCGCAAGTCCGTTCAAGTGAAAGGAAAGTTCGGATATAGTCTATCCGTTCCTGATGACATAAAGCAAGCCGTGATTATGCAGGTTATCCGCTGGTATAAGCATGGGCAGCAGGCGTTCCAAAATGCCAGTGCTAATTCCACATTCGGTTCGCTGGAGTATGGTGGGCTGGATGAAACAGTCAGCTCTATTTTAGAGGCTTATCGGAAGGTCACAATATGAGCTATTCTGTTGGCAATGCGTTAGCTTGGCTTCAAGCTGAGTTAGCTAAAATTGATGGTATAAAAGAAGCGCCCGCAGCTCCGCCTGAAGCAATGGCTCAATTCCCATTCGCTTTGGCTTATGCCAGCAGCTTTAGCTCGATAGGTGGCTCAGGCTTTGAGGAAGTTCTGGACGTGCTGGTTGTTGAGATCCACGTTGCAAGGCAAGTGCTGCCGAAATCATTCCCGATAGCGCTTAGCTTTAGAAATGAGGTGATTGGCATTCTACTTGCCGACCCAACGTTTGGTGGTAATGTAGACACTTACACCGATGTGCGTGGAACATTCGGCTGGCTGCAGTATGCAGGCGAAAGCCATTTAGGCTGGCGCATTGAAATTGAAGTGAAAGGAAAGATAGGATGCTAAAGTATATTGGCAATGCATCGTTAGCTGACATTCCTGCCAGAGATTTGACTGATGATGAAGTCAAGATTTATGGCGGAGAGGAATTTCTACTCTCGACTGGGCTATATGCTAAAGTTGAAGTAATAAAGCAAAGCAAGACTTTGCATGAGAATAAGAATTTGCAGCCCGAGAGTGAAGACAAGGGCTGCTCAGGCTGTTAGGAGGCTAAATGGCTGGTATAAAACGATTACGCAAATTGCAGTTTGGCAAAGAGACGACTGCTGGCACACCAGTCCCAGCCACTACAATTTGGCGTGGAACTGGAACGTTGGAGGATAAGCGTGAGCCTTATTTTCCAGATGAGGATATTGGCTATGTTGTGCCAGTGAACCGTGCGTTTTTCCCGTTCACGCAAGGGCAGTTAGATTTGGATGAAGTCCCTGCCACTTTCGAGCAGCTGCCCCATATCTTGGCAATGGGCGTTGATGGAGTTGTATCAGGAACAAAAGATGGCACTGGCACTGGTTATATATATACTTATGCTTTCCCAACGACTGCGGTCAAGACGCCCAAGACTTATACAATCGAGGGCGGTGATAATGAGCAAGTCGAGCAGATGGCTTATGCCTTTGCCGAGAGCTTCAAGCTAAGTGGCAAGAGGAAAGAGCCAATCATGATGAGTGCCACGCTGATTGGCAGTGATGTTAGTGTTTTATCTGGAGGCTTTACTGCAGCTGCGACCTTACCGACTGTTGAAGAGATACTTTTCCAGAAGGCAAAACTCTACATTGATTTGATTAGTGGAACGTTTGGAACAACTGAGATTGGCTGCACGTTATATGAGTTTAGCCTTGATGTTACGACTGGTTTTCAAGCGCTCTATGCTGCCAGTGGCTCGCTTGGTTACTGCAAGATTATCGCCTCGACCCCAGAGCTAAAGCTGCACTTAGTATTTGAGCACAATGCCACTTCTAAAGACCAGAAGGCTGCTTGGCGTTCATTGACACCGAAGTTAATTCAGCTAAAGAGCGAAGGCTCGGCTGTTGCAACTGCTGGAACGACTTACACCAAGAAAACGCTAAAAGTCAATGTGGCTGGTATGTGGGAGAAGTTTGAAAAACTTGGTGAGAATAATGGCAACGATGTGCTTGAAGGTGATTTCAGAGTTGCTTATGACCCAACCGCTGCAAAGTATGCTGAGATTATCGTAGTGAACGAGTTAGCGAGCTTACCATGATCAAGATAGAAATTCCGTCCAAAGACTCGCCCGGTTTCTTGCGCAGGGCGAAGAAAAGCATCGAGCTAATGCAGAAGGCTGCTGACCCGCAAGGCAACCCAAATATCATCGATGATTTGATAGAGTTCATTCTGGGTTATGTCATTGAGCCCGCTGACCGAGAGGAAGCCAGAGAACAATTGCTGGACGCCTCTGAAGCACAGCTTGGTGAAATCATTGCGCAAATTGGTGGACTAAACCAAAACCCTACCTCACCGAGCCCGAGCAATTAAGATATAAGTCTTGGATGCGAGGGTTCGGTGATGAACCGCCTTACTGGGCTGTTGTGCTTGACTTGAGTGAGACGTATGGCATTGCCCCGTGGGACTTTGAGGAAAGATGCACACCAGAATGGTTTCACCGAATGATAATACGCCGAGATGAGGTCATACGTAAAATGAACAAAGCTGGGCACAATGGCTGAGAAAAACATTCTCGAAGTTATCATTACTGGTAAAGATGAAGCCAGTGGCAAGCTAAGTGGTATTTTAGGGACGCTTGGTGGACTTGGCAAAACCGCTGGCATTGTCGGTGGTGCTCTTGGTGTAGCTGGTGGTGCAGTTGTAAAGTTTGCTGGCGATCTGGCGACGTCTGCTGCGCCCGCAGAGGCAGTGACCAATACATTCAAAAACCTTGCAGCCTCGATTGGCGAAGAAGCTGCCCCGATGCTCGAAGAATTGCGTCAAGCCACAAGGGGGATGGTTGCTGATACCGACTTGATGCAAGCCACGAATAAGTTCATGTCGATGGGCTTGGCAGATAGCTCTGAAGAAGCTGCAAAGTTAGCAGAAATGGCAACCCAGCTTGGCTCTGCAATGGGCATGGATGCTACAGCATCAATGGAAGACTTTGCCCTGATGCTGGCTAACCAAGCCATCCCTCGCTTAGATAACTTCGGCATTTCCTCAGGGCAAGTTCGTACTCGCATTGATGAGCTTATGGCTGCCGACCAGAACCTGACCCGTGAGCAAGCCTTTATGCAGGCTGTTATGGAGCAGGGTGAAACCTCAATGGCTAAAATCGGTGAACAGTCTGGCACAACCGCTGCCAGTATGGCACAAGTACAGGCGCAGCTGGAAAACCTCAAGATAAGTATTGGGACTGCATTGCTGCCCATTCTTGGAGAGCTTGCTAAGGCTGTAACTCCATTAATCCAAGAGATTGGACCTGTTCTTGTTGATGTAGCTGGTCAAGTTGGTGGAGTAATCACTAGTGATGTTATCCCTGCTTTACTTCCGCTTATAGAAAAGTTATTGCCCCCCATTCTTGACCTGTTGCCATCTATTGTTAGCTTATTTGCTTTATTGGCTTCAAACCTCATGGAAGCGCTTGCCCCAGTGCTGGACACACTTGTTTTAGTATTAATTGACTTGATAGACCAGTTTACGCCCCTGCTTGAGACCTTACTTCCGCCATTGATTGATTTGTTTAGTTCACTGATGAAAGTTGTTGAGCCAATTTTGACAATAGCCACATCTTTATTAAGCAATATTGTTATTCCACTAATTGAGCTATTATTGCCCCCACTCATTGATTTACTTGACAAAGTTGTTGGTGTTGTTAGCAAATTAGCTGGTTGGCTATCTGACCATCTACAGCCTGCATTTGATGCAATTGGTGGGGCGATAGAAAATGTGATTGGATGGTTTGAAGACCTGAAAGATAAGATTGATAATCTTAAGCTGCCTGACTGGCTGACCCCGGGGTCGCCTACGCCGTTCGAGCTTGGCTTGCGTGGAATTGCCAGTGCGCTAAAAGAAGTGAATGGTGATATCGGCGGGCTGACTGTGAATGCGTCATCTCCGAGTACTATGCAGCCAATTATGGTTTCAGTTAATATTACCGACCAGTCTTACATCTCATTGTCAGATATAGACAATGCTGAGGCAAGGCTAAAGCCGATTGTAACTAATATAGTCAGAAAGGCGATGGCTTCCTAATGCGATACGGAATTGCTAAATACGGCTCATTCAAATATGGCAGTGGCCCCACTATTGATAATCTGCTTTGGGGTGTTATTGTTGATTGGGACGGTGATGGCTATTTTACTGGAGAAAATGAAGCATCGCATGTTATCTCTTTTCGAAGCATACGTGGAAGAAATAACATTGTAAATTCTGGTCTTACTGGTTTGGAGACCATGAACATTGGTGAAGCAACTTTGACACTTGACAATTCTGATGGCAGGTATGATCCTTATAACCCAGCAAGTCCACTTTACAACAAGTTCTATCCCGGAAGAAAGGCAAAAATCATCGTTAAAAAGGGGACGTCCGGAACTCAATACGATGTGTTTTACGGAACTGTATCAGACCTGAGAGTGTACGGCTATAATCAAACTGCTGATATGGTAATAAATGACCTGTGGCAAAGCTTAGCCGATATTGAAGGGTATCATTCTGCTGTCAAGAACATAAAAGCAAGTAATGCAATATCAGAGTTATTGGAACAAAGTGGATTTGATATTTCCACTTCGTTCGAAGACACGCTCACTTATATGCCGTATTGGTGGGAAGCTAATGATAAGCTAAAAAATCAAATTGAGAAGTTAGCTGAGTCTGCCCTTAGCAGTGTGTTTATTGATAGTTCTGGAACGCTAAAGTTATTCAATAGAATGCACACAGAAACCCCGCTAAATATAACTCAGTCTGACTTACTCAAGGATATAAGGAGATCGCTCCCGTGGGAAGAACAAATTGGCAGGCTGCAAATCTATGTGTCGTCTTTTGATGCTCAAGCGTCACAAGTAATCTGGTCGCTTGATAAGCCTATCATAATCGCTGCTGGTGAGAGTATCAAATTAATTTGCCAATATATGCAGCCGTCATATCACGTTCTAACACCAATTAATGGCATAGATGTTATACTGACTGATGCCAATGGAAATCCGATAAGTTTTGACATAACTGATTTTGAAGACCGTGGAACTACTGCAATTCTCGAATTGGTCAACAATTCTGGTGTTGATGGAATTGTTACTCTTGCAAGAATTTATGGTGAGCCACTGAATGAGGCTAACAAGATTGGAATTGAGAATGATATAAGCAATGAAATACCCAAAGTGCTGATATTTGATAACTTTAGGTTGCAGAATACTGTTGCAGCTCAAGAATACGCAGGGATACTTTCTGACTACTTTCAGAATAAGCCTCACATCTGTACGATTGTAATAGAAGGAAGACCTGACCTACAATTTGGCGTTGAATTAATGAAACAAGTGCATCTCATAGCCAATAGAATAGGCATTGATGACACTTACCAGATTATCAGAATTGAGCATGAATGGATTAGCGCAAATGGGTCATTGATTAGAACTACAATTAAGCTTGAACCACCAAGACCCGTTGGAAGTGGCTTAAATTATGATTACATCGTCCCAGCTGGAGGTGAAGTGTTTTGGTATGGCAATGCTTATGATATCCCTGCCGATTATGAATTGGACACCTCATTTTCAGAGTGTTATGTTAGAGCAGCTTCTGCTCCCAGTGATACTATTGCTGGGAATGAAAAGCATTATCATAATGTACCGAATAGCACATCTGTGGCTGGACATCCTCATCCCTTTACCTCCAGTAATACTGGAAATGCTACTGGCACTGCAATAAAACTAAAGAGTGCTGGTGGTACTGGTCATTCCAACCGATTTACTACCCCAACCCATCCTCATGGTATAAGTTCTGGAAATACAAGTACGAGCGCATCTCACGATCATCCAATTGGCGACACTGATAATGTCGATAATTTGCCCTCATATATGGCGTTATATTTAATTAGAGCCAAAGTTGACACTGTTTGCCCAATTAATGGTATAGTGATGACTTCGAAAGCCCCTTCTTATTTTCCGTCTGGGTTTGTTGTGTGTAATGGGCAGAATGGAACCCCTGATATTAGAGATAGGTTTGTTTACGGCGCTAAAGATGATGATATGGTTGGCATAAGCGGTGGCTATAAAGATCATAAGCATGTAAATGGTTCTGTTGGAGCTGGTGGTGGGCATGGACACACCAAGACTGGAACCACAAATGTAGTAACTTCTTCATACTATCTGAACGATATTACTGCTGGAACTGGAATAAATGCCCCCGGTGAGGAGCATGTACATGATTACAGTTTTACTACCACTGATGAGCCTGACCACATTCATACGCTTGGTGATACTGAATTAGCAGATTCATTGCCAAGTTATGTCAAGTTGTATTATATAATGAGGCTGGTATGATCACTTTTCCTTCTGGAACAATCTTATTGTTATATGGCTCTACAATCCCATCTGGCTGGGCAAAGTGTGATGGTACCAATGGGACGCCAAATCTGATAAATAAATTTGTGTTTGGTGCTAAAACCGATGCTGAATTAAAGACAACTGGCGGTAATGATACTCATACTCATGTTGAGCCCAATACCAGTACAAATCCTGCCCATAATCATGGCGGAAGTGCGTCTGCCACAATTTCTGTTCAAACTGCATCTGTTTCTGCCCCAACTGACACTTCGATGTATAAACAATCCCCGCCAGTTGATCATGGTCATGGCCCTGCTACGATTACAATCCAATCTGATGATGGGCACGAACACCCGGTCCCTAACACCAATAGTGCTTCGAGCGTTCCTCTGCACATACAGAGAATTTATATTATGAAGATATGAGAGGTTATTATGCCTACGAATTTCCCGACAAACCCCGACACTTATACCACCAAAGTTGATGGCGTTGATACTGTTATGGCAGCGCATATCAATGACCTTCAAGACGCTATGATGGCTGTTCAGGACTTTGCGCTTGACCTGCGTGATGGCTGGTGTTATGATACTGACACTTGGACTTATGTGTCCGCCACTTCTTTTAAGGTGTCAGGCAAAGACGTTCGTTATAAATTCCCAAAAGGCACTAAAATCAAATTAACGAACAGCGGCACAAAATATTTCTATGTAGTGGCAACTGCTTTCTCCACAGATACTACAATCACCATTACTGGTGGCTCAGATTACAATTTAGCCAATGAAAATATCAGTGGGCAGGCGTATAGCTATGCAGCAGCGCCGCAGGGCTTCCCAGAACGATTTGCTTATACTCCAACTGTAACTTATGCTGGCGGAACTACAAACCCGACCAGTATCACAACCGACTTTGTATTTGCTATGATTGGGGGCGTTGTTATAGTAACTGGCATTGGTCAACTGACGAGAGGCTCTGGTGATAGAGAATTTACTATATTTAGTTTGCCATTCGCGGTTAGTAAAGGGCAGACGGGCTCGTTTGCAACGCAATATGCTGCCACTGTGTTAAGTGTTTATTCTACTGGTGACAAGAATAGTGTAACTTGCAATCATACCGCAATGAATGCCGACGGCTATTATTGGTTTACTTTCGTTGGATTGATGTAACTATGTCTTTTAGAGTATAATTTGCATGGAGGTGCAATATGGATTTTCCTTTAGGCGTGGACATATCGGCTTATCAGTTCAGCTCGGACGGCAAGCGCAAGCCCAATTTTGACATCATAAATGCAAAGTGTGAGTTCGTGGCTGTGCGAGCGGGTATAAGCTGGGGGTATCAGGATAAATGGTTCCGCTACTCGTGGGAGCATCTTACAGTCCCCCGCATGGCGTATCACGTAATATACCCCGAAGAGTCTGCCATCAGCCAAATGCAGCACTTTTTGAATATCGTTCGCCCGACCAGCACAGACCGCTTGGTCTTGGATATGGAGCTGGATCACGGTCAAGGCAAAGCGAAAATTACGGATACATTGGTGCAGTGTCTTGAATACGTGAAGGCGCAAACTGGACGCTATCCTATCGTCTACAGCCGTGCGGGCTGGATTAATCAATTCGTGGATGTATCGCAATTGCCAGAAGTGGACTGGTGGCTTGCAAATTATCTAAAGGCGTTGCCTTACCCG
>Ga0209605_1003028_pt1 | contig 15246 bp, 27 predicted proteins | sample AD_UKC035_MetaG_FD_184408 | JGI IMG/M metagenome (GOLD analysis project Ga0209605, IMG submission 184408) | Active sludge microbial communities of municipal wastewater-treating anaerobic digesters from USA - AD_UKC035_MetaG (SPAdes) (version 2) | ecosystem: Engineered > Bioreactor > Anaerobic >...
GATATCATAAACATATTCCACAACTGCAAAGCGTGATTTATTCCGCAGTTCGCGAACCTCACAACGTGTATCCGGTGCAGCTATCCAGACCCATTCGTCACCCTGCTTAATGAGATTGCCACGAAGTAAAACGTATCTCAGTCGTTCAGATAGTGGTCGCATTTTCTAATTGTTTTTGTTTCTTACGTTTATCTTTTATTTGCAAATAAACTCCATAAGCGTCAGACTTAGGTTGAGTTAATCCAAGTCCTTTACACCACCAATCATTCCTTAAAAGGACTTTACACATTCTGCGATATGACGGAGCCCAATAATTATTCTCTAAAACATAAGGAGCCTCATCCGGTATGCCTTCATGATAGCCGCGCCGTTTCCATCCTTGCACAAAGGTTCTGAATCTCGGTATATAATGTTGTTGAGTTATCTTGGGCATGGTATTAAATATCAACTTAAAAAATGATTCCCAGGTATGACCGGCAGGCTTTGTAATCTTATTCACTCCAGAAATGTTGCCCGTTTCCTGCACATATAATGCACCGGAGTTAGCTCCATTTACCCTAACCAATAACTTATACCAGGTCTGAGGTTCTAAGATATGATACAGCCATAATCCCTTTCGCTGATCGTGCCCGTATGGCTGACATAGTCTCTGCTGAGATAACGGCACTCCCGCTTTATTCATCAGATCATAAACATGATTATATCCTTTATCCCTGAACTTTGCATGATACACCCAGATATCCCTCGTTTTCCAATCATAAATTGGGTAAATATTATAAGCAAAGTCTGTGATTTTCGTGGTAAAGCGATAATCTTTATAAGTGATCTTATCAATAGTGCAAACAGTTCTGAAACGGTTTAATGATTCGTCAGCACGAATACCAATAAATCCCGCAGCGTCCTGGCCTGATGCAAACCACTCACCAAATAAAACAACAAACTCCTCAAACTCCATCCCGTCTTCAAACCAATCCCAATAACTCATATCTCCAATTGCAATCTTTGGCTTTGGCCTAACCCACAAGTCTTTCTTGTCTTCATCCCAACACTTCCATCGTGGCTCAAAATTGCTCACTGCATTTGATAGGCTAATCGGGAGGCATACCCAAAATGGAATTATATAGTCTTTATAAATCTCAAACATCCTTTCAGCGTGTTCTATTGTAGCTGAATATTGAGCCTCAAGATCAATTAACAAAATGCCTACTTTGCGATTCCTTTTGATTGCCTCATCCATTACCAGGTGCATCATTACCGTGCTATCCTTTCCCCCTGAGAATGAAACGTAAATCTTTTCAAAGTTATCAAAGATTAATTTTATCCTTTGGCGCGAAGCGACTAATACATCAACTCCAATATGTTTCTTTGTCTCCATCAATATAAATTTGCTTCGGTTCGTGACCTAATAGTTTCAAGTGTATATTGTGCTTCTCCATGAAGAAACATCCAATAATTTATAACATCCAATGCCGTAAGGTCTGCGGCCTTTTGTTCTTCCGGAGTAAGTAAATGATAACCTCCGCGATACTGTGCCGGTATGCCTGTTTCAATACACATAGCAGACTGACCCATCCATGCGATACGATTCATATTTGGATTAGAGAGATTGTGTTCACAAGCGTTCGGCCATTCATCAATTACCCTGTAAGCAGCTTTTTTAAATCTCTTTAAATCTCTAAGAAATTCAGCATACATCTGTTGACACTGATCCGGAGTTAAGCCCTTTGGAGGATGATTCTCAAAGAAGCCCGCAGGATAATCTTCCCACTTCTCCCATCTATGATAAATCCGTTCCATCTTCAAAATCTATGTCAGTTACTTCTGATGATTCATCAAATATCTGAGATACCCATGCCTCTGAAAACTCTTCATTTTCAAAAGCCTCTGCCAGTCCACTAATCTGACATAACCTTAGAACTTCGTCCGCATCCATGCCAAGCTCTTTTCCTACACGCTCATCAGACCAATTGCGCCGTTTCAGTTCAATGACAATGTCTGACATTGCATCAACTGCGTGCTTACCCCTGGCTCTGTTATGCCTTATCGTAGATGCAATACGATCATTCGCATTTGTGCGTTCCTTTCGGATAGTGACAACCGGCAGATATCCCTTTATTCGTTCATTGACTAATTTGGATTCTTTACCAACTCTGTTTCTGTGAAATCCATCAATAACTTCAATCTTATCATCATGAGGCCATGTTACTATCGGTTGAGTATAACCATCATTTACTATTGATAACTCAAGAAGCTCCATCTCCGGAGGTGCAACCTGATTAGGATTATAATCATTTGCCACTACATTGTCTGCCTTGACCCACCTTACACAATCCACAGGTTCATCAATAAACGGAGACAATGAATGAATGTGTTCTCTTAGTTCATTTATAGCATTGATCTTATCATCAAAATTCAAATCTCTTAGCAACTCAGTAATTTGTTGTTTCAGGTTATTCATCTCAGTTCCGTGTTGATTGTTCTCGTTCGTTGCGTTTCGTTATCTCTTTCAGGTACTTATCCCGTATCTGGTCAGATTCAGGGCTGTCAGGATGCTCGACTAATTCTTCAATGTCAAGCCTCAAAATTAAGTTCTTTACCAACTGCCGTGCCATGCGACGACTGAGGCGGGGCTTTGATTCTTTCATAATTTTATTTTTATGATGTGTTTCATATCCTTTGAAAAGTTTAGCGTAAATGAAGGCCATCCATATTCTTCAGCAATAAGTATTTTGAAAGCATCAATTTGCTTGTGTGTCAGTTCAATTAATTTATCCGATTCCATATCGTGTCGAACCCAATTTTTAAGATTGTGATATTCTTGTTGTGTTAAAACGGGCATGATTCTTTGCTTTCAATAAATAAATCAGGATTAGCTATTGTTCTTTTTTGTGCATCCTCCAATGGATTAGCACGAAGGCTCAACATATTGCTCTCATAATAACGCATTGTTGACGGATCAAATTGTAGCTTCACTTCACCAGGCGTTCCGCACTGACGTTGTTTCTTTATCTTATGACTGTAAAATATTACATCTCTATTCCCAGGAGCAGACCGATGATAAGGTCTGAAGGTGCAAATAACATTATCGCATTTATTAGCCCACATAGCACCACCGGCAAGATCATATACATCAGGAACCTCGAAATCTCCATTATTGTTTCTTTTTACCGTTCCTTTTGGATGTGCCACAACAAACATAAACAGCTTATGTCTTTGTGCAAATCGCTTCTGCTGACTCAGGAATGAACTGAGATATAAATCTTCACGTCCTCCGGTTTTTCGGATATCGTTATCAAGTTGGTTATATGGATCAATCACACACCCATCGATATGATGTTTATAGATTACTGCCTCAAATCGTGAATTTATATATTCAGGCGTAGGACTGTCATCTTCTGGGTAAATAAAAAAGAAATGATCGCGAACGAAATCCATTCCACGAATAAACTCTTCTTCGGTCATCTGGTTACTGTAATACGGTAGTGTACTTTTGCCGACATACATATGCACAATATCATCATAGAAGTCTGAAGGCGGGTCTTGCTCCGGAGAAAAAAACGCCCACTTATACCCATCTTTTACAGACTTAATAAGGCAGAGTTGCATCATCATTGTTGACTTGCCCTGGTTCATTATACCGTGCATCAAAGTAAGCTCACCACGTTTGAATCTGAATCTCTCATCCAATGTATCAAAATAAGTAGATTCTCCACGACTGCGACCATTATGAAACGTGGCAAGCATATTATCTCTGACGGCATCCAAATAAACTACATCTTTTAATGGCAGATCAATTGCTAAGTCAGTTATTTTGACAATCTTTTGCGTGATAGTTTCAACAGCATCACCCTTACCGTTAAAAGTACAACTGCCGAACTGATGAGAATAATTATTATAAACACTTGTTGCTATCTTCTCAAAGTCTTTCATATCAACTGTCGATGCTGCATTATGATATTTGAAAGACACAAGTGATATTGCTTCGTTCAATGATATGCCAAATACATTTGTCGCTCCAAACATTGATACAAGAAAATTATGCTTGTTCCCGTCTGCATAAAATTTACCTTCTTCCGTAAATCGTTCTTCTATTTTTGCAAGTATCTCATGACTGTCTGTAAGCGGTCCAGAAGTGCGGATAACCTTTTTGATTATCTGTTCTTCTTTTATTGTGGTGAAAATCTTACTGTCCGGATTATAGTAAATATTTGGATCATAACTTGAAAAACAAAACCTGGCAATATCCCTAAATTCATCCAATTGTTCATCTGCATAGTAATCAGTTAAAGCTCGTGCGCTAAACTCATGCGTCAATATACTGTCCGGAATCTTTACCACAAGTTTTAGTCCGTCACCAGAAGGAGATAAAAATAAAATGAAAGTATATGGATCAGATTCAAGTCGCTTACGTAATTCCGGCAGACGTTCACCTAAATGGTCAAAATCAATAGCAATAAGTCCTGAGTGTTTCACACAGGCATCATTAGCGTGTTTTGAAAATACACCAGAAAAACAAATAGCCGGTATCTTTACTTTGATTTTTCTCCGACGTTCAGGATCAGGTTCCATGCGAAGCATATCTGTAAGAACACGATCTTTGCCGTTTCTGATACGATCAACTATAACGCTTACCGGAACATGATAAGGCTTATTAACCTCCGTTACTTTCTGAAATATAGTTACCGTTTGCATACTCTGTTGTAAGCATCATAATTAAACTCATCATTTGTTATAAATGATTTGTTGTAATTCTTGTTCTGTCATCTTGATTGCCATCCTGGGATTATATAAGCGGGAGTCACGGGTGAATTATTTTTTACTGGAGGTATAGAAATTTCATCTTCCCATCTTCTTTCGTTCAGATATTTTTCTGGATATGGTAAATACTTCTTATCACTTATCGATTTTAAAAACGAAGGTAGTGTATCAATTATTGTCTGACGTTCCTGATCTTTTAGTTTATTCCATCTCTTAATGCAAAGTTTCTTATTGCCTACCTTCTTCCCGTAATTATCCCAAAAAACATCAAAAGATATATTTATATCATTATTGCCTTCTTTTAATTCTTGTTTGGGTGCAGTCAGCGTTTCCGCAGCGTTTACTTGGCGTTTACTTTGTGTTTCCGTATCGTTTACCATACCCTGATAACTATCGTAATTACAAACCGTTATGCGTGTAGTATTTTGCATCCCTTCGTATACTAACATTGAGTCTTGTTGTAACAACTCAAAAAAATCTTTTACTGTCTTTTTCGTCACATTCCATCTCTTTGCCCATGTGTCAAGACTCATTACAGACTGTCCCCTTTTACATTCAATTAAAGTTCCTTTTATTAAAACCTTATTGTCGCAATGATTTACACTTAAAAGAACATCAATCCACCATTTAAATCTATGGTCTGATTTCCAAATCCAATGGTCACGTATCTTTCTGTGTAACATTATCCACCCCTCACTCATGACACAAAAATAGAACCCCGTCCGGCACAAAAAAACCTTCAGGCCCTGGGAGTGTACGCTCCACCTGAAGGAATTTAAGCCCGTGACGGGGTATGTTTAAAATCGGTAAATTGCAAAAATCATTCATCGTACACTTAATTTGGTATTGCAAATATACAACTTTATTTCAAACTCTGCAAATCTTCACCAAAAATTTCTGTCTGCTGCTCCGGATCAGGAATCCGATAGTTCAGGAACTCAAGAGCATACTCTTTGATTGCATCCACAAACAACATCATTTCAGTTGTTGTCATGTCACGCTTCAGACCCGGTATGGTCAGAATCTCTGCCGTGTGCTTATTTATTATGTCCTTTGATGCGAACATGGATTTCAGATAATTATCAAGTTCTTCAATATTGGCGAACTCCCATCCTGCGTCAATAGCTGCGCGGTGAAAGTGCGGAAGGACACACGAATAATAATACCCTAACTGAGGCTGACTTTTCATCCGGCGTTTCTTCCGGATCACAATTTCATACCTGCCACCAGGGAGTCGGGCAAGTTCTTCGCGGAACAGCCTGTCGTTAACTATCCGGAACTTGTCCTTCTCCTTTATGGCAATGTACTTAATCATCAGAAAGGCAAACCGCTTATTTCATCCTGCACGGTCATATCCGATTGCGGGGGTTGTTCGGTATATTCACCCCATACCCGGAGATTGCCAAGAATAGGCTGGCTCTTTTTTTCATCCTCAGTCATTGCATCAAGTATCTCCTTCGGGAGAGATTGCTTAACAAGATGAGTGTCTTTTATGGCATCATTTTTAGTTTTACTTTCAAAAGCAATAGATCAAGATAGATGCCCTTATCGCCTTGAAATAAATGATTAGCCTCAATGGGAATTACCACACAATTAACGGGGCCATTCTGTCCATCCATGCGCCTGATTGCAGCCTTTAACTGCATCAAATTTAGTTTACCTGAAATGTTACTCATTGTTTTCGTTATTAAGTTCATTATCTAATTCCTCCAGCTTATCTCTCTTTTCGATAGTTGGAAGGGTGTCATACATTATTTTATCCGCCCGGTTCATATCTTTGCCGAAGAGTTTGCCTATCTTTTCGGCGGCATCCTTTACTGCATAACTTTCAGCAGCGGGGGCAGACTTCATCACTGCATCACTTTTTGTATGGTTCCAGTCCATTGCACCGGCCCCTTTGTCAGTCTGAATTGGCGAGGCACCTATGCCGTCCTGCCAGAGCATTTCATTTGAGAGTATGTCCTGGTAGTAAAGCCGGATAGTTACTACAACTGAATTGGCAATAACCTGCACCTGTCGAACCTCAACATTCCACCTCTTAAAGATGCTGGTCAGCATATATTCAACTCGCTCAATCGGCAGATATTTTACGCCCTTTGCCATTGGGTGATCCTTTAACCATTCTTTCGGTGGCTCTCTATTTAATAGCAGGTTTGCTCCGACTTGGTTATTCTTCAGTTCAATGTCTCCAGACACTAATTCATCATATGTTGGCAGTTGTCTCACTGCCGGTGTGTTTTCACTCATAGTTTCAGATTTTATGATTATAGAATACAATCTCTTTCACTGCCCACTTCGGCAGGTTCAGTTCAATGTTGCCGGACTTCCACTCGCAGAACACATGGTATCCTGGCCACTTATTATTATCGATACACATTTTGTATAGCTTCAGGAGTTGCTCATATTCATACCGCCCTTGCCCGATAAACTGAGGTGATGCCTCAAAGATATTAAAAGCATACGGTTTGCGCTTCTCCTGTGCAATAAAAAAGAATGACCATCCGCGACTGTCTCCGGTCAGCATCTCCATAAGGTCAGAATACAACGCGGCCTGAATATGATAATCATTGTCAGCAGCAGCGCGCGCGAACCCGTCGGCAGAAGCATCAAAGGTTGTCTTCAGGTCAATGATAAAGTGCTTGTTTGCTTTCACATAGTCTGGGCGAGCTTTCAGATTTATGTCGCCCTCGCTGGTCTGAAGTGTGCCAGTGATTGAATATTCAGCCTCGCCACCCGAAAGAAGCGCACGGCAGTAGTAATGCGACATGAGTTTATCCTTCATGTCTTTGATCTTTTGAAAGTCTGACTTCTCTATTGTCTTACGATCTCCTATCAGTCGCATCTCGCTCTCTGCCCACTCTTTGTATTGCTTCGTAGAACGGGGGGATTTAAAACCTTCACCAATCAGCACTTGGTATATTGCGTCATCATCAAATACATAATAATTCTGTTCAAACTTCTCAGGCTCTAAGATGAACGTATGATAGGCTGAACCAAATGCCATAGCATCAGTCTCAACCTCTAAAGGTTCATCTTTGTACTGCCGGTAGTGTGCAGGTGACTTCTTCAGATTCTTCAGACCTGAGTAAGAGATAAACTCTTCGAGAGAGTAATAATCCCTGTCAACCTTTACGGGTGTAAACCCTTTGATATATTCGCTTTCCATTACTTTGGTTCTACACCATCAATAAGGATCAATTCCCCGCAGGAGTAAGTGCCGGTTCCCTCAAAGGTGAATCCCTCCACCTCGCAGGTCATTATCCGGTACTCTTCCCGTTCGTCTTTATCTTCGTCGATCAGGTCGCCCCGTTCCCACTCATACCTTCTCCAGTTCTTTTCAATCTCATAAGCCAATTCTGTGGGGTCAATGTCGCTGAAAGATCCGTTCTGTTCAAGGTGCTTGTCGTAGATGCCGGAAGTTATCATTGTGTTCATTATTTAGCGTTGTTAAGGGATGATGCAAACACTTCCTTAATTATTATCATATGAGCCTTATGCTGCTCTTCTGTTTTCAGGATTGCATATTCAATCATTGCGGTCAGCGTCTCATGTTTCTCATATGATTCTTTGTCGCCCCACATTTCAATTAAAAGTTCATTGGCTGTTTTCATGATGTTCAGTTTTTGTTTTCAAATGATTTGTTTATTTCTACTGCCTTGATGCGTTTGATTGCTCCGGCAACATAATGCTCAAGTTTCAGATCAATGATATCCTTCCGATAGATTTCGACAACGGCATTAAATTCCTGCTCAGTGTCACACTCCATAAGTTCATGGATCACTTCACGTGTGCGGTCAGCACGTTCAAGTTTTTTCTGATTGATAAAATGTGCTGCCATTGTTCAGATTGTCTCGTGACGTATTACCTTTGTTCTGCTATTAGGCATAACAATATACTGAAGATTACGCCCTTTTGTTCTCCGGCGGTTATTGTGGAAGTATGCACCACGACCAGGCCTTTTTATCTTAGGAGTCGCAGCAGACATTTCATTGTCAATAATTGTAGGTTTGAACTCACGATTGCCCTTAAAGGCTTCTTTGATTCTCTGAAAAACTGATCTGATATTCATTTCTATAAGTATTTAAAGATTACACTCCGCTTGTCTGACCTCTGGTGGCCGCAACATTTAACTGAAGGCTTGTTACACCCGTCGGCACCGTTGAAAATACACCCCACGCAACCGTTAGTCGCGTCAGCAGTCCGGTATCTTTTGCCGTCAATAATCTCAGTACCTTCCATTGCTCCGGTTTCTTCGTCAATCTCCGGCCAATACATTCCTGATTCCTTTGAAACCTCAATAAGTTTCTTAATGACTTCGGCAGACTTAATAATCTGGTCCGCTTCGTCCGCTAATATCTGTGCTAATGTTCTCATGATGTAAATTTAAGTTATCAAAATCTCAAATAATATGATAAATGTCAGTATTATGATTTATTATGAATAATTTTTACCGCCTCATCCCATGCCCTCCGGTATGCCCAATCTTTTTTAATCTTCAGCCTGGTATCAGCGGCAGACTTTGAACCTACCTTTGGACTGCTATAACCTGAGATATCAGAACACAGCGCACTCGTCAGTCCTGAGTAAGTTACCAATAAAAGATTTATTAGCCGTCGCCCATCTCCATTCACTTCAGTTTCTTCAATGTTCCGGATAGCCTTGGCAAGTGCAGCCATTTTATCTGCCCTCGCTTGTATTTCTTCTGATACTTTCATGTCGCTATTAATAGGTTAATTTTATCCTTTGTCGGCTCATGACCCAGGGAGATGATTACAGCAGTGGCGTATTTCCGCAGATTTGCCCGTTTTTCTCGCCTCAGAGCGATTAACTTGCTGAAACGATACAAGTCCATGCCTGCTGCCCCTGGTATCAATACAGCCAAAAAAACAAGCCCCACGACCGAAGCTGGCAACACCACTATTATCGTCAACTCTTTCAATCCTCTTTTGTCGGAGATAAAGTTCTCCGGTTGGATAGGATTCTGAGATAATATGTAATTGAGATATTTCACTTCTCCAGGTTCATTACCTTCATCACGTCTCCCGTATGTGCGTTGGTCACTTCAATCTCCGCCCCGAAGATGTTTATCATCAGGTCAGAGATTATCAGGCACTTTTTGCCGTCTGCAATAGCTTTATTTATCATCTGCTTTTGCAGGTCATTGAGGTATATCTCACGGTCAGTCTTCATTTCTTTTCATATATTGCCATGTGATTGTCAATGCACCTGAAGTTGATCTTCCCGTCGCCACGAAGCTCACGAAGCCTCCGCAGGATTGTGCCGTCCATTAACTCAGAACGTTCACAGATTGACCTTGTTCTGTTCACAATAGCTTGCACCGGAAAACTCTTCCCAGTGATCTGATTGAACGCCAGGTGAACGGCATCGTAAACAGTGGCATTTCCTACAACTGCAATCTCGGTCTGATAAAACAGCGTCGGTTCAGGATTGCCGTTGATGTAAACCGCAAGAATCGGATCACCTCCGGCAGTGTCGTAGTGCTTTGTCGCAAGCCCTGTCTTTCCGTAAAACGGGCTTTCTCTGTTCGTGATTTTTACGTTTTTCATGATGTTTGATTGTTAAATATATTTAAGCCATTGATTATAAACTTCTGACGCTATCTGTGCCATCATTACGGGTGGAACTGACATACCAGTAATATATGAAACTGTATTTTTAACAAACTGATAGTCTTCGGGAAACGATGACGCTAATATAATTGTTTCATCATCTATTAATTCTGGATTATTAGGCAGATGATACTTTTTTGCTGTTTCGGTTGTAAGTGTTGGTATAACCTTATTTTCAGCTAATCTACAATGATTAAACCATGATCCATTAGCAGCTTCAGAAAAGTTATTACCAGGTATTGTATCACTCCAATATTTATAACTTAATTCAGTTGCACTATATCCAAATTTACCAGTCCATATATCTGTAAATATTATTTGCTTTTCATTAAATTCTAATTTCAATTTTGGTAATATAGTAAACATATCAGCCTGATATAAAAATGGCTCTGCCAAATCTTTTCGGAGAGCAATAAAAAACACTCTTTCTCTCCTTTGAGGTACACCCATTTTTGAAGCATCCAACAGCCAGTGCTGACAATAATATCCAGCTTCATCAAGTTGTTTATATATTTCCCTAACATAACTGATTGCCTCACCTAATAATAAACCTTTGACGTTTTCAGCAATAACAACTTTCGGCTGTAACTTTTTAGCCAGATCAATGAAGTCAAAAAACAATGTGTCAAGAACCTGGTTCACCTGACCTTCACGAAATTTCTTTTCTTTGCCCCAGTCCTTTTCACGATTACCGGCCATTGAAAAATTACTGCACGGCGGTGATCCGTCAAGAATATCCAAATGATAAAGTTCATCAGGTAGATCATCTCTTAATTTAAAAGTCTGGATAGGTTCCAAATAAGCATACTTCGGATTAAGATTTGCTTTGTATGCAGCCATCATCTTAGGATCAATCTCATTGCATCCTATCACATCAAAACCGGCAAGTTTATATCCCATTGAAGAACCACCACCACAGGCAAAACAACTGAATACAGTTCCTTTGTCTTTTGTAAAGACAGCATCCTTTAATGTCCACTTATAAGGAAATCGGTGCATAACTACCTTGTTTCAAAGATTTCCGCCATTGCCTGTTTTTTGCACTTGTTGTAATACTTTATTGCTTCTGGTTTCTTTGCTTCCCAATCGGCTTTGTTGAACTTCTGCTCATACAATTCTTTTGCTCTGTCTTGAAACTTTGCGATTTTCTCAAATGTCGTCATGATGTTTTTGTTTTAATTATAACATCAAATTTAAACTGTTTATTGTATCAGAACAATGATTTTTGTCATGCTTTTGACGAATACATGAAAATATTTGACGAAGAGGGCCACCCCTGACGGCGGCCCCAACCCTGAAACTAACACCATGAAAAAACGGAACATGAGAAGAACAAAGATACACAATTTAAAATAAAAAACTCCGATTACTTTATTCACCGGAGTTAGTCGCTTAGGCTGCTGCCTTTAGCTGTGGCATAAATGAGTTGCCGTTTGATTGTTCGTTCCTTTCCCTGTTACCTACTATTATGCCGTCAATGCTACGTCAGCCCCTTGAGTGAAGGGAAGCGGCCTACTCTGTATCTCGGCATCTTATTGACTTCCCTCTCACCATCACTGGCGAGTGATTTCATCGGGCCTCCTATCGGTAGTACTCCCGCAGAATAAAATAGGTTAACGTTGTACACCGCAAACATATCTCATCTTTTCGGAGACCCTTTCCATATTAAAGGTTTGTGGAGCTGGTGGGTGCTGCCCCCACGTCCGGTCATATTTCAATAACAGATCATCAAAGAACTGACACAAATATAAACTATCAATCATTCAAAAGCAAATAAAAAAAAGGGAGTTATTTCTCTCCCTTTAATCCTCGCTGATCCTGATGAAGTTGCGCTCACCACGCTCTTCCGCTTCTGTCAGTCTCTTATTTAGTATATCTGACCATGCCCTTGAATTTATCAGTCGGCCCTTAATACGGCACTCCCCGACACCAATACATCCGCGTGTCTGGCTTGCGTCAGTCAGTGGATGTATCATCACCGAAGTGAAGCCCTTGACGTTTTGCAGGTACGGCATCGGACGTTTGAACGTCGGACTCATCTTCATCTTCAGTTCATACTCCCCTGCCGGAATAGCCGTCTGACCATAAATTTTACCTTCACCTGGATCGTCAAAATCACCGTCACCGTTATAATCCACGAGTTCACGCACCGGATCTTCAAGTGATGAACAAAGAAACTCAACCCCGTCATAAATACGCCCCATTGTAAACAGAGGTGTATGATCTTTGCGGTAAAGGTAAAGCGTCATCAGAAAGTAATATTTGACCCGACCATGATAAACCAGTTAGCCTTTGCCGGGGAGTCCTTCACGAAATCATACCCTATCCCGAATGAAGGACTAAGCCCGTAGAAGTCAAAAGCAGAAGCCGTCACAAGAATACCCATATTTGGCCTCTCCTGTGTCGCCAGGGACAACTGTGCCGCAAAGGAATATACATTGTAAGGCTCTCCGTTGACGAGCTTATAAAGGCTGTAAGAGGCTCCAAATCCTATGCGCGAAACAATAGATGTTTCAAATGCCGAGAACTTGCCGTCAATAAACACGGGCTTAAACACCGGACCGGCAATAGTAAACTCAGGGCGGATGAGCAGCGTACCCGTCAGGGCTTTGTCTGCCGTGAACTGATCTGCGGTCACGGGCTGAAAGAAACCGCGAAACGGCGACTGAGCCGCAGCCCCTAACGTCAGGACTGCAAGTGCGAAAACAATCAGCAGCCGTTTCATGCGTCAGTGGATTTGAACATCAGGATGATTGCGGAGATGTATCCGATCAACTGAGATGAGATAGTGACGATCTGCCCCAGTGTATCGGTCAGTACGGGTGCTTGTTCGGGTGTGACCTTACCGGCTGCAAGCAGGATAGAGACAATCAGGTTAATTGCCATCAGGACAATACCAGTGATTGTAGTGATTAAGTTCCGCGTAGGAACAGAACGGTCGTAAAAGTTTTTCGTAATCATGATACTTATTTTTGTTAAACTTTAAAAGTCAATCAAATGTAGATAATTTTACAAAACAATCTTCTGTAAAATCACATTTATTTTATCATCACTCACAAATCTGTCAAGATACAGGCCTTCATCTTTCCCGTCTGCTTCGTCACCAGAAGTGTCTTTTTGCCATGTTCCGTGCGATGAGTTATGCACAATAAGCGTCTGACCCTGACCTATAATGCGATCCTGAAGAAAGTCCGGCCCTTCAATCGTTGGTATTTGGTCAAAGTCCGCAGAGGGCAGATAAACACGGATAGTGTTAAACCATTCGCGCCATGTCATGCCCGCCTTCAGTAGCTTATAGGCATAATACGAAAATGCCCCTACATATTGATTCCCTATGAGAGCATCTGCGGCGGTCTGGTGTTCGCTGCACGCTGAGATAGTTATCCACTTCATGAACTCTGACCGTGCAAACTTACGGACGACTTTCTCCGGCTCTGGCACACCAAGATCAATAAAACGGTTCTTACGATAAGTGTTCTCGCTATTGCGTGTTGCAGTTCCCGAGAAACAGCTATCCATAAGTATCACCACCGTCGCCCCTGGTTGAAGTAAACTTACAGCCTTATCAAGTGATTCAAGATAGTTCTTTTCGGTTGCATCCCACTCAAAGAACTTATGCGTTACAATCTGAGGTATGATATTCGGGAACGTTCTGATAAAGTTGTTCCCATCATTCAGACATCCCTTGAGATCATTGCCGCTGCCGTAGGTGTTTTTACAGACGGTGATTAACCTTGCGTCAGCCTCAACCATTTCTATTGATTTACGTTTAAAGCACATCTTTTACCTCCTTTACAGCATTAAACAATCCCCTCAATCCCACCGCATCCAATATTGTTACAACAACAACAATCATTCCCATAAATAAAAGAGCAATTACCCACCAGTTGCGTTTTACCCAGTCCATCTTTTTTGTCCGGCGGTGAAACTCTTCTTTTATAGCATGGAACTCTTCGACAACCGCCCCGCGCTCTTCGTGTTTTTTATAGAGGTCGGTAACTGATCCATTCAGCCGTTTTAAGTGTTTTTGAATTTCATCTAATTGTACTCCTGTGACATTAGCTGAAGCATCAATATGAATCTGCAAGGCTTTTATTCCCGCCTTATGAGCCTCACATTGCTCACGGACAGCATTCAGAATCAATTCAGCATCGACCCCGCTTATTTTTGGATTTGGCATACGACTTATAGATTTGTTCAGACAGTAGCAACGCAAATAGCCAGATGAAAGCACCCGAAATGTCAATGGTCAAATCTCCTGCGCTAAACGGCTCTCCCTGCCATTTATCAAAGAACTCCTTGCCTATCCCTGCGGCGCACGACACAAACACAGCAATCAATCGGGGAATGATTGGTTGCCAATAACTATCATTACCAATTTTCTTTGGCAGAAAAGTATAAATGAGATTTGCTATTATATAGCAGGCCATAAAGTGAAGGAGTATCTTTATCATTGTTTCATTTATTTGCTACTACACTAACCGCCAGCCCGATGGATATGCCACAGGCGACCATACGTTACCATTGATTAAACTCTCATATATCGGATCCGTTATCGTGGGGTAATGTACCCGTGCACCTATGTTATAGGCGTCGTGTGCTCCTGTCGGCTGCACCCATACAGGTATTTCTTCACCCTGTACTTCCTTCCACAAGGCAGAAGCGTTTGTTGGCTCCCATCCTACTTGCGTCTGATGAGCCTGCAAACATTCATAAGTCTTCCCGTTAAATGTCCGCTTCCAGCCCGCCTCTACCTTTTCGCCCTCCATCCATGCCAGTTCAGCCGAAGCGTTATCACGGTAAAAAGAGAATAGTGCAGGTGTCTGCTCAGGAGTATAAATAGTTCTTTCATGCGACT
>Ga0209605_1003036_pt1 | contig 15204 bp, 9 predicted proteins | sample AD_UKC035_MetaG_FD_184408 | JGI IMG/M metagenome (GOLD analysis project Ga0209605, IMG submission 184408) | Active sludge microbial communities of municipal wastewater-treating anaerobic digesters from USA - AD_UKC035_MetaG (SPAdes) (version 2) | ecosystem: Engineered > Bioreactor > Anaerobic >...
AGGAGGCGTTTCATGCTTCAAATCATCTTTTCAACCATCTTTTTCGCCCTTATCTTAACAGGTAACGGACTTTCGCAGGAGGTTCCATACAGGCTGGACAATATTGTGGTAACGGCGACGCGTACTGAAGCATCTTTGCAGGAAACCCCTGCAAACATCACTGTTATTACAAGCGACGAAATGGAACAGAAGGGCGCGATGACCCTTATCGACGTCTTTAAAGAAGAGCCCAGCATCTCAACCAAATCATATTCAGGTACCGTAAAACAATCGAGCATCGACATACGTGGCTACGGGGAAGCGTCGCCCCAGAACGTGCTCTTTCTCATCGACGGAAGGAGGGTGAACAATGTTGATATATCCGGCGCGGACCTTGCCCAGATACCGGTTTCCATGATCGAAAGGGTCGAGATATACAGAGGCTCCGCAAGCGTAATGTTCGGCGATAATGCCTCGGCCGGCGCGGTAAACATCATACTAAAAAAGGGAGAAGGCAGACCGAACATAACTGCAAAAATGCTCGCCGGGAACTACAACACGTTTGCTCCAAGCCTAAGCGTCTCCGGCGGCTCCAAGAAGTTCTCATATTTTCTTTTATCATCTTCATATGACTCAGACGGCTACAGGGAAAACCAAAATCTACAGATGAAAGACATCTTCGGGAATTTTTCCGTTGACCCCTTCAGAAACCTCACATTAAACCTTAAAGCAGGCCACCATAAGGACCGGTACGGCATGCCGGGGGCCGTACTCTGGCAGAACCTGATAAATGGCACTGCAAAAAGAACGGATGCGAGCACGCCGGATGATAATGCTTCAACAGAGGACAACTTTGTTGATCTGGAGGCTGTGGTAAAACTTCAAGAAGATGTAAAATTATCAATAGGGGGATCATACAGAAACAGGCACAATGCTTCATACTTCTACTCTTCCGGCGTCTTCTTCGGCTTTCCCTGGGTCTCTGAGAGCCAAGGGATGGGAAGGCTCCAAACCTACGGGTTCACTCCAAAAATAGTGGTCGACAAGCCGCTCTATCAGCGCAAGAATACCTTCACCATGGGGTTTGATTACTACAAATCTCCCACCACCCTGGACTCATCGGGAGGATTTACCTTTTTTGGAGTTACTACACCCTCTCAAACCCTTGCCGACATCACAAAGACCGATTACGGGGTGTATGCAAACGAGAAGTTCTATCCTTTCGACAACCTGATCCTTGATATAGGCTACAGGGTCCATAAGGCTGCCTATGATTCCGCCTATAGGGATTACGTTACCCCTGCCCTGTCTACTGCCTATCGCACCCATGATCAGAAAGAAGCCTTCCGGGCATCGATCAATTATCTTTTCAGCAAGACGGGGAACGCCTTCATTACCTATGCGAAAGGCTTCCGGTTCCCCTCAACCGACGAACTTGTGAATACGCAGACCGGGGTTATAACAGCAGGCCTGAGGCCGCAGACCGGGCGGGAAATCAACGTGGGCGCCCGGTGGAATCCATTTGAGCGCTTCGGAGGTTCTTTGAACTTTTTTCAGTCGAAAAATGATAATGAGATATTTTACAACCCCTTTACCTTTGCCAATGCAAACTATGAAAAGACCAGACGACAGGGTATTGAGGCGCAGATGAATTTTTTCGTAATGAAAGACATAAAGCTTGGCATAGGTTATTCATACACGGAAGCAAAATTTGACGGAAGACAGCTTATCAATAATGCTGATGTGGACGGGAACGATATACCCCTCGTGCCGAAGAACAAATTCTCTTCGAACATATCCTATTCGTTCAACAGTTTTGTCGCGAATCTCATCGCTGTCTATACGGGAGACAGGTACGCGATCAGCGACCAGCTCAATGACCACAGGAAACTGCCGGGATATACGATCTTTGACCTCAACATATCCTACAAATATAAGGCGCTCGAGGCGCTATTCGGAATCAAAAATTTAACCAATACGAAATATAGCGAATTCGGCGTGGCGAGCACAACATCTTCGAGGATCAACCTCTACCCCTCTCCTGAGAGGAACTATTTTTTAAAACTGACCTACGGATTCGGCCTATGAGGTGTGATGCAGGTCATTGATAATGTTTTGAAACTGATCTATTAAGTATATATTAAAATGAGGATGACCTCTGGCGACTAAAAACTATAATATTATGACTGTAACAAAAACAAATAGCAGGCACGTTCAGGAGCAGCTGCATCTTTTTCAGACGCTGATCGACAAGGTTCCGAGCCCGACATTTTATAAAGATATATGGGGGTGTTATCTCGGCTGCAATAAAGCCTTTGAAGAGTATCTCGGGATCAAATGTGAAGAGCTCGTGGGCCTGAGCGAGGTTGATATCGTAAAGAATCCTCAAGAAAACCCGTTGCACTGCGCGATCAGCCTGGATATATTCGGGCATCCCAGCAGCGGCAAATATGAAACATCCCTCAGGCATCCTGACGGATCCGAGCGGATCGTGATAATAGAGGAAGCCCCGCTGACCGACCTGAATGGGATCGCCATCGGATTTGTGGGTGTTATTAACGATATTACCGAAATAAGGGCCTCCGAAAAGGAGAGGATGAGGGTAAGCAAGCTCGAATCCCTTGGCGTCCTCGCCGGAGGCATAGCGCATGACTTCAACAACATCCTGACAATGGTCCTCGGCAATATAGCCCTTGCCAAGATCTATGGAGGAGTAAATACAGATAAGCTGCTTCGTCTCCTTGAAAGTGCAGAACGGGCGGCTGAAAGGGCAAAAGACCTGACCAGGCAGCTCCTTACCTTTTCCAAGGGGGGCGCACCCGTTAAAAAGGTCATGTCGATTCGGGATCTCCTGAAAAATGCCGCTGAATTTGTGCTCTCAGGGACAAACACCAGACCTGAATTCGACATCTCTCCCGACCTGCTGGCGGTGGAGGTCGATGAGAACCAGATAGGCCAGGTCATCGGCAACATTGCCCTGAATGCCCAACAGGCAATGCCTCATGGCGGTACCGTAACTATCAGGGCAGAAAATATAGCCTCTGACAATGTGAACGAGCCACTTCAAAAAGGTGATTACGTCAGGATATCTATCAGGGATCAGGGCACCGGCATACCAGAGGAACACCTCGACATGATATTCGACCCATATTTTACGACAAAAGAGAAAGGGAGCGGCCTTGGCCTTTCTATCTGTTATTCTATCGTTCAAAGGCATAAGGGACATATCAATGTGGAATCAACCCTTGGAATAGGCACAACGCTGGTCATATACCTGCCGGCCGCACAAACGCAGCACAAGGTAAAAGAACCGTTAGAAAAAACAAGCGTGAAAAATGGAAAGGGAAAGATACTTGTCATGGACGACGAAGAAACGATCAGGAATGTCGTCGGCGACATATTACAATACCTGGGGTACAACGTTGACTTAGCAAAAGACGGAGAAGAAGCGGTGAGCTTTTATTCCAGCGGGTCTTACGACGCGGTCATCCTTGACCTTACCATTCCCGGAGGAATGGGCGGGAAAGAGACATTAAAACACCTCCGCGAAATCGATCCTGACATTAAAGCGATTGTATCGAGCGGATATTCGAATGACCCCATAATGTCAGATTACGTAGATCACGGCTTCAAAGGCGTTATCATAAAACCCTATACTATCAGTGAAATCAGCAATGTATTGAATTACGTGATATCCTGCTGACCCTCCCTTTTGTAATCATCAGATTTTTATTGCCGCAACTATATGATTATGCTATAAAAACAACACATCGCCGACGTAGCTCAGAGGTAGAGCAGCTCACTCGTAATGAGCAGGTCGTGGGTTCAATTCCCACCGTCGGCTTTTGTATTATCAATTTTTTGTAAAAAAAACCGGAGGAGACCCAGAGATAATCTCCTCCGGCACCGCAGCAGGAAAAACCAGCCGTCCTGCATTCGTTATCTATAATTATTAATGCCTGGTCATTATTGCACTTTGTTTTGACTTTTTTCTGTAAAACAGACTACATTAATTATATTTATTAAAAAAGGACAGACTGATGAAGCACGGCAAAACCCGCATGACCCGCCTTTCCGGCTCTCCCTATGTAACGGACAATGTCGGAAAATTTACCGACGAACTGAAGATGCTCCTGGGCATATCTAAAGTCAAGCGCTATCAAAAAGGCCAGGTCATTTACATGCAAGGGGAAAGGAGCAACCAGTTTTATTTTGTTGGGCAAGGCAAGGTAAAGGTAAGCATGTTTGGCGAAAGCGGATCGGAAAAAATACTCGCCATCCAGGAAGATAATACCTTTTTAGGTTTAGGAGCCGCCTTCGACCGATACACTCATTTTGATACAGCCACGACCCTTGAAGAATCAGATATCCACATTATAAATATCGATGAAGCCGAAAACCTCATTAAGGCCCACCCGGAAGTTTCATTCCTCATAATCACTATCATTATAAGAAAGCTGCGGCTCCTTGGCCTGCAGGTGAAGGACCTCTCTTTTCTCGATGCGCAGAAAAAAGTTGCCCATATTCTTTTGAGGTTGATGCATGAGGTCGGCGAGCCAAGCGGTAACGGCGTTCTTATCAAAAAGCGGATTACCCACGAAGATATTGCAAACATTACAGGTCTTTCGCGCGTGACAGTAACAAACGTTCTCAATCACCTCGACAGATTGAAGCTCATTACTAAAGGCCGCCTCAAATATACTATCACTGACCGGGAAAAACTCGAATTGCTCCTGGAAGCTAATTGATAATCATACCAGGTGCCGCAGAAATAACCTATTGATGCTGTTGTTCGTCAGTTATTTTCGATGCCGAGCAGTTCGTATACCTTCAGGGCGCCGAGCATGGAGTCTATCTCATATATGCCGACTTCCCGCACGTTAAGGTGCGACTGCGCAATGCTGTGGGTCTTCTCGCTGATAAGAATGCCATTTTTTATTGATTTCGTGATTCCCTGCAGCCTGAAGACCGTATTCACCGGATCTCCTATAACCGTGTAGTCGATCTTTTTGTCGAAGCCTATGTTCCCGATGACCACCTCGCCCGTATGTATGCTGATGCCTATTGTAAGAGGAGTGTTTATTTTGTTCAGAAAATAATTGCTCACCGACTCTATAGACCGTTTCATTTCCAATGCGGCTGCTACGGCATTGTCCGCATCCGATGGGCTGGCGACGGGCGCGCCGAAAACTGCAAGGAATCCATCGCCGAGATATTTATCTACGATACCGTGATGGTTGAAAACAATACCTCCCATGGTGGAGAAGAAATAATTAAGCATCGAGACGGTTTTTCTCGGGCCGATCTTTGTAGCGAGCTTTGAAAAGCCGCGAATATCAATATTAAGCAAAGTAAGTGTCTTGAACTCGTCTATAAGGGTTCTCCCGGTCTGCTCGCCGTGAATGATCTTGTCAACGACCTCCTTGGGGACGAATTTCTGGAACATCTGTCTTATTCCGCGCTCATGCTCGGTCATAGAAACCGTTTCGCGGTAGAGGCGCGCGTTCTCCATGGCAATGGTTACCGAAGACACAATTGACTGAAGGAGTTGTTCGTCGTTTGAAGTAAAATCTCCGTTTATCTTGTTCAGCAATTCTATTATGCCCAGCACCTTTCCCTGGGAAATGATAGGCACACACAAGGCGGACCTTGTTCTAAAACCAGTTACTTTATCGACGTCAGAACAAAAATGCGGTGACTGCCTGACGTCGTTCACGATCATCGGCTTGCCGCACGTGGCAGCGTAACCGGCAATGCCCTGGCCGAATCTCAGCTTGAATTCCCGTATCTTTTCGAAATCAACATTGAATGTTACCTTAAATTCCAGCTCGTTATTGTTGAGCAGTAGCAGCGAGCCCGCCTCTACGTTCATAACAATACGAACCATATCCATTGTGTACTTGAGGACCTGGTCGATGTCAAAGGTCGATGATGCCAGCACATTACCGATCTGAGTAAGCGTATCGAGTTCCTTTTTTCTTTTCTTAATTGACGTGGAAAGCTTGTTCTTGGCAATAGACAGCGCGACGCTCCCTGCGACAATATTGATAAAGTCGCTCGCCCTGTGAAAGATCACGGGCTCATGTGCGTAAAGGGCAAGCACCCCCCTTGTCTCGTTCTCTGTTTTTAAAGCGCTGAGGAGGCAGGAGTTATACTTCTGCTTTAAAAGAGATGTCTTTTCATATCCCCCATTCAGGCTGCTTAGATCATCTATGATCAACGTTGTCCCCTGATCCATTACCTTATCAACGACAGAGCCTTTATACGGGTAATATGAACCCTTTATGACGTCTGTCCTTTCCTGTGAGATTATATCAAGAACAAAAAGCTCTTCCGGATGCTCTTCATCTTTTATAAGTATAAAGGCAAGGTCAAAAGGTACCAGAGACCTCACATCCTGCAGGAAGCTATTAATGAGCTCATCCTCTTGCGTGTTTGAATTGATGTTTTTCATTACCTTTTCAACAATTTTAAGATATTCCGTGTCGACCTCATTCTCTTTGGTAAGACGGAGGTTCTCGTATGTAAAGGCAGCGGTGCTTAAAAGCGGGGTTAAGACCTCAGTGTCTTCAAAGTTAAAAGGTGTCGAATCGTCGCGCCTTGATATTGTCACGACCCCGATGATGTCTTTAATCGTCTTTATAGGCATACAAATAAATGATTTTGTAGCGTAGTTTGACCTGTTGCTCCTCGCAAAGCGGTTGTCTTTTTCTATATCCTCTACGACGATTGGCGTCTTGTTTATAACAGCGTATTTTGCAATACTTGTGGAGAAATCGATCTTCTCTCCTGCCGTCAGCATACTACCGAGTCCGATCGTTGACTGTACTATGAAATTTTTACGGGAAGGCCTTTCCAGCAGGAGCACAGATCCTACATCCGCGTTGACGAGCTTCAGCGCACGCTCAAGGGTGATATACAAAAGCTCTTCCGTGTCGAACGTGACATAGCAAAGGTCAGAAAGCTCCTTGAGGGTTGATATCTCTGTCCCCTTTTTTTCCAGCTTACTGCAAGTCTCCTGGAACTGGTTCTCGATAACGCGAAATGAATTAGCGATAATATTGATCTGGTCGCCGTCCTGGCACTCAACACCTGAAACGTTTTTCGTTATGTCCCTGGAAACATCCTCGGATATCCGTACGATCTTGGTGAAGATATTCCGAAGTATCCAATAGCCATAAAGCGAGCAGGCTAAAACCGCCAGAAGCACTATCTGAAAAGTATTGTCCCTGAAGATATTATATTTAATGATCAAAAACAGGATGGCTGCAAAGGGTATGGGGAAAAAAAAGCCGAAGATGATCTTAAGCTTGTAATGAAGATCCTTATTGCGGAGCGCGATCTCATTCAACCAGTGATTGTCAGACATGGTCTTCCCATTCATATCAGCACCAACTAATCAGTTCTCATGCACAGAAAAGGCTTCAACCAGTGTTTGCTCTGTATAAGTATCCATACATTAGCTGAATAGAATATATAGTAACTATTTAATTATAGTGCAAGTATATTGTCAAGATAAAAAAATGTTCAAGAGAACAATTAACCTTACTTATTTTGAATATGCTATAACTTATTGTATTTTTGATTTTAATTAAATATATGCAGTTTTAAAAGTACGTTGTATTATAATTATATTAATGATATAAATAATATATTTTATGTAAATTCTATTGAATGATCTTTATCACATTATTATAATAGATTATTATATATTATTAACTGATAAATACTATGTGTTCATTGAAGATGGAAATTCTATTAGAATGGCATTTACAGGGCATTCAGCGGCGCAAAAACCGCATTCCTCGCAAAATTCCGGATCAACAATGGCTTTTTCGTCTTTAATGTATATCGTTTGCGGCGGGCAAACCTCTATGCATCTTTTACACCCTATGCACAATTCTGCATCTATCCTCGGCACCATCAGATCACCATCCCCAGGCGGTAACCATCGTGTATCGCGTTGTTAAACCGCCTCGGCCTTTTTGCGTCACCCGTGAAATAGACCTCTCCTGCTATCCCCGGGTCCCTCCACTTCTTCTCTGCCTCTAACACTGCTGTTACAACGCTATCGGCCTCAACGATGTTTGTTCCTTTGCCGGTAAGGTGAACAATGCCCTCCCCTATCCGTTCAACGCCCGTGTTCATTAAAAAAACGGCCTTTCTTGCCTTCGTAAGCCTCACATACTGCCATAGATAAAAAGGGTTCACGTCGCGCCCTATCTTGCCGCTCTCTTCGATGATCGTTATCCGGTAATCTCCCTGCCTTAACAGGAAGATCGCCACGCCGAGCCCGGCGCCGCTGCCGCCGATTATGGCTACCCTTTCCCCCGGCTTTCGGCCTTTTGCCATAATGTCCGAAGGCGTAAGGAAAGTAGCATTTCCGGCGACCGGAAATTGCCTGACCGTTGCGCCTGTTGCAATCACTGCAGTGTCAAAAGCTCCTGCTTTTATAGTATCGGGAGCGCATTCTTCTCCAAGTCGCATCGTGACCCCCATTTTCCTGCATTCCTTTTCGAGCGTTCTTATCGGCCCCAAAAGCTCAACTGCTCCTTCGTCCACCAAAGAAGCCAGGTTGATGTTTCCGCCGGTTACGCTGTTTTTTTCGAAAAGAACGACCTCGTGCCCTCTTTTTGCAGCGACTACACCGCATTGCAGCCCTGAAGGCCCTCCTCCAACGATAGCAACCCTCTTTTTTCTGGAGGACTTCTGAAATCCATAATAGCCCCATTCGGGCTCTTTCTCTCTTCCGACAGTGGGCCTTACAGAGCACATGATAGGCTGATGATAGTAGAGCCTCGAAAAACAAAGGTTGCAGGCGATGCACGGCATTATCTCGTCCTCGCGCTTTTCTGCTACCTTTCGCGGCAATTCAGGATCTGCGATCATCGGGCGGCACATCTCCCAAAAATCGATCATAGCGCCTGCAATTGCCCTTTCCGGTATGTCGGGGGTAAACTGGCGGAAGGCCATCATGACCGGTATGGCGACATTTTTCCTGACCTTTTCAGCCACAGGCAGCCAATATCCCATAGGGACATCCCTCGTAATGACGGATTGTGAGGATTCGTGCCACCCTATGGTAACGCTGACATAATCGGCGCCCGCCTCTTCAGCGATACGGAAACTTTCAATGCTTTCTTCGATCGTATTTCCGCCCCGGTCGTCGAGCAGCTCATGGCCGCAGAGCCTTATGCCGACGGGCATATTGCCCGTCTCGGCCTTTATGCCCTGAAGCACTTCTGTCATCAGCCTGCACCGGTTTCTGATATCGCCGCCGTATTCGTCGTTCCTTTTGTTGGTATAGCGGGATATAAAGGTTGAGATGAGATAGCCCACTATCCCGGATATCTCTATCATGTCAAATCCTGCTGCCTTTGCCCGCTTTGCCGCCTCAATATGGTCTTTCAGCGAGGCCTTGATCTCTTCTTTTGTTATCTCGCGCGGCGGCTTGAAATATGAAAGCTTCTGAGGCACTATCGAAGGCATGAGGCAGTAATCCAGGTCCACCCCGCCTTCCCTTCCGCAGTGAAGTATCTGCACGCACGATAGGGCCCCGTTCTTTTTAATAACGTCGGCAATTCGCGCCAGTCCGGGTATAAACCGGTCATCCCATATTGCCATCATCCCCCTAAAGCCTTTTCCCTCGCCTCTTTTATCGGGATAGGCCCCCTGGGTAGTAACAATGGCCGCTCCTCCTTTTGCCTGGGCCTCCATATAGGCAACTTCCCTGTCGCTGACAAAACCGTCGCTGAAGGGGAAGTTGGTCTCTGTTGCGGCATATTTGATGCGGTTTTTTGTTTCAAGCCCGCCTATGCGGCCCGGCGAAAATATATGAGGGTATTTCTCCATATGAATCCCTTATCTAAGATTTTTTGTATCAAACGTCCTGCGATGTTATATGCCAGATATTCTCGGCATATTCCCTGATAGCCCTGTCGCTTGAAAACTTTCCTGACCGTGCAACGTTCAGGACAGCCATTTTTATCCACCTGTCCCTCTCCCTGTAAACCTTTGCAACTTCTTCCTGACAGGCAACATATGATGCATAGTCGGCCAGGACACAGTAATGGTCACCATCCATAAGGCTATTTACTACCGGCTGAAAATACCCCCGGTTCTCGGGTGAAAAAAAATCGTTCGACAGCTGTTCTATTACCTGGCCGAGCTCTTTGTTCTGCTCCACATATTGACGGGGGTTGTACCCCTGGCGCAATCGAATGATCTCCTCTGCGGTCAGCCCGAATAGAAAAAAGTTTTCCTGCCCAACCTCTTCGCGTATTTCCACGTTTGCCCCATCCAGGGTGCCTATCGTCAAAGCTCCATTAAGGGTAAATTTCATATTGCCCGTTCCCGATGCTTCGTAGCCGGCAGTTGATATCTGCTCTGAGAGCTCAGCGGCAGGCATGATGTGCTGTGCGAGCGTCACGCCGTAATTCGGGACAAAGACAACCTGAAGCTTATCTCTTACCTGCGGGTGGGCAGAAATAACCTCTGCAACGTTGTGGATAAGCTTGATAATGAGCTTGCACATCATATATCCCGGCGCGGATTTGCCTGAGAACATGATGGTCCGCGGCGTAAAATCATTGTCCACCCTGCCCTCCCTGATCCTGTTATAAAGGGTGATTGCGTGGAGCACATTTAAAAGCTGCCGTTTGTATTCGTGGAACCTCTTTACCTGGCAGTCAAGAAGAAACTGCGGCTCGAAGGACAGATGGAATTCATTCTCAAGGACACCCAGGAGCCTTATCTTGTTGTCTACTTTTATTTCGGCGAAACTTTTGCAAAATTCGCTGTCCTCAGCAAGCGGTTCAAGTTTTTTAAGCTCTTCAAGGTCCCTCGTCCACCCGTCGCCGATCGCCTCATTGATCAAACGGGCAAGTTCAGGGTTCGCTTCAAGAAGCCAGCGCCTGTGCGTGATCCCGTTGGTGACATTCTGGAACCGCTCAGGGAACATGAGGTAAAAATCCGGGAAGACGTTCGTTTTCAGTAATTCCGAATGGAGTCTGGAAACCCCGTTCACGGTATGGCTCCCGACAATTGCAAGCCTGGCCATATGGATCGTCCCCTCCCCTTCCCCTGTCACTATTGCCATGTTCCTGCGCCTGTCCGGTTCGTCGGGAAATCGCCGGGCGACGTAGACAAGAAATTTTCTGTCGATCTCCTTAATGATCTGAAGATGGCGGGGAAGCAGGTTGCCCAGAAGCCCTTCAGGCCATGTTTCAAGCGCTTCGGGAAGTATCGTGTGGTTGGTATAGCCAAAGGTCTTCATCGTTATTCTTTGCGCCATGTCCCATGACAATCCTTCTTCATCGATAAGGATCCTCATAAGTTCGGCGATCGAAATGGACGGGTGCGTATCGTTGAGCTGTATCGCAACCTTTTCGGGCAGACTATTGTAGCTGGAATGAAATTTTTTATAACGCCTTATGATGTCGCTAAGCGTTGCGGCAACAAAAAAATACTGCTGTTTCAGCCTCAGCTCCTTGCCGGCAAAAGAAAGATCGTTGGGATAGAGGACCTTTGAAATGTTCTCGCTGTTATTCTTGTCTTCAACAGCCTTAACATAATCTCCGCTATTAAAATATGCAAAATCAAAATCCCTCGTTGATTTTGCCGCCCAGAGCCGGAGGGTATTTACAACCTCGCTGCAGTACCCCGGGATCGGGTAATCGTAGGCCATTGCCATGATCTCATCAGTATCCACCCATTGTGTCTTGCCTCCGGAATGGACCTCAACGTGCCCGTAAAAATGGACAGGGTAGAGAAGTTCGGGCCTTGCGAACTCCCAGGGGTTTCCATACCTGAGCCAGTTATCAGGGGCTTCCGTCTGGTAACCGTCTTTTATCTTTTGGGTAAATATGCCATATTCGTATCGTATCCCGTACCCATAACCGGGGTACTGCAGTGTTGCCATAGAGTCAAGGAAACAGGCTGCCAGCCTTCCAAGGCCTCCATTTCCAAGACCGGCATCCCACTCAAACTCAAGTGCATCTTCAAGGCTTATGGCAAGAACATCAACGGCTTCTTTGTATTCTTCAACCAGCTCCAGGTTAATAAGGTAATTTTTCAACAGCCTCCCAAGGAGAAACTCAAGTGAAAGGTAGTATAGCCGCTTGGCGTCCACATTATAATAATACTGTTGAGTTTTGATCCATTTTTTTACAATCTGCGTCCTGACGGAAAGAACAACTGCATTATACTTATCCCGCTCTGTTGCAGAGTACATATCCTTCGACAGAGAATAGGTAAGGTGGTTAAGGATGGTTCGTCTATAGTCGTGCTTTTCTGATGCCATAGAATGCTCTCCCCTTTACTGTTATTTCAACCCCTATCGTTACTTTTTTATGCTTTTCTTCTTCTGGCGCTTTTTCCTTTTGTCAGTTCCTTCGCCCTTCAAATACATTATTCCAAGACCTGTGCATACCAGCACTATGATAATGGAAAAGAAGACCTTCAGGTCTCCTGCCGCATATATCAATGAATAGATCATTATAGCAAGAAAGGTTGCAGCGATGACAAGAAGGACAACGCCTTTTACCTGTGTAGCCTTCATCCATCCACCATTCTATCAAAACTTTATGCGAAAAGGAATGGAAAATCTAAAATCTGTGAGATGTATCGTAACACGTAGAGACAAAAAGATAAATCACTTTAGGTCTGACGATTTATACCTTACGAGTTTGTTGATTACCGCTGCCAGCTGATGGCTGTTAGCAATGATTTCAGTCAAATTGACCGAGCGGCCGTGCGAACGTATATTCGCCCGGTTCTCTAAGAAATGCATCGACAGCCTGTTCGCCCGATCCTGAAGTTGCCGCAAAGGGCGCCGTTGCGATGAGCCCCGCTGCTCCTACTGCGCATGCAACAATGCCGAGGGGGCGGGCAATGAGCAGGTCAATGATAAATGCTTCTGCGCGCCCTGTGGCTTTATAGGATTTTCTCTCCTGATCCTGGCAGAATGCGGGAGTGGCAATTACTCCGAGGATCATAATCGTTAATAAAGCAAAAAGCGTAATTTTTTTCATATCATGCCCCCTGTTCATTACAAAGTGTCTTGAACTATTATATCATTAATTTGTTTTTAATCAAGTTTTTTCTATTACCGGGGCTCACGTCGCCCCCTCTTCGGGCAAAGCCCGAAGAGACTCCCCCTCTCGCTCGCGAACTCGCTAAAGAATATAGATTATACCGGGGCTCACGTCGCCCCCTCTTCGGGCAAAGCCCGAAGAGACTCCCGCACCCGCAAGCGGGTACCCGGCTCGCGAACTCGCTAAAGAATATAGATTATACCGGGGCTTGCGTCGCCCCCTCTTCGGGCAAAGCCCGAAGAGACTCCCAAAGTCACGGCAATGTTCATTCATAGTCCCGGCAGGCTTATTGCGCGGGATTGTATCCGCCCCACCACCGGCATCGCCTTCAAGGGGTCTTTCAATTTCGTAACGCCAAAAAGATATCTGTCTGACCTTCTGACGACCGTGCCTTTGTACAGCGGGTCCTGCGCAACGACGGTCGTCTCGTTCTCCTTGCCGGAGCGTTCGGCATGCGCACCTGACTCCCTGAGATACTTGATATAATCCTCAAGCGCACGCAAAGATGCTTCCGGGGACTCGCAGAGAATAATGAATATCTTTGCAGGCTCGCCTTCAACAACTGTCTCGGCAGTCAATCCTCTTTGAAAAAATACATACCCGAGGACGCTCTGGGCAAGATACCGTATCGTATCAGGCGCAACGCCGGGTATATTTAGCATACCGAGCACCTCCGGTCGCGAAGTGCTCCCGGGGATCTTGCCAGCAATAGCCTCAGCGCACCTCATCAGCAGCGCGCGTTCATCCGGAACAGTGCCCGAGACCGACAGTCGGACAAAGTAACGATCTTTGAAGAACATCATCTGGGAATCGCTGATAAAACCCTCTGCCCCTGTCTTTACCGATTCCGCGCCGGCATCACGATAGTTTGAATATATTCCGAAGGCATCGATCAGAGACCCCATTCTGTACACATCGGCAACAATACCCGACCTGGTATCTCCTCCTTCGACGTAGAATGCCGAACCCAGGACCTCAAAGCCATATGGCATATAAAGCTCCGCTTCGCCATTGATGTAGACATAGAGGTCCTCCGCTGTATACTGTTTTACCTTTCCGTCGAGCGTCCACTCCCTGGAGAAGCCAGGGGCCGGCAATAGGTTTGCGATCCCATCGCTGCCGGCCTGTGCCCGGCAATCGATCGGGAAAAGAAAAAGCATGGTGGCTATCAATGCAAATGTCAGCAGCATAGCATTGTTTGCATGGGCGGCCATAGAAATTGTCCTCAAGAATACATCTCCAGCGCCCTGCGCATCTTGGAAGCGATATCAAGGCCATTTACGCAGCGCGCCACGCATCCATCGCAGTCAAGACAGGCCGACGCCTTCCCCTTGCCGTCGATCTCGTCATAGGTTGACCTCGCAAGCTCCATGCTTCCGTAAGCCTCGGCATACATCAATGAGCGGTTGATATCGCTGATAGCGACGTTCTGTGGACAGGTGGCCTCGCATTGTCCGCAAAAGTAACAGTAGTAAGGGTCGATGGCTTGACCGTAGCGTTCAAGTATCTTTTTATCGGTGCGGGTGAGTTTCATCCCCATGACAGAAAGGTCCTCTTTCAGCATGTTCATGTCCTTCATGCCGGGTATTGCTGCAGCCACGTTTGCATCCTGCAATACCCATTTCAATGCGGCCTGGTGGGGGCTCATAGATCCTGCTGCATCTAACTTATACCCCCCTGCCTGGGTCTTCATGGCTACAATCCCTATCCCTGCCCTTGCGGCACTGGCAATCGCCTCTTTCAAAGAGGGAGGGCTTTTAAAATTATACGCCACAAGGGCTACGTCGAAAAATTTTTCCGGATCGCCGGTGATCGCTCTCAATACCTCTGCCTGGTTCGTATGCGTCGTAACGCCGAAAAAGCGCACCTTGCCCTGTTTGCGGAGCTCGGTGTAGGCCTCGCGCACTTCGGGCACAAATGCGCGTTCGCCGCTGGTGAGATTGTGAAGCTGGATAACATCGATATGATCGGTCTGCAGCCTTGCAAGGCTTGTTTCAACGTCCTGAACGATCTCCTTCTTTGTATTCGAAGATCCGAGCGTCTTGGTCGCAACATAAAGCTTATTACGGATCCCCTTTATCGCCTTTGCCACGATCTCTTCGTTTCGGCCATTCATATACCGCCTGGCGGT
>Ga0209605_1003038_pt1 | contig 15198 bp, 13 predicted proteins | sample AD_UKC035_MetaG_FD_184408 | JGI IMG/M metagenome (GOLD analysis project Ga0209605, IMG submission 184408) | Active sludge microbial communities of municipal wastewater-treating anaerobic digesters from USA - AD_UKC035_MetaG (SPAdes) (version 2) | ecosystem: Engineered > Bioreactor > Anaerobic >...
AGACGATGCTGTGGATGGCGCCGATCCGCGTGCAGGCCAGCATGGAGATGGCGAGTTCGGGAATCATGGGCAGGTACAGGCAGACCCGGTCGCCCTTCTTCACGCCAATGGATTTAAGGGCATTGGCAAACTTGCACACCGCCGTGTAAAGTTCCTTGTAGGTGTATGCCTTCTGCTCCGTGGGCTCGTTCCCTTCCCACTGGATGGCCACCTGGTCGCCCCGCTTGTCGAGATGGCGGTCCAGGCAGTTGTAAGACACATTCAGCTTGGCGCCCGTAAAATACTTGACGTAGATGGGGCCCTTTCTCAAATCGAAGTTGTAATCCTCAACCTTGTCCCACTTCTTGAACCAGGTCACATACTCGTCGGCGATTTCCGACCAGAATTTCTCCGGCTCTTCCACGGACCGTTTCCAGAGCGCCTTGTACTGCTCCATACTGTTGATATAGGCTCTCTTCTTCATGAAATCCGGTACGGGATAAACCTCTTTCAGCTGAACTTGTTCTGCCATTGTTTTCTAACACCTCCGTTTTTGCTTTATCCATACTTCTGGCAGGAAGCCGGCGGGATCGCCCCTTCCTTATAATATACAAAAAGAGAAACCTTCCGGGACCCCTCCTGAACGGCCGCTTTCACACCGTCGGCGGAAACCCGCGGCACATCACGGCAACACCGCAACGCTTTGAAACAGGACGTGACTGAAAGATCCAGGATGAAAGGATGTTTTTAAAATTCGAGGGAGTATAAATTGTGATCCCCGTGATGTCAAGGGAAAATTTGCCTCGTAACGGTCAAAAAAATCTTGACAATCCCATTCGCCGGTGTTAGCGTTTTCGCACATGCCACAGGGGGAGGTATATCCCCGAACTGTCCAAGAAGGGGGGTGATCCAGCCAGGAGAGAGGATTCCCGCGATATCAGCGGGGAAAAACCTGACATTTCGAATTTGCGAGGAGCAAGCCCAATCCGAAGGATTGGCAAAAAAGGTTTAAGCTGAAAACTGAGGAGGAAGAATATCATGAAAAAACTGCTTGCAGTATTGCTCGCCCTTGGGCTCATCGTGGCCTTCGCCTCGTCGGCCTCGGCGGCGGACGTCAAGCTGAGCGGCTATTACTTCATCGTGGGAGAGTATGTCAACAGCAACTCCCTGGGGCAGAACGCGGAAGGCGATGCGGGCCCCCACGATGCCCTTTACTGGCAGAAACTGCGGTTCAACCCGGTCATGCAGATCGCCGACGGCCTGAAGGTCACCTTCCGGATCGACGCTCACACCGGTTACTGGGGTGACACGGTTGACGGCGGCGGCCGGGTCGGCAAGCTTCCCGGTTACGGCGAGGACAACCGGAACATCCGCTGGCGGAGAACATACATCGACGCGAATCTCGGATACGGTCTGTCCATCCGCGCCGGCGTCACCCAGGGCGGGACTTTCGGAACGATCTGGTGCGATGGCGCCTATGACGAAGGCCGTATTTACCTCTTCGCCAAGGCGGGCCCCGGCTCCATCGTCGCCCTGACGGCGAAGGCCGCTGAGAGAGACGCCTACACGTCGAACGTGGACGCCGACTACGACAAGTACGCCCTGGGCTACCTGGGCAAGGTCGAAAACATCGAGTTCGGCGCCCTGTGGTACTGGCTCCGCCACGCGGCGAACCGGGCCACCTCCACCGCCGATTACCATGTCCCCATGGCCTACATGAAGGGCACCTTCGGGCCCCTCTATGTCGAGGCTGAGTGGAACTACATGTTCGGCAAGGACGTGGAATACTTCGATCCTTACACGGGAACGGACATCGACCGTGCCGGTATGAGCGCCTACGTCAAAGCGCAGTTCAACATGGGTCCCGCCTACGTTGGCGGCCAGTTCGGCTGGCTCCAGGGTGACGACCCCGACACGACGGACGAGAACGAAGCCGGTTATCCCGGGAACGTCGACTACGATCCCTGCCTCATCCTCTGGAACTCCGACTACGCGGACAGCATCAGCGGTTACACGCCCGGTGCTGGTATGGGAACGTACGGCAGAACGGACGGCAACATCGCCAACGCCTGGATCGCCCAGGTTTTCGGTGGGTTCAGCCCCATGGAGAAACTGGAACTCTTCGCCAGCGCCACTTGGGCAAAGGCTGACGAGAAGCCCCTGAACTACGTGGACGACGACTACGGCTACGAGTTCGACGTCACCGCCACTTACAAGATCTACGACAACCTCGAGTACATGGTGGGCTTCGGCTATTTCGTCGCCGGAGACTATTACAAGGGAACGAACGCCAGCGCCGACGTGGAAAACAACTACCTCGTCATCAACAAGCTGACCCTGAACTTCTAATCGGGCGCAAGTTAAAAACCCCGGGAAGATATCTCTTCCCGGGGTTTTTTTTGACTTTTTTCTCCGTCCTCTTCTTTCCCTCTTCCCTTTCTCCCAAGGCAGGCGGGTGATGCCCCCGAACCTGACCGGTGTCACGTCAAGACAAACCGCTAACGCGGGGGAACCCCATTCGATATAAAGAGATTTCAATAAAGGAAGGACCCCGTCCGGAGAAATTCGGAGGGGGTCCTTCCTTAAAATTTTTGACTCATCTGTAATGAAAAAGAAAGCCGCCTGAAAAACGGATCTTTTTTCAGGCGGCTTTAAAACAAGAGCTTTCGTCCGTCACCTTTCCGCTCAACCTGAGCGGGTTCTCAGCAGCCTCACCCGCCGCTGCTGCCGCCGGGGCCGCCTCCCGTGCCGCCGCCCGCCCCTGAAGGCGGGTATATCTCGACCTCGTTGTCTCCCCGCACCCTGACAACGGTGGCGCCTACGTCGGAATACCAGTAGCCGATGAGGGCGCCGTCAGGCCCGATAATTTCCATGCCGTAGGGAAAATTGCTCATCTCGGTCACGTTGCTCCGGACGCCCCGGACGTATCTCTCCAGGCCTTCTCCGGCCAGGTTGACTTCCCGCCACAGGTCGGACTGAACCGCGTATCCCTTCTTCACCCCGATGATCCCCCGGGGCATTTCCTCCGGTCCCGATATGTAGTACCGGTAACCGTCGAGAATCTGGAAGGTCTCGAACATCTTCGTCACCTCCCGGTTCGGGGACAGGTTCCCGTAACTGCTCAGGAACGCCCCGAGCGGCGTGGCGGCGAGGCAAAGGGTAAAAGCCAGAAACGCCGTAATCTTGATCGATGGGCTGCCCATGTTTCCTCCTGTTCACGGAAAAGCCGATTTTCACGGGGAACGCGGGCCCGGGCCGTGTCACATCCCGAGTCCGCCCCGCCACCCCGCTTGAAGAACAAAGACACAGTCTTCAGTCGTTTCTGTTATCTATTCATTTTCCTTCTTCCTGTCAAGACGGTCCGGTCCGCTGCCATTTTCTTGACGGTTAAGCAACTTCATGGTAGTAAATAAAAAAAGACGCGATTTTCAGGGAGGTTGTTCATGCCCCTTTATGACTACGAGTGTGAGGCCTGCGGCCAGGTCTTCGAGGTGTTCCACAAGATCGACTCCCCGCCGGCGGACCTTGCCTGCCCCCAGTGTGACGGGAAAAAAGTCAAAAAAATAGTCGCCCCCTTCCGCACCCAGTTCTGGTCCAATTTTCTCGACTCCATGGAAAGAAAGATCAGCCCTCACAAGTTCAAGTAACCCCGAGGAGGACCGGGTAACATCCACAAGCTCTACGGATACCTGACGGGTCTCAAGCCCGACGAAATCAGGAAGGTAGAAGGCCTCTACCGGAGAAAAATCCCGCCCGACAGCACCCTCACCCACGAACTCGCCCGGACGCTGACCGAGCTGTCCCGGACCCTGGGCCGGCAGATCGGCATCCTCGTCAGCCGGCGGGGGGAGGTCCACTACGTCATCGTGGGGAACCAGAAGGAAATCCTGATCCCCGACCTCTCCGGCTTCCGGTCCGGAACGAGCCGCCTCAAGGGGCTTCGCCTTATCCACACCCACCTGAACGGGGAACCGCTGTCCCGGGACGACCTCGTCGACCTGGCCCTGCTGCGCCTCGATTTCATTGCCGCCGTTTCTGTGGAGAAAAACGGCCTCCCTGGAAAAGTCCACGGGGCCCACCTGATTCCGGAAAACCCCGACGGCCGTTACTGGATGGTCCTCGAACCCGTTTTCCCGTCCGAGATGGCCTTCGACTTCCTTCCCTTCATCCAGGCCCTGGAAGAGGAACTCGCCCGGAAACAGCGGGCCCGGGAAATCCGTTTCACCGACCGGGCCCTTCTTGTCCGGGTGGAAAGGGACCCGTCGGCGGACAGCGAGGGCGCCATCGCGGAACTGGGGGAACTCGCCCGGTCCTGCAACGTGGAGGTTCTCGACGCCGTGATCCAGCACCGGCCCCAGGTGGACCCCAAGTTCATCCTCGGAAAGGGAAAGCTGTCAGAAATGCTGATCAGGGCACTCCAGAAGGGGGCGAACCTCCTCATCTTCGACCACGAGCTGAGTCCCTCCCAGGCCCGGTCCATCGGCGAGGTCACCGACCTCAAGGTCATCGACCGCACCCAGCTCATTCTGGACATCTTCGCCCAGCGGGCCCACAGCCGGGAAGGTAAAATCCAGGTGGAGCTGGCCCAGCTCAAGTACCGCCTCCCGAGGCTCGTCCACCAGACCACCGCCCTCTCCCGGCTTGCTGGCGGCATCGGCGGCCGGGGACCAGGAGAGATGAAACTCGAAATCGACCGGCGCCGGGTCCGGGACCGGATCGTTCACCTGGAAAAGGAGTTGAAATCCATTCGGAAGGCCCGCCAGGAAAGGCGCCGGACGAGAAAGAAACGGGGGGTTCCCGTCATTTCCATCATCGGCTACACCAACGCGGGAAAGTCCACCCTGCTGAACGGGCTGACGAAAAGCGCCGTCGCCGCGGAAAACCGGCTTTTTGCCACCCTGGACCCCAAGAGCTCCCGCCTCCGGTTCCCCCGGGAGCGGGAAGCGGTCATCACCGACACGGTGGGGTTCATCCGGGATCTTCCGGAAGACCTTTTCGCCGCCTTCCGGGCCACCCTGGAGGAACTGGAAGAAGCGGACGTGTTTCTCCACGTAGTCGACGTCTCCAACCCCCGGTTCGAACGGCAGATGGAAGCGGTGGACCGGATCGTCGAAGACCTGAACCTCCAGCGGAAAGCGGAAATCCGGGTCTTCAACAAGACAGACCTCTTCCCCGACAACATCGTTCTCGAAAACCTCTGTCACCGGTTCCAGGCCATCCCGGTCTCGGCCCTGCACCCGGCATCCTTCGGCCCCCTCCTGGAGCGGCTCGAGAAGGTCATCCAGGAAAAAACAGGGTCTTTTTTCCTGGACGGGACTCCAGGGGAAAACGAGGACCCCTTTCCGGAGGAACAGGGTACCGGATCGGCCTGAGCGGGATCACATGACGCCCTTGTACCAGCCGCCGTCGATCTGTATGGCGGCACCGGTGATGTAACCCGCCTGTTCCGAGGCCAGAAAGGTCACCAGGGCCGCGAAGTCCTCTGGGGTGCCGAGGCGCTTCATGGGAATGGCCTCCTCCCATTTTCCGATCACCGCCTCGGGCGTCGTGTTTTCCCGTTCCGCGATCGTTTTCGCCAGGTTCCGCACCCGGTCCGTCAGCGTGTACCCCGGGCAGACGCTGTTCACAGTGACGTTGAAGGGGGCGAGCTCATTGGAAAGGGTCTTGGCAAAGCCGATCACCCCGGACCGGATCGTGTTGGAGAGCATAAGCCCGTCGATGGGCTGCTTCACCGATATGGAGGTCATGTTGATGATCCGGCCCCATTTCTTTTCCTTCATCACGGGAACGGCTTCCCGGGTCATGACGATGGTGCTCAGGAGATTGAGGCGGAAGCCGTATTCCCAGAGCTTGTCGTCGATGTCGAGAAACCCCACGGAAGGCGGCCCCCCCGCGTTGTTGACGAGGATGTCCACGGTCCCGAAGTGTTCCAGGGCTTTCCTCACAAACCCTTTTGCCTGCCCGGGGTCGGAAACGTCCGCCGGGACGGCGATCGCCTCGGCGCCCGTCTTCTCGCGGACTTCCTCGGCTGCCGCGGCGAGATAGGCGTCGTCGAGGGACCCGATGGCAACCCGCGCCCCCTCACGACCCATCTCCAGGGCCACCGCTTTCCCCAGCCCCATGCTCCCCCCCGACACGAGGACCACTTTTCCTTTGAGACCTAAATCCATGCGTACCTCCCAGAATATCCCTGTTTTATGGGTTCTCCCAAACCATCGAAGGGCGGTCCCGGAAAGGTCCGACCTCCGGAAACTGAAAGCCGCCCCGCCCGCGAACGCCCGGCGGGGGCGAACCCGCTGCGCGGCGAAACAGGATATCAGCTGTAACAGATCTTTGGGGACTCGTCAATGACCGGCCCGTTTTTTCAATTGACAGCTCCCCCATTTTTCAGTATAGTTTGCTCGGTTTTTGTTCCCACCCCCGCCTGATGGGGATTTTATTGAGGAATACGGATAATATGGCAGCCATAAGAGGAACCTTCACCCATCGACGTCCCGGTCTCCTGTTGTGCCTCGCTCTTATTTTGGACATACCTCCGTGGCCCGCCATAGACCCTTGTTGAAAAAAGGAATAGCGGTGATAAAGGCCATGGCTCAAACCATGGCCTTTTTGTTTTTCCAGGACGGAAAAAAAGGGCAGCGAAACTTCCGGGCCTTTACGGGTCCGGCAATTTGAATCGGGAGAGAAACATGAAAGAAATCCTGTGGCATGGAAGGGGCGGCCAGGGCGTTGTCCTTGCGGCGCAGATTCTCGCGGAGGCCGCCTATATCCAGGGGTATGGGGGTGTCATGTCCGCCCCGACCTTCGGCCCGGAGAGACGGGGGGCGCCCGTCGTCGCTTCCACGCGGATCTCCCGGGAGGCCATCCGCACGGTCGCCCAGATCGAGAAGGGGGACGTCGCCGTGGTTCTCGACGCCTCTCTCCTCGGAATCGTGGACATTCTCGGGCGCCTGAAAGAGGGGGGCGCCCTCATCGTCAACACGCCCCTGCCCCCGGAGGCTCTCGGGATCGACGGGTCCTACGACGTGGCCACCGTCAACGCGACGGACATAGCCGTTTCGAACCGCCTCATCCTGGGGGGCCTGCCCGTGGTGAACACGCCCATGCTGGGGGCTTTCAGCCGGGTCACGGGTCTCGTCACCCTGGAAAACATCGAAAAGGGTCTCAAGCGGAAAATGCCCGCCGACGCCGCCCGGACCAACTTCGCCGTCGTTCAGTCCGCCTGCGAACAAACCGTCATCCAGCCAAAGGAAGAGAAAACCCATGGAACAGAAGAGCCTGAAGAAAGATAGGAACGTTTCCGCCCTCTGCGTGCCCGCAAAGGGAGAGGCGGGGCGGACCGGCGACTGGCGGGACCTCAAGCCCGTCATCGATCACACGAAATGCATCCCCTCGGTCAAGAACAGGCCCGCCTGCTACCTGTGCTGGCTCTACTGCCCCGAGGGCGTCGTCAAAATGACCATTCCCGTCGAAATCGACATGGATTACTGCAAGGGCTGCGGCATCTGCGCCGAGGAGTGTCCGCCCAACGCGATCCGGATGGTCAGGGAGGGGGAAAGCGATGGCTGACGTCAGGATTCTCACGGGAAACGAGGCCGCCGCCATGGGGGTCAAGCTCTGCCGCCCCGGTGTCGTGGCCGCCTATCCGATCACACCCCAGTCCCAGCTCGCCGAGATCCTCTCCCGCTACGTCGAGGGGGGGGAAATGCGGGCGGAATATGTCCGCGTGGAAGGGGAGCATTCGGCCCTCACGGTGTGCATCTCGGCCTCCACCGTCGGCGCCCGGACCTTCACGGCCACCAGCTCCAACGGCCTCCTGTACATGCACGAACAGCTTCACTGGGCGGCCGGATCCCGGCTTCCCGTGGTCATGTGCGTGGTCAACCGGGGCGTGGGCGCCCCCTGGTCCATCTTCAACGACCAGCAGGATTCCCTGGCACAGCGGGACACGGGGTGGATCCAGTTTTACTGCCGTAACAACCAGGAAATCATCGACACCCTCATCCAAGCCTACCGGATCGCCGAGTCCCTGTACATCCCCGTCATGGTGTGTTACGACGGGTTCGTTCTGTCCCACACCATGATGCCCGTGGACATCCCCGACGGGGACATGGTCCGGGGATTTCTCCCCCCTTACAAAGCCCACACGATCCTGTCGCCCGAGGCGCCCCGGACGATAAACTCGGTCCTGTTCCCCTGGCGGAGGCCCGATCCCGAGGGGGTTCTCCGGGACGGTTACATGGAAATGCGCTACAAGCTCGAGGCCGCCATGAAAAAGGCCCTGCCGGCGATCCAGGAGGCGAACGACGACTTCGCCCGGATCTTCGGGCGGGACCACGGCGGGCTCATCTGGACCTACCGGAGCGAAGGGGCGGAATTGCTCTTCTCCGGAATCGGCTCCATTGCCAACGAGGCCACGGTGGCCGCCGACCTTCTCCGGGACGAGGGAATCCCCGCCGGCGTTCTCGGTGTCCGGGTGTACCGGCCTTTCCCCCGGCAGCGCGTCATCGAGGCGACGCAGGGAGCCCGGGCCGTCATGGTTCTCCAGAAAGGTACAAGCTACGGATACGAGGGGTGCCTCACATCGGACTTCAAGGCGTCTCTCTACGAATCAACACTCCGGGTTCCCGTGGTGGACGTGGTGGCGGGCCTGGGGGGCCGGGACGTGAAAGCCCGGGAAATCGCCGACGCGGGAAAACGGGCCTGGAAGGAACTCGAGGAGGGAAAACTGAAAACCCACTCCCTCTGGCTCAACTGTTACACGGGAGAAGACGATGCAGAATAACATCTTCAAGATCAACGAAACGGAATACATCCTGCCAGGAAGCCGGGCCTGCCAGGGCTGCGGCCTGACCCTCGCCTACCGCTATATGCTGAAGGCCCTCCGGGAAAACACCGTCCTCACCATCCCCGCGAGCTGTCTTTGCGTCCTCCACGGGCTCTACCCCATCACGCCCGTGACGGTGCCCTGCCTGAACACGACCTTCGCCAGCACCGCCGCTTCCGCCTCGGGGATCGCCGCGGGACTCGCGGCCATGAACAAGTCCGACATCACCGTCGTTGCCATGGCCGGGGACGGCTCCACCTACGACATGGGCATCCAGGCGCTCAGCGGCGCCGCCGAGCGGAACACGGACTTTATTTACGTCTGTTACGACAACGAGGGGTACATGAATACGGGGACCCAGCGGTCCAGCGCCACGCCCATGGGGGCCCTCACGTCGACCACGCCGATTCTCACCAAGGAGCACACGAAAAAAGACTTCGTCCGGATCATGGAAGCCCACGAGCTCCCCTACCTGGCCACGACCTCTCCGTCGTACCCCATCGACCTCTATGACAAGTTCGTCAAGGCCAAGAGAATCAAGGGAACACGGTACATGCACATCTACTCGCCCTGCCCCCCGGGGTGGCTCTTCAACACGAAGGACACCATCCGCATCGGCCAGCTCGCCGTGGAGACGGGGATCGTCGTTCTCTTCGAAATAGAGGACGGGAAGTTCCGTTTTACCGGACGAAGCAAGACCCTGGCGGAACGGGGCAAGAGGCAGCCCGTGGTCAACTACGTTTCCCGCCAGGGCCGCTTCCGCAGGATGAGCATCGAACAGCTGAACCGGCTCCAGGCCTGGGTGGATTCCCGCTGGGCCGATTATCTCGACCGGGCCGAGAGCTGATTTTTCAGCGCTGCTCCAGGATCCGGGCGATGCCCCGGGCGTAGCGTTCCGAGGCGCCGCGATGCCGGAGGACGGCCTCTTTCCCTTTCTGTCCGTCCGCCAGGAGCTTCCCGGGATTCTCGAGGAGATCGCGGATTTCCCTGCCCAGGGCGTTTCCGCCGGCCACCGCCCGGCCGGCGCCGGCCTCCTCGAGGATGCGCTTTTCCTCCATGAAGTCCTCCATGGACGGGCCGTAAAGAACCACCTTGCCCCAGGCCGCCGCCTCGAGGATGTTCTGCCCCCCTTTCGGGACGAGGCTCCCGCCGCAGAAAACCACCGTGGCCAGGCCGTATATCTTGAAGAGCTCGCCGATGACGTCGACGACGATAACCCGTTCCCCCCGCCTCTCCCGGCCGGCCCTCATTTCGGACAGGGTCACCGTGTCGGGGAACCCCTTCTCGCGGACTTTCCGGAGAACCGCCTCGCGGCGGTCCGTGTGCCGGGGGACGAGAACCAGGCACAGGTCGTCAAAATCCCTCCGAAGGTCGGCAAAGACATCCAGAACGATGTCCTCCTCCCCCTCGTGGGTGCTGCCGGCCACGAACACCCGTTCGCCGGCACCGATCTGAAGGCTTGCGAGGGCCTCATCCCGGAGAGACCGGTCCACCCGGGCGGCCAGCCCGTCGTACTTGGCGTTTCCTTCGATGGAAATCTTCTCCGGGGCTCCCCCGAAGGCCCGTATCCTCTCCCCGTCCACGGGGGAGATCATTCCCAGCCAGTCCACCGAGGCCAGGACTTCCTTCCAGAAAAAGCGGGACAGGCGGTACCGGTGGAAGGACCGGGGGGAAATCCGGCCGTTCACCAGGACCACGGGTATCTTAAGCCGCCGGCACCGGTCGATGAGGTTGGGCCAGAATTCCGATTCGAGAAGGACGAAGACGTCGGGTCGGACATATCCCAAGATTTTCTTCACCACCCAGGGAAGGTCCAGGGGGTAATAGAAAAGGAGATCCGCCTTTCCGGCCACCCGCCGGGCCATTTCCTGCCCCGTCTCGGTGCTCGTGGACAGGGCGATGGCGGCACGGGGAAAGCGCCTGCGAAGGGCTTCGATGACGGGCGCCGCCGCCGTCACCTCCCCCACCGACACGGCGTGGACCCAGATCCGGGGCGTCCCTTCAAGAACATCGAAACCCGCCGGGGCGACCCGCCCCAGTTTCCCGCCGATGCTCTTCCGGTACTTTCCCGTGAGAAGAATCCTGAGCCCGTAGAAAGGCCCCAGCACGAAGGCCGAAAGACCGAGAAGGATATTGTACGGTATGCGGTATTTCAATCCCTTTCTCCCGACGGTGTCCCGCGAGGTGACGATAAAGGCCTTTTCGGCTCTTGTCAAGAAATGCTGACAAGGGCAGTGCCCCGTCGGGCCCCGCTCTTTTTCTTTGACAACCGGTAAAGCTATGGGCCGTTACTCGTAATACGCCTCGGGAATGACATTTTCAATGAGGGTGTCGTTAAACTGGGCCAGGGGACCGTCATACTTGGGAGGCGCGAGGTCTCCCGTAAGTTTGCCCGTGTACCAGGGATACTCGGGAACCTTGGCGTAGGACTCCGAAATAGAGCCGTTCCTGTTGAGCGTGAGGACCAGAAGATCCTGGGCGATGATGACAGGACCCCTGTAAAAGTCGCGGATGTCGTCCATGGCGGGACCGACGAGATCCGGATCGTTCGGGAAGTGCGTGGCCACCGCCAGCCTGGGGTTTGTCTGGCTGAGGATATAGCCGAACGCTCTCTGCACGGTGTGGGAGTTCTCGATCACTTCCTTGTTCAACGACAGGAGGTAATCATAGGTCTCCCCTTCGGTGAGCCCCGTCTGCTTGGTTGTCCAGACCTCAGGGGGCGTTGTCATCTCATGGATCAGCACGTCCACTCCTTTTGCGTGCTCGAGGACGTAGTTGTTAGGCTTGGTATCCCCGGTAAAAACCATGGACAACCCGTTCCACTCGAGCTTGTAGCTGATGGAGCCGTTACGGGCATGTATGGCCGGGAAATGGGTGATTGTCACGCCGTTGCTGTCATGGGCGAGACCGGGGTTATCCATGTATGGCAACTCATGGGTCACGAGATCGTAACCGTCTCCTCCCTCCGTGTAGCCGGTCGGCAGAAAACTGAAGCTTTCCCTGTGCCACTTGGTCAACTCCAGCAATTTCTGGCAGAAAAACGCCGTCCCCTCGTTTTCCGTGTCCCCCGTCGGGCCCCACACATGAAGGGGGCTTTTGCGGTCGCTCGAGGGCCCGAAACAGTAAATGGTAACGAGATCACTCATGTGATCCCCATGCAGATGGGTCAGGAAGATCTTGTCCATCCGGCTGTAGGTCACCCCCATGGCCACGTATCGGGACACCACGCCGGATCCGCAGTCAAAGACGAAGGCATCGCCGTTTCCCAGTTCGACGAAGATGCTGTTGCAGGCCTGGTTGGGCCGGGGCGTATACCAGGTTCCCAGGAATGAGATACGCATTTCGTCCGGGCCGGGGGGCACATAGAGGGGGCCATGGTCCGGATTCGTGTCTGTTGAAGCCGCGGCGACACTGTCATGACTGTCGCAGCCCGCGACGCCTCCCAGAGCAAGGCCGCCCAACGCCACTCCCGACGTCTTCAGGAAACCCCGCCGGGTCAGTTCCGCGAATTCTGTCTTCCTGGACTTCTTCATAATCTTCTCTCCTGACCTCCGTCGTTCTCTTCAGTCGATAATAAGGCATTCATGTCCTGCTCATCGTCCGGGCCATTTCAATAAGGGTAAAAACCCGACATGAAGGCACCGGGGAAGATCTGTTTCACGCCAAGGCGGACTCATCGATAACCAACAGATCCTGCCTGGTGTTTCGCTCCCGCGAGGGCCATGGTTGCCGGTTTGGTTTCTGAGTCTATAGCATATTTAGTGGTCGACTGAACAATTTTTCCTGCAAGAAGCAGAATATACACCGTGGAGAAACCTGTTCCCGGTTCTTCAACGTGACCCAGGATTATAAAAGGTAGTAACTCGAAATCCGGACGGGTGCCGAAGTGGAATCGCAGGGGTACTCAATAATTCAGACGACATCTGTCCTGATATTGCCTGCCAAGTCAAATCTGAGTTTATATAAACACATGATTGTTCTCGGAAGACAATCTGAAGAGATGTTGACAGTCCCGGCACGGGTGGTGTAGTTTTAAGATAAAAAAAAGAGAAAAATCCGATCATGACGAAAACAGTGAAGCCATGGGCCGGGGTAATCCTGGCGGTTGTCGTCGTTCTTTTTTCTCTGGGAGGATGCACCCCCTACGAGCGGAAAGTGATCCCCTTCAAGATGCCGGCGGCCTACCCCAACGCCACGGAGGCGGCCGGGGCCACCCTCGCCTCGGTGGCTTACGACGAAACGGGGAAAGCCTCGGAAGCCTTCGGTTTCGACATCCTGAGCGCCGGGGTTGTTCCCGTCCAGGTGATCTTCGACAACCGGGGAAGCCACCCTCTGGAGATCGTGCCGAAAACGACCTTCCTGGTGGACGAGGAAAACAACCTGTGGCCGATCCTCGACGCCGGGCTGGCCTATGACCGCATATCCAGGAAGACGGAACTGGGCAAGGTGGCCCCCGAGTCGGCCAAATCGGGGTTTCTTGCCGGCACGGCGGGGGCCCTCATCGGGGCGGCCATCGGCATCGTCACGGGCCACAACGTGGGTGACGCGGTCCTGAAGGGTGCCGCCGTCGGCGCGGCGGCGGGAGCCACGGTGGGCGGGGCGGCGGCCCTGGACAACAGCGATGTCCGGCGCCAGATCCGGGAGGACCTGGCGAACCGCTCCCTGGAGACACGGGCGGTGGCCCCAGGCGAGATCGCTTATGGGTTCCTGTTCTTCCCCGGGGAATCGAAAAAAGCGAAGGAGCTCCGCCTCACTCTCAGGGAGGGGGACACAGGAACCGTCGTTCCCCTCGTTCTCGACCTGGATCGTGGGGAAAAGCCATGACGGGACGTATCGCCGCCTCCATTCTCTCGGCCGACTTCAGCCGTCTCGGCGATGAAATCCGCGATGTCGTGGCGGCCGGAGCCGACTGGATTCACGTGGATGTCATGGACGGCCGGTTCGTCCCCAACATCACCATCGGCCCCCCCGTGATCCGATCCATCCGGAAAGCGACGGAACGGTTTTTCGACGTTCACCTCATGATCGATGCCCCGGAGCGGTTTATCGGCGATTTCGCGAAGGCGGGGAGCGATCTCATCACCGTCCACGGGGAAGGGGCGATCCACCTCCACCGGACCGTCTCCCTCATCCGGGAGGCGGGGTGCCAGGCGGGGGTCTCGCTGAATCCCGCCACGCCTTTCAGCCTCGTGGAACCCATCCTTCCGGACGTGGACCTTCTCCTCATCATGTCCGTGAACCCCGGGTTCGGCGGGCAGAAATTCATCGACGCGAGCCTCGCCAAGATACGCCAGGCGCGGGAGTACATCGACGCCCGGAAGCTTTCCGTTCTCATCGAGGTGGACGGGGGCATCGACCTGACGAACCTGAAACGGGTCCGGGATGCCGGGGCCGATGTGGTCGTTTCCGGTTCGGCTATTTTCGGGAACCCGCCTTACGACGATGTCATCGGGAAGATGCGCGGCATCCTCGACGGCCCTTCCCTATAGGGATTTCCCGGGGATGTTCTCCCGCCTGATCCGCTTGAGAAACCGGGCGACCAGGAGATCGACGGCGGTCCGGTAATCATTCGCCAGGGGGTGGGACAGGGACACCTTCCCGGCGGCGGCCATGTGATGGCCTCCCCCGGACCCGATTTTCGCCACCATTTTCTGGACGATCCAGTCCGAGTGCCCCCGGGGGTTGGCCGTTCTCAGCGAGAAATAGACCTCCCCGTCGAACTCCCCGATGCTCAGCGCCCACCGGATGCCCTCCACGCGGACGAGAAGATCGGACATTTCCGCCAGGACGTCGGGGTTCTCGATGAATCCCAGTTCGCAGACCAGGGCGTCCTTGTAAATCACCGAGTTGTCGATGGCCTTTTCAAAGGTCTTGAAGTAGTCCCGGGGCAGCTGGGGGTGTTCGATCTTCGACAGGGTTTTGAAAAGCACCCGGGGATAAAGAAAAACAACCGCTTCCCGGTCTTTCCCGCCGGCCCCCCTTCCCAGGTCCCGGGTATCCGACTTTATCCCGTAAAAAAGGGCCGTGATAATGCGACGGTCGATTCCCGGGATGTCCGCCTCCTTCAGGTATTCCGTCAGAATGGTGGACGTGCTCCCGTAGTCCGTCCGGATGTCGGCGAACTTGACCCGGCGGGTCCGGGCCCGCACCGGCTCGTGGTGATCGATGACAATGGCCGGCTGGACGCCCCGGGGAAGGGAGTTGTTTCCCGCGCCGGGCTGGGTGTCCACGAGGGCCAGTACAGGATACTGCTTGAAATTGACCTCCGACAGGGGCTTGATGTCCAGTTTCAGGTACCGGATCATGGCCTGGTTTTCCGAGCGCCCGACAATGCCCCCGTAGGTGACGGTGGAAGGAACCCCCCATTTTTCGCGGAACAGGTACTTGAGCGC
>Ga0209605_1003048_pt1 | contig 15165 bp, 14 predicted proteins | sample AD_UKC035_MetaG_FD_184408 | JGI IMG/M metagenome (GOLD analysis project Ga0209605, IMG submission 184408) | Active sludge microbial communities of municipal wastewater-treating anaerobic digesters from USA - AD_UKC035_MetaG (SPAdes) (version 2) | ecosystem: Engineered > Bioreactor > Anaerobic >...
ATGCTGTTGTGGGGCCTGATGGTGTTCAACGTGACGCGCGATCAGGCCTTGCGGCTCAATTACACGCTGCAGCAGCGCGCCCCATTGGCGCCGCGTTTCCAGCGCTACTTCGACCGCATCGAACGGGCGCAGGTGAGCATTTTCAACACCCTGGCCTCCGCTACGCCGGCGCTGCGCCGTATTATGCAGCCAGTGCGCGACGCAGTGGACGCGCTCACGCAAAAAGTCCACGCCCTGTGTGTACGGATGACGGCTTTGGAGAACTACCGGGTCGTTTCCCAATCCCACACCGATCTCTCGTCCGACTTGCAGCACATTGAAGCGGCGCTGGCACGCACCGAGGACTCACGGGTGCGGCGCGACTACGAAGAATCGCGCCAGGCGCTCCAGGAACGGTTGGCAAAGCTACAGGCGGCGGCCACGCAGTTGGATCGGGTGGAGGCGCAGTTGATGGCGTTGGCTAACGCGATGGATGGCGTCGTTACCGAAGTCGTGCGCTTACAGGCGGCCGGGGCAGAGAGCGCCGCTGCCTTCGTTCCCGCCCTGACCACCCGCTTGCGTCAGGAAACAGCGCAGTTGGATATCTTTGAGCAAGAGGCCACCCGCTTGTGAACACTTCTCTGGCCGGCCAGAGCACGGAGAAATCCGCCGCCGCGCCCTCATATTCCACGGCGCTCAAAGTGCTGTTAGTCGAAGACGACCTCGCGCTGCGGGAGACGTTGGCCTACACCCTGCAAAAAGAGGGCTACCGTGTGCTGGCGACCCTGGATGGCGCCGCCGCCATCGAACTGGCCCGACGCGAGCGGCCAGACCTGATCCTGTTGGACATCATGCTACCGGGGATAGATGGCTTCGAGGTCTGCCGGGTCCTGCGCCGGGAAACGAACACTCCGATTGTGATGCTTACGGCGCGCACCGACGAGGTAGATCGCGTGGTGGGATTGGAAGTCGGCGCCGACGACTATGTGACCAAGCCGTTCAGTATGCGCGAGTTGCTGGCGCGCATCAAGGCGCACCTGCGGCGCGCCCGGTTGACCCGGGAGACGCTGCCGCCGACCGCCCCCCCCTCGGCGCAGCCGCTCTTGCAGTTTGACGATCTGCTCATAGACCGCAACCGCTGTGAGGTGCAGTTAAAGGGCAACCTTCTCGCGTTAAAGCCCAAAGAGTATGAATTGCTGGTGTCGCTGGCCGAGCATCAGGGGCGCGTCCTTTCCCGTGACCAATTGATGCAGATTGTCTGGGGCTGGGGGTACAGCGTGGATAGCCGCACGGTGGACGTTCACATCCGCTGGCTGCGCTGCAAAATCGAGCCGGACCCCGATAACCCCACCCGCATCGTCACCGTGCGGGGCATCGGCTATCGGTTTGAGGGGTAACAGAAACAAGATCAGGACTTACGCAAGGGGTCTCTTCTTGCACCGCAGAGGCCGTTGAGAAATGATAAAATCTCTGCGATCTCGGCGTACTCTGCGGTAAAATCTCCTCCTTTAGAATTTGTCCGTGTTCTTCCGTGTCCTATTTACAGACGCGGGCGCAATTCTGTAGAGGATGGGGCGGGCAGAAACACCGGCGCCGTCACTTTTGCCGGGGCTTTCGCCTGGAGCAAGGCTGCGTAATCCCCCAGCAATCCGTTGAAAACCGCTTCCCATCGGCGGCTTTCCGCAAAGGCGCGGGCGTTCTGCCCCAACTGCCGGAGCAACGCCGGAGTTTCCACACAGCGGCGGATGAGGGCGACCCACTCCGCCTGATCCTGCGGGGCGCATAAGAACCCGTTGTAGCCATCCTGAACCAAATCCACCGGGCCGCCGGCGCGCGGCGCAATTGCCGGCAGGCCAGAGGCCATCGCTTCGAGGACGACGTTGCCAAACGTCTCATTGGCCGAAGGGAACGTGAACAGGTCGGCGGCGGCATACGCGGCGGCGAGGTCGGCGCCGCGCAAGTAGCCGGTGAAGACAGTCGGCGTCCCGGCGAACTGCGTTTCCAACACCGGGCGATGCGGCCCATCCCCCACCAGCGCCAGGCAGACGCCCGGCAGCGCGTCCAACACCGGGCGCAGCCACTCCACACGCTTTTCGACGGCCAGCCGGCCCACGTAGAGCAGCAGCGGCGCGTCCGGGCGCCCGCCGGTGAGCCGCGCGCGCCATTCCGCCGTACGGCGCGCGGGATGGAATTGCGCCGTATCCACGCCCCGGCTCCACACGCCCACCCGCTCGAAGCCGTGCGCCTCCAACTCCCGCCGCGTGAAGTGCGAAGGCGCCAGGTTCAAGTCGGCCTGGTTGTGCAGCCAGCGGAAGTAGGCCCACAGTGAATCGCGGAACCAACCGAGGCGGTAAGTGTCGGTATAGCCGGGCAGATCGGTGTGATACGAGGCGACGACCGGCACGTTCAAGCTGCGCGCGTGGCGCAACCCGGTGAGGCCGAGAAAAGCCGGGTTGACAATATGCACAATGTCCGGCTGAAACTCGGCCAGGCGGCGTTCCACGTTCATAATCGGCGGCACCAGCCGCAAGTCGGGGTAGAAGGGGAACGCAAACGCGGGCAGCCCCACAATCGGCGTCCCGGCATAGTGCGCGGGCGCGCCTTCCGGCGCAAACATCAATGCCGGGTGGCCGTGCGCGGCCAGATAGTCCAGCAAATGACAGAGTGTGTTGGCGATGCCGTCCCACTTCGGCAAAAACGTTTCGGCAAAAAGCGCAAGGCGCATAGGTTCCCCCTTCGACTCTAATGAAAGCTACCCTCTCAGGATACTCCCGGCCCATTAACGGCGTTTTAGCCGGAGGTTAACAGTGGGTCATGGGTTTGCTAACGGGGTGTAAAAAGGGAACCGGCGGCTCGCCGATCATTGAATGTTAACCGGATATTAAGCCGGCCATAATCACCGGTTAACCTGGGCGCGGTACACTGTTCAGGAAGTACACATCCTGGACGAGGTGAGGGTATGAGCACATTCGACCGACAACTGACCTTGTGGAGTTCACCACAAACTTATCCGGCGTTGCATGCTTACGATTTGCGCCGGAGACTGGCCCATCACCGGCTCAACGCCGCCTTCCAGACCGCGCCCATCGTGGCTTTTGACGATGCGACGCGGTTGGTCTTCTTCAGCGATTGTCACCGGGGGGATAACAGCCGGCTAGACGCTTTCAGCCCCAACGAGGGTCTGTTCTTGCACGCTCTGCGCCATTATTATCAAGAAGGATTCACCTACATCGAAGTCGGCGATGGCGACGAGTTGTGGAAGAATCCGCACTTTCACCGGGTGCGGGCGGCTCACGGGGAGGTGTTTGACTGGCTGCATCGTTTCGATGCGCAGCAGCGGCTGCATCTGCTGTTGGGGAATCACGATATAGCCGGCCCAATGCGCCGGGAAGTCCACAAGGATGGCCTGATCGCCCGCGAGGGATTGATTTTCCAGCACCGCCGGACGGGACAACAGCTCTTTGTCACGCACGGCCACCAGGCGGATATGGCCAGCGACTCACTCTACCGGATCAGCCGACTGGCCGTGCGGCGGGTCTGGCGACGGTTACAGGTCTGGCGTCTGGTCCCGGTCGCCAGTCCACACCCGGAAGAACGCGCCCCGCATCCATTTGAACGCTTTCTGCTGAGTTGGGCGGCGCTCAATCAGCGGGTCTTGATTTGTGGGCACACGCACCGGGCGACCGGCGCAGCCTACGGGGAGACGCCGTATTTTAACACCGGGCACTGTGTCACGCCGGGGGTGATCACCGGGTTGGAGATTCGGAACGGGGAAATCGGGTTGGTGCGCTGGCGGGCGACGTCGGGGAGCGCCCCGCCCTACCAGCGCGAGGGGTTAAGCGCGCCGCGTAAGTTGAAATGCTTCAACTGAGAACGGGCCGAGGCGCAACCATTCGCGGCATTTCTCACATCGGCAGGTTGATGGTGGGAAGCACGATCTTTTTGATGACGGTAAACTCAAAGTGTCGGGCATCCGTTCACTTTGAACCATCATCAGAGAGTCTCGCCCGGTTTCAGATCGCCAAACCAGCGTTCAAACCGCTCGTTGTAGAGCGTCCAGGTGATGAGATTGCCCCACCGCCAGTCCGCCGTGTAGGCTTTTTGAGGGCAGCCGGTCACGCAGCGATAACAGCGAATACACGCAGGCCCCAACACTGGATAAGGCGCTAGGGTGATGGCCTGCACCGGACATTCACGCACACACCATTGACATTGCGTACAGCGCGCAGCATTGATTTTGGGGGCCGGCGATAACCAGCGCAGCACGCTATCCGTGCTGCACCGCGCGACCCAGTTGTAGAACCAGCCGTTGGGTTTGAAGGTAGCGGGATGGCTTTCCGGCGCCGGGCCGGACCGTCCGTTCGTGATATGCGCGGAGAGGGCGATTGCGAAGCGGCGCGCGTCCGCCAAATCCGCCGCATTGGGGCGGTTGGGCGTCCGTCCAAGCAGACACGGCGCGGGATGGTGCGACTCGCCCCGCGTCAGGAACCCGCCGACGACCTCGGCGTTTTTGGCTTGCAGCCCGCGCGTCAGATCGTACAGGACCCGTCCCGGCGCGCCGCCGGCAGTCGCAAAGACAAAGGCGCGCTGCTTATCCAGGGCGGACAAAGCGCGCAGGAAGTCCTTGACCGGCGTGGGCGCCTGGCTGGAGAAGCAGGGGGTGCCGATTCCCAACAGATCGCCCGTGATAGCATCTTGGGGAGACGCTTTTTTCAGCGGTAGGGCGCGGACGGTATGGCCGGCCTCCCGGAACGCCGCCGCCATAGCTTCGGCCACTTTGCGGGTATTGCCGGTCTGCGAGAAGTAAATGATGGAGAGGTTCATCGGGTGAGCGCTAGCAAGATTCCGGGAACACTGAATTTCACCGGCATAGGGCTATCGCTTTTGTAGGGTAGTGGCGACAGAGGTGGCCCAGGCGCGGATGGCATCCCAATCGCGGATGTCGCTGGCGGGCTGCCCATGGAGCGGGCTGGCGGGGATGATCTTGAGGATCGTATCAGGGAAGCGTAGTTTGTCCGGATCGTACTTGCCGCCGAACAATTCCACCGCCACCGGTTTGAGCCAGGGGAACTTGCCTACCTGGGTATCCAGCGAAGCGCGCACTTCCGCCATCCCTTCACCGGCGCGCGTCGGGCCGAGCGAGAAGATGGCGACGGGCAGCTTTTCCAGCCCGGCCTGGTGCTGCGTGAGGAAGCGCTGCGCGTCTTTGAGCCAGCTCCCGATGTAGAGCGGTGTGCCCAACACCACGGCATGATAGCCCGCCAATGACTGTACTTGCTTTGTAGGAAGCACATCCACCGCCAGGCCGCTCTCGCGCAATGTCGCGGCGACTTTTTCGGCGACCTCCTGGGTGGAACCATAACGGGTGGCATACGTCACGAGGATTTTGTCTGACATGATTGCTCCTTTCAGTTTATGCATTTTGTGATAAAAAAGCCCACCATTCAGGTTGGAGTAAAAACCAACCCTTTCCTCAGTCTATTACGCAGAAATCACGTCTGGGTTTCAGCTTTCTGTTTCTGTCTGATGTTTCCAGTTGTCCATCCTTGTATTAGTGTTGCGGGTAGACGCGCCAGCCTGTGGCCCTGACGAAGTCAGCCATTTTCCGCTGGATGTCGGTCTGCGCCGAAGCGAAGGGGTTATCATCCCCGTGGGGCTGGCGCGCAATGGCGTCGAGGATGCCCAGCAGCGTGTCAATCTCCTCGGCGGTGTTCTGGATCCCCAGGCTGATGCGGGTCAGGCCGGGCAGCGAAACCTGGGGAAACAGGCTGACGATCATGCCCTGCAACAGCGCCTGCCAGGGAGGAATCTGGAGCAGGCTCTTGATCAGCAGGTGGGCGCAGTGACAGCCGTAGCGCGCGCCAATGCCGCCTCGCTCGGCCAGTTCGCGGGCGACGCGATTCGCCATTTTCCCCACCATGCGAAAGACGATGACGGCGCCTTTGCGGTCGAAGCGGGGCGAGTCAGGGGTGAGGCCGAAGATCGTCAGGCCGGGGATTCTTGCCAGGCCGTGTAACGCCCGCGCGGTGAGAGCCTGCTCCTCCTGCTGGATCACGTCCAAGCCGACACGCTGCAACAGCACCAACGCCTTGCCCAACGCCGCGATGCCGCCGACGTTTTCTTCGCCGGATGCCTCAATCTGTACTCGTTCCACGGGATCAAACGCCAACAGTCCCTTCCGTACCACCAAAACGCCCGTACCAAAGGGCGCGTAGGCTTTATGGGCGGAGAAGGCGAGATAGTCGACACCGCAAGCGTCCATATCAATCTTACGGTGGGCGACCAGTTGGGCCGCATCTACCAGCAAGCGCGCCCCGTGACGATGGGCGATGTTGCTGATTTCCGTCAGGTCATTGTACACGCCGAGGACGTTCGACGCGCCGCTGATGGCAACCAGCTTGAGGCGTGGCTTGCGGGCAGCAGCGCGCAGGTATGTCTCCAGTTGGTTTAAGTCCACGAAGCCTTCGGCATCCACCGGCAGGCGGATGAGCGTCGCGCCGGGCAGACTGCGCCAGGGCAGTTCGTTCGAGTTGTGTTCGAGGATGGTGTTGATCACCAGCGGCTTAGGACCGCGCCGCGTTTCCCGGCGCAGGCTATCAGTAACCAGGTTGATGGCTTCGGTGGTGTTGGTGGTGAAAATCACGTCGTAGGCGGCTGGCGGTGCGTTCAACATCGCGGCGCAAATGGATTTGACCTCCGGCACGATTGCCCGCTGCACTGCCTGGGGTCGCCGCCACGCCTGGCAAACGGCTTGCCAGATGGGCGCGAAGGTGGGCGTGCTGGCGGCGTTGTCGAGGTTGATGTAAGGCTTGTCGCCTGTGAGGGTGGGGACGGGAACTCGCTGGCCGATCAGGGTGTGGCGGAGCTTTTCGAGCAGTTCCCGCCCGGCGTATGGCTCCAACGCATCGTGATACAGGATGTCTGCTGCCGATAGCGTGTCGGCCTCAGCGTTTTGGAAAGCGTCCGGCCCGAACTGCCGGATTAGCCGCAGCGCCCGGGCCAAGGCGACGACATTGACAATGGCGGGCGTGCCGGCCTCGTATTTATCCGCGCCCCTGGCCCAGATGACGTAGTTGGGGAAAACCAGCCGGGCCGTCCCGCCGCCGGGCTGGAAGGGCGCGCCGCCGGGCAAAACCGCGCGCGGCACCGCCACTGCCCGCAATCCAAGCGGCAGTTCGATATCCTGGCTGGAGAGGATATGGCAACGCTTGGACTTGAGCTGTGCGCTGAGTTGCTCCGCCCGCCGGGGCGTGCAAAAGACCACGGTGTACTGGCTTTTATCCAGCCCCAGGTGTTCGATGACAATCTCACGGACTTGTTCGTACAGGTGGGTGGACACCAGCGAGTTGTGTCCACTGCCCCGATGGACGTTGGAATAGGTCTCCAGCGCGGTATGGAGGCTGTGCTCAAGTTCCGCATAGGCTTCTTTCATAAGCTGCTTTGCTCCTTTTGTGCTGCGATGAAACGGCCCACGACATACTGCTCCCCATCGGCAGGGTTGAAGGGGATGGTTTCGGTTTCGACAATAGCAAATCCGGCGCGGGCGATGGCCGCTTCCAATTCGGGAATCTTCAGGAACTGTAAGGTAGGCAAGAGGCCGATTCGGGCTGGAATGGACAAAAGACGATTGATCCAGCCGAGGATGGTGTCATCCTGTCCCATACAGGCTGACGAAGAGATGAGCCACCCGCCCGGTTTCAACAGGATGTTGATCCTTTGGAGTGCCTGCGGCAGGTCTTTCAGGAGGTGTAGAATGCCAAAAGCGAGGAGCACATCAAACGCTCCTTCTGCGAAACGCTGATCAAAAATGGTTGCCTGCACGAAATCGACGTTGTGGACTTTCCACTCCACGGCGTTCCGCTTCGCCGCCGCCACCATTTTGGGTGATATATCAATGCCCTGAATCTCGCGCACGTCGTCGGCAAGCTCAAGGGCTTTTACCCCGGTCGCGCAGCCGAAATCCAGCACCAGGTCGTTGGCGCACAGATATTTTCGAGCATTTTCGATGTTCCTGGCGTGCATCTGCGGGTACCGCGCCTCTTGCTGTTCGTAGGTTTTTGCGTTCCTATCCCAGAATAGTGTGGTGATGTTCATAGATGGACTATCCAGCCGGGCCTTCTTTTTGAGCGTATCCATCTTTTCACCTCATATTATCGGAATGTTCTATCGTGAGCACCACATTGCCCTTTTTGTGGCCGGTTTCGACATAGCGATGCGCCTCGACGATCTGTTCCAGCGGATAGACCCGGTCAATGGCAGATTTCAGTGCCCCGGCCTCGACCAGTCCCTTGAGAAAATCCAAGCGTTCCGGATGGGCATTGGATGATCCAGTTTTGACTTTCTTGCCGCCCGTCAAAGCTGTCCACAGCATCTGCGGCAGTACCGGCCATAAAAACTCTGTCATCCCACAGGCCAAAAAGACCCCACCGGGCTTGAGCGCAGTTTTGCAGCGGGAGAACGTCGTCTTGCCGACCGCGTCAAAAATAAGGTCGTAGGTTTCAGCCTCCCTGGTGAAGTCCTGTTGGGTGTAATCGATCACCCGGGCCGCCCCTAGGGATTGGACCATTGCGACATTGGACGTGCTACACACCCCGGTCACATGCGCGCCAAAGTGCTTCGCCAGTTGTACGGCAAACGAACCGACCGAACCGGAAGCGCCGTAGATCAACACTTGCTGCCCGGCTTGAATCTTGCCGATATCGCGCAGAAAGGTCAGGGCGGTGAGTGCGCCGTCGGGGAAAGCGGCGGCTTCCTGATAGGTCATTGGAGCCGGTTTGAGCGCCAGCCCCGCCTTTTCCGGCAGGCAGACATACTCGGCACAGCAAGCCATGTTGATCATGGCCGCGCCAAAGACCGGGTCGCCCCGCCTGAAGCGTTGGACGTTTTGGCCCACGGCCTCTACATCCCCGGAGAATTCGATCCCCAAAATTTTCTTGCGCGGCTTACCGAGGCCGAGAAGGAGCCGGCTCCAACGGGGTTCACCCCGGCGCATCAGGCAGTCCGTGGCGGTGACGGTGGTGGCGCAGACCCGGATGAGAACCTCGTTAACTTTGGGCGTGGGTTTTGCCACCTCTCTTATTTCGAGGACTTCGGGCGGGCCGTACTGTTCGTAAATAGCGGCTTTCATCTTGCCTCCGATGCTTGGTGGTTTGTGTTTTACTATGAAGTGCTTTCGGGTAGGCCCTTGATCACCAGCCACAGGCCGATGACCAATTCAAAGGGAACGTAAGGTACGTAGAAGCCGAACGGAATGTTATACCCGAAAATCTGCGTGAGGGTTCCGACCAGCAGGGGAAAGACGGTGATCAGTCCCCAGAGCGACAACCAACGCGGCACGACGCCTGACCGGTAAAGCAAGAAATAGAACGGGATAGCGCCGGCGCAGAAGGCCAGCATGTGCAAGGTGCCGCCGACGAAGTCCATTGATTCTGCGGCGATCTGTGCCAGGCGCAGCAACTCGGCGGGCTGCCCGGCGACGACGTATTCCTGGCTGAAGCGCAAGATCGAGAACGTCTCTAATTTACTGGCCGCCAACACCGCGCCTTCCAGGATGTAAAAGACCAGCGCAGTCAACGCCGCTTTTTCGCCCTGTTTGCGTAAGGTGAGGTAGAGGACGACGCCCAAAAAGGCGACGCCCAGGGCGGTGAGCATATCGAGCAGAATCGTGGCCCGCATCAGCAGGGGATTCTGTGCGATCTTGAGCATAGTGGCCCCGATGTCACCTTCCACAAACCACGCAGGCTTCAGAGACACGCCGCCGGTGAATGAAGTGACGAATTGAAATAGAAAGGCAACGCCTAAAATTCTGGTAGTTTTGTTCGCTGTGTTCATTTCTCTCCTGGGTTTCTATTTTTTTCAGCAGACAACATGAGTTACGCTCTCCACCAAAGATGAAAATTGCTCGGCAGGAGAGCTATTTTCGGAATAGATTAAGCGGATTTAGCAGATTATATGTTGTCAATTGCTTCAAAATCTGCTTAATCTGCTAAATCTGCTGACGGAAAAAATTTATTCAACCGCAACTGCCGTTGTATCGACCCCTTTAGCAATCAGCCACACGGCGAACACCATCTCTTGCAGCGCAATCGGTCCATTGGCGATCATCTGAACTGTCCCAAAGCCGGGGATGACGTCGAGCATGACGAGCGTGCTGGTGATGATGGTCAGGGTGATGCCGATCAAACCCCAAACGGAAAGCCAGCGCGGCACGAGCCGGTAGCGATAAAAGACGCCGTAGTACATAAACGCGCCGATGCACCAACTGATCAATGTCACACCATTGCTCACCCATTCATCTGCGGTCCGGATGATAGCGCCGAAGGTCTGGAAATACGCTGCGGTCGGCGCGCCGGCAGCAACGTATTCCCGGCTCAGCGCCAGCAGGCTGATAATACTGATACCGGTCAAAATTTCGGTCATGCTTTCGATCAGCCGGAAGCCGGCTGCGCCAATCGCCAGGCCCACACTGTATTTTCGCATGATGGGATAGAGTCCCAGGCCCACCCCGGCGCAGGCCACCGACATCAGAAAGGTGAGAAATGCGCCGGTAAGCACCGTGCCTTCGTGGGCAGCGATTTTGCTCAGATAATCCGGCGCATCCATGATGGGACTGCCGATAGCTGCTGCGATGCTGCCCGCCGCTGTGGCGACGATGAACAACACGCCTACGATCACTGCGTTTACTCTGTGCGTTTTCACTTTTCACTCCCTTTCTGATGTTTTGATTGGATTGACTGAAATCAGCGTCAATCCCAAATCCCTTACTTTCTTGAGCAACCCAAACAACGCAGCCTGATCGCGCACCGGGCCGGTTATAAGCGTAATCCCGTCCTCTTCCGGCGCGATGGTCAGACCGCCAAACCATTCCGCCCATTCCGCCCCCAGATGGCCCTGGAGCTTGAGTTGGTAGACCACGGGAAAGTCTGTGTTCATCTCGAAATCGAAATGGTTGGACATAATTTTGATCCTATGGCGAATAAAAGATTTGCGTTGATCGTACTGGCTTTAGCTGTGCGAAGGCCGCTATAGCGCTCACTACGACCCGTTTCCTCACTGATTGATACTATACCGGATAACCGGTATTGAAGTCTAGCTACTAAAGTAGGGTTTGAGGTACTATTTTCGTATCTTCTCAAAAATCTAGGGTGGGGGGTTGGGGGCATACGCATCAAGGTAATTTAGGTTGTACCAACAGTACGTTTACAATTAAGGAAGTGCGGGGTCAGATACGGTGGTAGTGTCCGGGGCAGCTTGACATGGAGGCATTCCGCCGTTTCATAGCCTTATGACCAGCCAGGCTGAGAGACAGGAGGCGCTATGACCCCCACCGTACCACAGATCACAGACTTGCTCACGCGGTTCTGGGATGAAGACACCTTGGAGCAAATCGCTCGTGACACGCACTTCGTGCAACGCCAACCGGAGGTGAATGGCGTGGTGTTTGCCCAAGCCATGGTGTTTGGGTGTTTGGAACAGCGCACGCCCACCTTGGCCCACTGGGCCCAAGTCTGCCTGGATTTGGGGGTGGACGTATCCGCCCAAGGTTTCGACGCGCGGATTACGGAATACAGCGTGGCGTTCATGACGCGCCTGTTTGAAGCGAGTCTGGGCACCTTTCGCAGTCAAGTCGCCCTCCCGTTGGCCGTGCTGGCACAATTCACCGCCGTGAATCTGGTGGATAGCACCTATATCAGCTTACCCGCCCGTCTGGCGGCCCTGTATCCGGGCAGCGGTGGCGATGCTTCTCCGGCGGGCCTGAAGATCCAACTTGTGCTGGACTTCCTCTATGAACGCCTGACCCATGTCGCGGTGCGCAGCGGGCGCGAACCCGATCAAGCCTACGGCGCCTACCTGGCGGCGGTGGGGGCTGGCTCGCTGAATCTGCTGGACCTGGGCTACTTCTGTCTGGACAACTTAGCGACCGTGAGCCGGGAGAAACACGCCTACTGGCTCAGCCGCTATTTGTACGGCACCACGGTCTACACGGCGGCGGGGGAAGAGCTGAACCTGTTAGCGACCTTGCGCGCGACCACCGCAAATCACTTGGACCTGGCGATTCAGCTAGGCGCCACCCACCGGTTGCCGTGCCGGCTGATCGCCAGCCGCGCCCCACAGGAGGTCGCCGACCGCCGCCGCCAACACGCCTACGAGCAGGCGCGCAAGAAAGGGCGCACCCCTAGCGCCGACTATCTGGCGCTGCTGGCCTGGACGCTGTTCGTCACCAATGTCCCTGCGGCCATGCTGACCGGGGAGCAAGTCATGACCCTCTACCGCGTGCGTTGGCAAGTGGAGTTGGTCTTCAAACTCTGGAAGAGCTACGCCGGGTTAGCGCACGTCGCCGGGCGCCGCCAGCCGCGCGTCCTGACCGAGTTGTATGCCAAACTGGTGGGTTTGGTGCTGACCCATTTTCTGCTGGCCCCCCTCCGCGGCCAGCAGTGGCTCGCCGCGCCCCGGGCAGTCAGCCGCGTCCAAGTCCGCCAGATTTTCCAACGCTTCGCCCGCGACCTCAATCGCGCCCTCGGCGATGCGGCTGCGGTGACTGTCACGCTGACGGCTCTCTTGCAGCATCTGCGCCGCTTCGCCTTCAAACAACGCCGCGTCAAACAACCCAACGTCGAACAACTGCTGGACTTACTGGCGGCGGCGCTCGATGTGCCCGAAATTGCGGAAATTGCGCAGGATATGCAATCTTAATTACCTTGATGCGTATGGGCCATTGCGCCCCCTCGCTTTTTCGTTCACTCGCTCGCCCGCGACCAATTCATCCGCAGTTGTTCTTCGATGGCGCCGAAATCACAACGAGAAGTGATGTCCATCGAGAGAGGCGTTACTGACACGGCGCGGGCCACACAGAGCGCCCAGATATCCGAATCCCGTTCCACTTGATCGAGATTGCCGCGCACCGCATAGCCAGGGCGCCCCTGCCCATGCAAACGATCTGGCTCAATGGGAACAAAATACCGATGCCGTGAAAGACGGGTCAGCCGCCAGGGAGTGCGCGGGGTGGCCGACATCGGAATGTTGATGTTTAACACGTCCACATCTGGCGGCAATTGTGCATCCAGGATTTGCTTGGCGAAATACATCGTAAAAGACTGCCCGGCGCTGTAATCCTTCGCTTTGCCGCCGGTGAGATGATCCTCCACCGACATCTCCAGGGAGACGGCCATGCTGGTCACACCAAATGCAGCGGCCTCCAAAGCCGCTCCAATTGTACCGGAGATCGTCACTTCCGTGCTGAGGTTCTCGCCAAAGTTAATACCAGAAACCACCAGGGACGGCTTGCGCGGGACGATCTCAATCATGGCATGTACCACACATAAAGCGGGGGTCGCGTCAATGGCATACGTCAGAATGGCCTGACCGCCCGCTTCACGCACACTTTGTGTCAGAGCGCCACTGACCGTATGAGGCATCGAGCGCCCCGCGCCAGACCACTGTCGATCCGGCGCGACAACGATGATTTCCCCCAATGAAACCAATGCGTTAACGGCTGCCCATAGGCCTTCGGAATTAACCCCGTCGTCATTCGTTACCAGGATAAGGGGACGCTGCATGTAAGTCTTTGCCTCCGCGCGTTTTATCCTTGCTATAATCCTTAGGACTTTACGCAAGCATACCACTGTTTCACCGCGGAGTATGCTAAGGAACTATAGAAACCTCTGCGATCGCTGCACACGCTGCGGTGAATTTCTACTTGTTTGTGTCAGTCGTGATTATGATATGAGGAACGCAAGGAAAGCATACCATGCAATCTGTGATACGCAAACAGGAAAAATTTAAAGTGTACAATATCAGAATACCGAAATTATAGTTATTTTATTATTTTTATATATTTCTAGTGCATTTCTTTAAAAAACGAAATGTCCGGCAATGCCGGACATTCCCCAAGAACCTATCCGAAAATTATAGCGACGATGCGCCGCCAGGCCGAAACTTGCGGCTGAAGCCGCTTTTGGGAAGGTGTTTTTTTCGTGGGCGGGCTGCGCCCGCCCACGAAAAAAACACCCCCGCAACCGCGCCTTTAAGCGCAATTCACGAGCCAAAACGAATTTTCAGCAGGTTTTTTTCAGCGCAGAGGTCGTTGAGAACGCGACGTACAGGTAGATAAGAAAGCTGTTCCGTCTAATCTGCATCCGCTACTTTGACGGCCCCGGCGGCGACAAGGTCAAAATCACTCGGCCAGCGTGTCCGATCGTTATACTTGGTGCCCCGGAGTCGCGCCCATGAGAGATGCGCATATTCCAAATCCGCGTCGGAAAGGTCGGCCCCGGATAAATTGGCCGACAATAAATCCGCCCCAACCAGGCAAGCCCCCCGCAAATGTGCGCCTTGCAAATTGGCCGTCAATAAACTAGCCCATTGCATTTGAGCATTTTCCAGATGTGCATTGAAAAGATTGGCGCCGGAAAGATTTGCGCCCAACAGCCGGGCCTCTTCCAGATGGGCGCCCTGTAACTGCGCCTGCGCCAGGTGCGCCGCGACCAGAAAGGCGCGCTGTAAAGACGCCGCTTCCAGCCGAGTCTCGCCCAACCGCGCCCACTCCAGGTGCGCCGCATCCAGGTGCGCCGCGCGCATATCCGTCCCGGCCAAGTGTGCTTCAATCAACAGAGCGCCTTCCAGGTTGACTTCTTGCAAATTGGCTCCAGAAAGAAACAATACCCCTGGCCCTTCAGAGATCAGACCCGCCTCATACAGAAATTGCACAACGTGCCCCTTTTGCACACCATCCAGTGTTTCTAAGACTGCCAAGGTCTTTTCCCGCGCCACGTTTTGTCCTTCAGTCTTCGCGCGTTGGGTGCGGATTTCCTCTTTTTCTAACAACGCGTTGATTTCTTCGCAGTAAACGTCCACCATCGGACGTTCTTTAAGCTCGCCGACCTTAATTCCGGTCTCGGCGCGCGCCGACACGGGCAAGCCACATAAGGTATAAAAAGATTGATCGAGCATGGTCAGGCAGAAGCGATTGCAACTCTCTATGATTCGCGCCCGGCTGGTTTCCAGGGACGAGGAGGCGCCCGTCGTCTCGGTATCGGTAAGATTTTGCAGCAACCGATGTTGCAGCACCAGCGCCTCCGATATGTGCGCGTGCTCTTTGCCTAGCAAAGCCAACATTCGACGGATACCTGCACGATATTGTTGGAAAAGCCTTTCAGTCATTCTTGCTCCCTTGGGGGGCGCGGAATG
>Ga0209605_1003060_pt1 | contig 15119 bp, 17 predicted proteins | sample AD_UKC035_MetaG_FD_184408 | JGI IMG/M metagenome (GOLD analysis project Ga0209605, IMG submission 184408) | Active sludge microbial communities of municipal wastewater-treating anaerobic digesters from USA - AD_UKC035_MetaG (SPAdes) (version 2) | ecosystem: Engineered > Bioreactor > Anaerobic >...
CGACCCAATAGACGCGCCCGTGCGTGGTCACGCGCGTGGGCCGTTCCCCCACCACAATGCCGGCCGCCAGGCCGGCGCGTTCGGCCAATACCGGGCTGCCATCGCTGGCGATGATCGCCGGTTGTTCAATCTGCGCGTCGCGCGTTTTGAGTTTCAGCGCTCCCGCTCCAGGGTCAAATCCGATGTTCATCAGTGTCCTCCGTTAAAAAGTTGAAAGTTGAAAGTCAAAAGTCAAAAGTTAACGCCCGCGTCAAACTGTGCGCACTGCCGCTTCGACCTGGCCGACCGCCTTCCAGAAGGCGGACATGTCCTCATGGTCGCGCGCCTCGCAGAGCGCCTGGGCGGCGGACAGCAAAGCGTCCAGGACCTGGCTCACCGGCGCGGGATCGTCCGCCAGCAGGGACGGCTGGTGGGGCGCGGTGTTGATGAGGGTCAGGGTGGCGGCGTCCACGCGCTTCTCCCATTGTTTAGCGAGCGTCAAGGCGTGCGGCCTGCGGGTGGCGAAGTAGTTCTTTTGCGCCTGGCGCATCGCCTCCACCAGGATGGCATAGTCGTGTACGTTCATTGCTGCACCGCCAATCCTGGCAGCCGCCATACCCGCATCTGCCCTTCGGCTTCCAGGCGATAGAACGCGCCCCGGTAGAGCCGGTAGGTGTGGACGCCATCGGTGAAGTCCAGGCCGTTGTAGCGGTGCGCTTCACGGCAGAGGATTTCGCCAATGCGCCGAGACGAGAGCCGCGCGCCAGGGCGCAGGCGCCCGTAGGGGTCATGCACCACATCGTAATAGCGTTCCATCGCGCGCCTCACTTGCTGGCGGCTTCCAGCATCAGCCGCGCGCCCAAAAGGGCGGATTGCTGCTCGCCCAGATTGGTCGCCAGCTCCCCCGCTTCCAAACGCGGCAGCGCGCGGGGGCGCACCCACTGGGGGTTGTGGATGTAGTCATCCAACGCCAGCGCCGCCATTTCTACATCGGGCAGCGTCTCCACCAGCGCCAACGCCGTGCGCAGGGTGTCCTGCGCGGCCTGTAACAGGCTTTTCACCACTAAGGTCTGTTCTTGATCGTTCATCGTATCCTCCCTCTATGCGAGACATTGTTTGGGGGGTGCGAGACATCGCCAAAATGAAGTCTCGCACCCAACCTCTAATTGAGTTTTCCTATTTCTCAAGTTTCACTTTTTGCTTAGTAATTCACCTTGTTATAAATAAAGTTTGTAAAGGTTCGCAAAAGTGACTTGTAGAAGACACAACCAACCGACATTGTAAAGAAACCTTGTATTTCTGTAACGTATAGCTGTTAAACTGTGCTATCTCTGCTAAAGTAGATTGCTAATTTTTCCCCTGCGAGACTTTGAGACTTCGTAGCGGGGTAACACACCCCCTAAAGTGCGCACATTTTGCCCGGTGTGATCCCGCTACAACGTCTCAAAGTCTCGCACTTACCCCGGCAAATTGGCATTTTGCCGGATTTTGGTGATTTCCGCCCAGGCCAGCCGCATATCGGCCTGCAACGCCTCATCAATGCCGTACCTCTGCCACAGGGCGGTGAGGCGCTCGACCAGATCGGGCATATCCGTTGCGTCGTGGAGCACCTGATAACGGTTCTTGTGCCCGCCCATCTGCGTGCGTAACCCCAACTGGTCGCGCACCACGTAGCCCACGCCGCGCGCGGTGACGACCTTGCGGGTCTTGCCGTCGCGCCATTCGTTGACCGGCCACTCGTTTTCGTAGCCGAGCAGGTCATTGACGATGTTGGCGATGTTTTGGACGCTCCAATCGTCACCGGCCAGCTCACTGTGGAGCAACCACAGGGCTTGCAGCACTTTCGCGGTCGTGGTCAGGCCGCGCTCCGCCATCAACTGGCGGTTGAATTCGGTGATGAAGGCTTTGAGGTCGGCGGCCAGGTCGGGATCGTCAATCAGTTGTTGCAGGGGCCGCAATATCTGGCGGAGGCGCGGCTCCAACGTCAGCAGCCGGTCTACCGGCTTTTGGCCCAAGTCCGGCGCCCATGTATCCAGCCGATAGCGCAGCAGGTGCCCGCGCAACTCGGCAGCGTCCGCAAAGAATCCGTCATCCAACGTCTCCATAATATCGGTGCGGGTGGTCGGGCCGCCCGTCTCGTGGGTCAAGCAGCGCGAGCGGATGGCGTTGTCCTCATACTCCTTCCGCGTACCCAACACTTTGGGGCCAAACACACAGAACATTTCCGTATCAAACTCGGTCTCGCGGCTGCCCGACCGGGCCACAAACCCCTGGTTGGCGTCGAAACCCACGTTGAGAATTTTGGCGATGCCCGCCGCCTCATCGCTGTCCTTGAAGTCGCCTTCATCCAGGCAGGTGGTGCCCCGGATGCGGTCAATGGTGCGGAAGATGGGCGAGAGCGTCCAGCCGCCGTTGATGTACAGGCCCCGGAAGCAGAGCTTGCTCATCACTTCCAGAAAGCGGGACTTTCCCGTCCCGGCGTCTCCTTTGAGACGCAGGTAGGGCAGCGTTTTGAACACATCGTAAATCCAGGTAAAGAGCACGTAATAGGCCGCCAGCGCCTCGTAGAAGATCGGGCCATCCCAATATTTGTGGATAAAGCCTTGCAGCCAATGTACCAGTGTGGTGGTGGGGACGCTCTCCCCAATGCCGGGCGGCAGGCTCAACACCCCCGTTAGCAATTCGGGCTTGGTGGGGGGGATAGGCACATAGCGCACGTTGTTGATGTCCAAATGCGCCACCATTTGCAGCGCGCCATCGGGAAAGCGGACGGCCAGGAACGTCTGGCCGACATCCAACCCCAGGGTAGATTTGCGCTGCGCGGGCGGGATGTAAATCGTTTCCAGGAGGTGATCTTCGACCCAGCCGCCGATTGTCTCCACGCGAGCGCTCGGTTCGCTGTCTTTTTCCGCCTGCGCGGCCTGTTCGGCTTGCACTTTCTGCATTGCTTTGAGCAGACTATCCAGTTTGCGGACGCCCAGCCCGGCCCGGCGCGCCACTTCCTCGCGGAAGGTCGCGTATTCCATTGCGCTGAGTTGCGCGCAGAGCGTGACCAGGGTTTCCAGGCCGCCCGGCTTATGCTCAGCCGGCAGCGCGCCCACCTCGCGGGCGATGTGCAGCAGGGCGAGTTCGCCCCGCGTGAGCCAGTCGTGAGCGCGTTGGCGCTCGGCTTGCAATTCATCCGCCGTGGGGGCGGCGGGGTCGGCGCGCTCCGCCCGCCATAGCAGCAGCAGCTCATTCGCATCTTTAGCCATTGGCGGCCTCCCACGTCACGAGCTTGACCAGCGGCCCCAGGAGTTGGGCTAGTTCCGCCATCCCCGACTTCCCGGCCATATCCGCATCCAGGGCGATGTATACTGGTCGGTGATCGCGCAGGATTGCGACCAACTCCGCGTGCGCTTGTGTCTTGGCAGAGGTGCATCTACCCAGCGCGACTGCGGGCAAATCCCACTGCGCCAGAGTCACGGCGTCGGATTGCCCCTCGACCACCACGATGCTCCCCCGGCCCGGCGTGGCGACATAATTCCAGTAAGGTTGCGCCTCCCCGGCCGCGTCGCCGGGCAGGTTGTGATGGCGCTTGGCGGCGTCGCTGGCCGCCTTCGCCACTGCCGCCTGCGTCTCCGGCGTGAAGGGGAAGTATTGCTCGGCGGCGGTCAGCGCGCGCCAGACGGCGTAACGGTCCGGCTCGGCGCGCAGCGTCGCTGCCAGCCGCGCTGAGAGGGTGACGATGTGTCCCCGAAATACGTGCGGGAAAATCAGCATCCCGGGCGGCATCCCCGCGATGGCCTGCGCCAACGGGGTCAGCGCGTCACAGCCGGCCTTAGCCCAGGCCGCGCGGAGGGCGCGCGCGTCGCCATCCCAGAAACCCAGGCGGGCGGCCTGCACCGTCTCCCATTGCCAGCCCCGCCACTCGCAGCAGTAGGAGCGGGCTGCCGGATGTCTCGCCAGGGTCAGTTCGTAATGCGTCGTGGCGACATCCAAACTGGCCTGCCAGGCGCGCGCCGCCAAATGCGCGCGTTGCGCTTCCGGCGTCCAGTCGGGGGGGCGCACTCCCGTCCGGTCAGCCAGTAGCTGCACCGCATCCCCGAAGTCCAGGCGGCGATACTGCGTCAGCCAGGTGAAGACATCCCCACCCGGAATCTCCGGGCGGCTGTACCACTTGAACAACTGATTGACGACATCCACCTTGAGTGAATCGTGCCGCACCCCGCGCCAATAACGGCGCCCCGTATCGTGCAGCGGCTCGTCTTCTGCGATGATGTCCTCAATTTGTATTTTTGCTTTTAGCTTCTCCACATAGTCCCTAAACGCCGTATCCACCCTTGCACCTCCGCTAAAATTACGCACGCCGCAGACCTAGCGCCTGCCGCGCAAAATTCCAGAATTCCTCCCAGGGGGGGGGGATTAAACTATAAAACTATCTTGGAAATAACTTCCGACTATGTATCTTATGTAAAGCAACCCATAAAACTGTAAAGTTTTTTCCCCGGCGCGTGGCGGGCGGCGCGCGTGGCAAAGTTGGGAAGTTGCGGATTTACTCTGCTACTGTTAACTATTGGCGCGCGCCGCCGCTTGCCACCTGCGTGTAAACCTGCTGCCACACCTGACCCAGGTAATCGCGCAGGTCGTCCAGGTCAACGCGCATCGCCGCAGACTCATCGTAGATGGCGTCCCAACTGCTGCGCTGCCAGGCGTGCAGGCGGATAACGCGCCGCCGGTCCTCGATGCGAGCAAGCACGGCCAACAGGTCTTCCACATTGCGCACCGCCTGCCAGGTTGCCCCGCGACTTGCCAACATGCCTCACCTCCAATGGACGTAAAGCGTCCACTTTGACCTACACTGGAGATAGCACTTTAACTTGGGGGTGGGGATGACGGCAATCGCCGCCATCCCCGTAACGGAGCACCCCCGTTCTCCGTTGCGCACTGCGGGCGGGGAACCCGCACAGGGCCTTCAGCTACCGGCAGCAGCCCCAGGCGCCGTCCCGTGAATCGCCGGTATTCGCCGCGTCACGCCTGACGCGGGTGCGCTCACTATGAGTAACTCCGCGCCGTCGCCGTTGGCGGTCAGGCGCGCTTCCAGATCGGACTCCTCGCACGCCCGGCAGACGTAGTACGCAGCGCCATAGTCGCGCAGGTCCCGCTGAAATTCTGCTGCGTTGACCACCAGCACTGTATTCCCACATGCCGCGCAGCGCACGCCCACCACGCCCACACCCTGTTCGATGCGTCCCTGGGGCGTCACTTGCTTAGGTTGCGGCGCGGCCGTTTCTCCGTTAACGCGTAACATTGCTGTCCTCCCTGTGTGAATTCTTATGTGTAGCTTATGACTATAACTGTATTCAATTATAGAGCGATTACACCTGTAGTCATCTTCACTATATCACCCGATTTATATGACATTCTTCCTGAAATACTATAGTATTCATTTGCGCTATCAAAGAACTTGGATACTAACGTATTCTAATTGTATGCAAGAGGATTTTATGGACTGGCTTAAAAGTGAGTTAAAAAAACGGGGATGGTCTAGTAGAGAATTAGCCGGACGCGCGGGCTTAAGCTCTGGATCAATCGCTCACGTTTTGCGCGGAGAACGCGGCGCCGGATTTGATGTTTGTTCAGGAATCGCCCGCGCCCTCGAACTGCCGCCAGAGGAAATATACCGGCTGGCCGGGTTATTGCCGCGGCTGGAAGCGGGGACTGAGGCCGATCCGACGATCCAGGCGGTGTTGGATCGGCTGAAATACCTCACGCCGGAGGAGCGGCAAGAGGCGCTCAATCTGGTAGACGTGGTCTACCGCAGGAAACACAAGGGGCCATAGCCCAAACAAGGCCGCGCCCGGGGGTGGGTGCGGCCTTGTAGTACCGTAGCGCTAAAAGCCATGATAATGCGGAGACTACCGCAGAGCTAACGGTGGCGCGTAATCGTCACCCATTATATCTGCGGCAGGCGGGGGAGTGATCATAGTTTGGGTCCGTGAGGCCCTGGGTTCAAATCCCAGCGCCCCGACTGTCTTTAACAATGAAGATACTGGAGCACCCCCATCTCCGTAAAACTACCCCACTTCAGGAGGTTTTACGGATGCTCATAGTCACCTTATCTCAAGCCATAAGCGGCTATCTGCTCGATGCCGCCGCGCGGCGACTGTCGCCGTGTACGCTCCGCGATTATCGCAATGCGTTCCGCCATCTACAAACCTATCTGGCGGACGATCCCCCTATCGCGGACATTACTGCGCGTCACCTGCGCGACTTCTTCCACCACCTCGGCGCCGCCGAAATCACCCCGGACGGCGTCGCGCCCCGCCCCGCGCGCGCTCTCTCCACCAAAACCCTGCTCAATATCCATACCGCCCTCTCCGCCCTCTGGACCTGGGCGCTAATGGATGGCCTGGTTGCCGTCCACGTCCTGCGCGCCGTGCCCCCCCCAAAACCCACCGAAACCGCCATCGTCCCCTTTACCCAAGCGGACATCATGGCGCTGCTCACGGCGTGCGAGACGACCCCTACTTACACCCGCCCCGGCAAACAACCCTGCGCCAACGCCCGCCCCACCGCCCTGCGCGACCGCGCCCTCATCCTCACCCTGCTCGATACCGGCGCGCGCGCCTCCGAACTTTGCGCCGACCCCCGCCGCGACGCCCCTGGCGTCCTCCTGCGCGATTACGACCCCCGCAACGCCACCCTGCGCGTCATCGGCAAAGGCGCCAAAGAACGCGCTCTGCTCCTCTCCCCGCGCACCCAAAAAGCCCTGTGGCGCTACCTCACCACCCGCCCGGACGCGCGCCCCACCGACCCCCTCTTCACTACCCAGCGCGGCGCCCCCCTCACCTCCACCGCCCTGCTGCAACTCATCAATGCCCTGGGGCAGCGCGCTGGCGTCCCCGATTGCCACCCCCACCGCTTTCGCCATACCTTCGCCATTCAATTCCTCCGCAATGGGGGGCGCGTCCTCGAGCTCCAACAACTCCTCGGCCACTCCACCCTCGAAATGGTGCGCCATTACGCCACCCTCGCCCAGACCGACCTGGATGCCGCAATGCAACGCGCTTCCCCGGTAGATAACTGGAAACTTTAGCCCCGCCAGCCGGAAATTCCCCCAGATTTCCGGCTGGTTTATGAATTTTGAAAATCCTTCAAGGCCCCCCTGCTATACTGCATAGTATGGAAGGCCAAACCACCCTACCCGGTTTTAATGACATTGTGGCGGAGAGCGAATTAATCTCTCCCGAAGAAGCGCGCGCCATCAGCGCGCACGCCTGCGAAAACTTTGAGGCGCGCATCCTCGACCCAGCCCAAGAGAACTTGCGCCCCCTGGCCGACTCCTACCTCGACGCCCGCGCGCGCGGCTTCGAGTGGCGGAAAGCCCTCTACATCGCTTGGGCGCGCCTGCCACGCGACGCCCGTTGGCCCCAAAGCCTGGGCGAATTGGCTTCCGTGATGGGCCTGCGCTCCGACCGCGCCATCCGCGTCTGGCGCACAAAAAACCCCGGCATTGACCAACTCATCCAGGAAGAAATGCTCCGGCGTGTGGGCGACCGCACCGCCGAAGTCCTGGAAGCCCTGGCCGACCTCGCCAGCCGCCCCGACTACAAATCCACCCGCGCGATGGAACTTTACCTGCGCGTTCACGGCATCTATACGCCGGAACAAACTGTGCGCGGCGAAATCACCGGCCCCCAATTCTACCTGCCCGAAACGGAAGACACGGGGCTAAAGACTGAGGATTAGGAACTATGTGGAAACCTAACCCAGGGCCACAGACCCGCTTTATGCAAAGCCCCGCCTACGAGGTGCTCTATGGCGGCGCGGCGGGCGGCGGCAAATCCGAAGCCCTGCTGGTGGAAGCTCTGCGCCACGTCGCCGTGCCCGGTTATCACGCCATCCTCTTTCGCCGCACCTTCCCGGAGTTGGAGCGCAGCCTCATCCAGCGCAGCCAGGCGCTCTATCCGGGGCTGGGCGGCGTCTACCGCAGCCAACAACGCCGCTGGGCGTTCCCCTCCGGCGCGACGATCACCTTCGGCCATCTGGAAGGCGAAAACGATCAGTACAAGTATCAATCCGCCGAATTCGCTTTCTTAGGCTTCGACGAGTTAACCAGTTTTACCGAGGCGCAATATCTCTACCTCTTCAGCCGCGCCCGCACTACCGCCCGCCAGGAAAGCGGCAAGCCGCTGCCTGTGCGGATTCGCGCGGCGACTAACCCTGGCGGCGTGGGACACGCCTGGGTCAAGGCGCGCTTCATAGACCCCTTGCCACCCTTCCAAATCGGTTATTTTATCCGGGAAAACGACGTAGAACGCCGCGTCGCGCCCCGGATCGCGGGCGCGTTATCGCGGCAATTCATCCCGGCCACTATAGCCGACAACCCGGTGCTTATGGAAGTAGACTCCGGCTACCGCGAGCGGCTGATGGCCTTGCCCCTCATCGAGCGCGAACGCCTACTCAACGGCAATTGGAGCATCGCCCCCACCGGCAACGTCTTCAAACCGGAATGGTTTCAATTGGCCCAGGGAGACCCGACCGGCCTGCGTTGGGCGCGCTATTGGGATTTAGCCACCAGCGTGCGCACCCACGCCGACTACACCGCCAGCGCGCGCGTTGCCCTGGATGCGGATGGCGTCCTCTATATCAGCGCATTGGAACGCTTCAAGGCCGAATGGCCGGAGACGCGCCGCCGCATCCTGGCCGTGGCCGCCGCCGAGCCGGGCGTACAAGTGGGCGTGGAAAAGACAGGATTCCAACTCGCCGCCATCCAGGAATTGCGGACGCTGCCCGAACTGGTCGGCACATCCTTATTGGAGGTGATGCCCAAAGGCGACAAGCTGGCGCGCGCCCTCAGTTGGAGCGCCCGGGCCGAAGCCGGCAAGGTACGCCTCGTCGCCGGGCCGTGGGTGGGCGACTTCATCCAGGAGTGCGTGGGCTTCTCTGGCGACGGCAGCACCCACGACGATCAGGTGGATGCCGTCAGCGGCGCCGTCCAAATGCTCGCCGCGCGCGCGGCCATCGCCCTGGGCACCCACTGGCAAGAACCAGGACCGCGGACTGAGGACTGAGGACTGTATATGACTATCTACCGTTTAGAGAATCATAAACTGAAGGCGCTCACGCCGGAGACGCTCTGGACAACGCATAATGCCGCTGGCGCGCTCAGCGTCACTGCCGCCTATAGCGCCAGCGTGTGGGCCTATCGCTGCATCCAATTGCGCGCCCAGACCATTGCGGGGATTCCCGTGCAGGTTCTTAGCCGGGCCAACGGCCAGCCGGTGACGGAGCACCCCCTGCTCGCTATCTTTAACGATATGACTAGCGACCTGCTGGCCCGGCTGGAAACTGCCTTACTGCTCTGGGGGGTGTGTTACCTGGAAATCACCCGCGCCCGGTTGGGCCGCGCCGTGGGCCTGCGCTGGCTCAACCCCAGCGCCGTATTCCCGATAAAGATGCCGCTCGGCATCACCCAATTCACCTACACCCCCCAGCAGGGCGGACCGGGGCGCGACTTTGCGCCGGAGGACATTGTTTACCTGTACACTTTCAACCCGCTGGACGACCTGTCCGGCCTCAGCCCGTTAGCGGTCGCGCTGACCGAAGTGGGCGTGGACGCGCAGATCGCGCAGTATGCCAAAAGTTTCTTTGGCAACGGCGCGCGCATTGAGGGGATTCTGACCGTGCCCGGCGCGGACAATGAGCAGATTGACGCGCTCGAAGCGAAATGGGCCAGCGTCTTCCGGGGCGTGCGGCGCTGGTTCAAAACCCTGATCTTTGGCGCCGCCGATGTGAAATACGAGCCGCTGAGCTATCCGCCCGAAGACCTGGCGTTGGAAACCCTGGGCGCGGAAACCCGGCGCGCCATCTGCGCCAGCTTTGGCGTCCCACCCATTCTGGCCGGGGCGTGGGAAGCCAGTAATTATGCCACCGCCAAAGAGCAACGCCAGAGCTTTTACACCGAAACCATCTTGCCGGAGCTAGACTTCATCGAGGATGAACTCAACCGGCAATTCGTTGGCCGCTTCTATCCCGATGTGTATCTCCAATTCGATACCAGCGAGATCAACGCCCTGCGCGAGGATGAACTCACGCGCAACCAGGCGCTCACGACTGCGGTGAGCGGCGGCTGGATGACCGTCAATGAGGCTCGCGCCCGTGTGGGCCTGGAGGCAGCGCCGGGCGGGGATGTCCTCCTCCCCGCGCCCGGCACTGCCCCCATCAGCGCGGCGGGCGATTTTTGGGGCGCAGCGGAGGGCGCGCCCTTCGGAAAGTTTTTTCGCACCTTACCTTACCCATAGTTACAAAACCGAAGCCTGGCCGACCGGGATGCCGGAAGCCGACCGGCGCGCTTTGGAGCGCGCCATCGCTGACCTGACCCGCGCGGCGCGCCAAAGCCTGGGCGAGCAGGCCGACCGGATCGTCGCCAGGCTCAATCACCTGACCGCGGACGAAATCGCGGCGCTGGGGCAACCTGGATCATCCCTGTGGGTGGACTTGCGCGCGGAGTGGGAAACCGCCCTGCGGCAACATTTAGCCCTCACGGCGCACTTAGGGCAACAATCCGCCGCCGCCACTGACTTGCGCGACCTGCCACAATTCGACCTGCCACACGCGCAGGCGCAGCAGTGGGCCGCCCAACACGCGGCGGAACTGGTCATGGACATTGAAGAAACTACGCGGGGAATGTTGCGCGAGGCCGTGAGTGGGGCGTTGGAACAAGGGGTTGATCTGCGCGCCTTACGCGAGCGCGTGAGCGAAATCCTGCGCGACGCCCCCACCTGGCGGGCAGAACGCATTGCGAATACCGAGGTTATGCGCGCTTACCAGGAAGGCCACGTGCAGGCATACCGGGAAAGCGGGCAGGTGTGGGGCAGGCGCTGGGTGGATGGGCAGGAAGGCGCGTGCGAAGTGTGTCGCGCCTTGCATAACCAGATCGTTAAATTGGGCGAGCCGTTTCGCGTCACCATCAACGGGAAAGAAATCGTCATCCCTGAAGGGCAACTGGCGCATCCCAACGACAGATGCCGCATCACGGCGGTGACGTATACGCAGGCGCTGGAGAAAGTCTTACCGATCACAGGAGAGGTGCATACCTTTGGGGGTATGCGGGGCTATCAAACGGCGCAACGGCGTCATAATGCGCCGCCCGCCGCGCGGGGCTTTGCCGTGGATGGCAAAGTATATTACGCGCCGGAAATCACAACGCGAGTCGGGCAAGTGTTGCGGAATCCGACACTATTGAGCGATCCGGCGTATGGCGATGCCCTACGGAGCTACGTACACGAACAAGTGCATTTGCAACATCCGCACACCGGCGACTACGACGATCCGGCCTATCGCAATGCGGTGGAAGGGTTGGTGGATTTGCGCGCGGCGCAATTGTTACCATCCATAGCCCAAAGATTGGGCTATACGGGTGAAGTAATGCTCTATCCATCCGCGCGAATGGCGCGCGCCCGCGGCCTACAGGCACAATCAGACGTGGATTTATTCACAGCTTTGGGGCCTGACTTCTGGGAAAAGACGGGCCTCACGCGGGCCGATTGGCAGTATTGAGCACCATCGCATAATGCGTCAAGGACTCAATGGTTTCCTGGCAGGCGATATGCTCCGGTGATCCGGGTTGATATTGCGCGCGGATAGTTGCTAATTTTTCCGCAGCGGCGTGAATGTCGTCTATGGTTTTCAACTGAGAGTCATAGGCAATTTGGCGAATTTCTTCAACGTTCACAGTTCTTATCCTTTCATTACGGATTGCTTTTAGTATAACACGAAAATGGCCGATTTTGAGATCGAGGGTTTGGCAGAATTGCAGAAGAAACTCGACCGCCTGCCGGCATTATTCGCGTCTGTAGCCCAGGACGCGATGACCGAGGCCGTGCTGGTGCTCGAAGATGCGGTGGCGCAGCGCACGCCGGTGGCGTGGGGCAACCTGCGGGGCAGTATCACGCATAAAGTGACGGAGACCCCCGCGGAAGTAACCGGCCTTGTCGGGACCTCCGTATCCTACGCGCCAGCCGTGGAAGAAGGGACTGCTCCTCATTGGCCGCCCTTGCAACCGCTGGTAGAGTGGGTTCACAAGCTCAAGTTGGCGGGGACTTACAGCGTCCGCTCACGGCGGCGGGCCGGGGGCCGCGCGCGACAACAGGCCGAAGATGTAGCCGTAGCCCGCGCCATTAGCGCCAAGATTGCCCGCAGCGGAACACAGGGCGCGTATATGTTTCGGGATGGCCTGGCCGCGAGCGCGCCGGAAATCCTGGCGATTTTCGATCGCGCGGTGGATAAATTATTGGATCAGTTATAGGAGGCGCTATGCCCTGGTTTATTCAACAACAGGATAAGCAATACTGTGTTTTCAAAGAAGGCGCCGCCGAGTCGCTGCACTGTTTTGACACCGAACGCGCCGCGCAAGCCTATCTGCGCGCGCTCTATGCCAGCGAAGGCAAGGGACTGACGCTCAAGGATGGCGTGATCGGCGGCTATGCCGTCGCCTTCACCGGCCCGGAGGACAAGGATTTGCAGGGCGAGTATTTCACGCCCGACACCGATCTCTGGATCACGCACTATCCCACCGTGCCCGTCCTCTACAATCACGGGCAAGACCCGCAGATGGGCGCGCGCGTGATCGGGATTGCCCATCCGGTGCGCAAAGACGAGCGCGGCGTCTGGTATGAGGCGCAATTGACCGAGCGCGATGCGTATGAACAGGCCGTGCTGCGCCTGGTGCGCGATGGTGTATTAGGGTATAGCACGGGCAGTTTGCCCCATCTGGTACAACGCGCGTCCGATGGCAAATTGGAGTCCTGGCCTATCGCCGAGCTAACGCTCACGCCGACCCCGGCGGCTGGCCCCTATCTCACGACGGTGCAAGCCGTCAGGTCTCACTATAAATCTATTCAAGCATTTGGAGGTAAGACGATGAACCTGTTAGACACGATCAAGAAACTGGTGCCGGGGCTGAGCGACGAGCAATACGCCCAATTGGAAGCGGTATTGGCGCTGGCCGGTATGACCAGCAGCACCCCCGATCCCGCTGACGTGCTGGACGAGATGAAAGCGGTCACGCCCAGCATCACCGAGGCGCAGGTCAAGGCGCTGATCGCCGCTGCATTGCCGGACGAGACGCCGGCCATACTCACCGAGGCGCAGATCAAGAGCCTTATTGACCGCACCCTCGCGCCCTACTTGCAGCCGGAAAGTAACTCCGCGCCCGCGCAGGCGCCGGAAGACAAGCGGCGCGCGGCGGTGAAGGCGTTTGACGTGTACCTGCATTCCGGCGCAGGCCGCCAGGCCGTCAAAGCGCTGGAAGAAGGCGCGCCCGGCGAAGGCGGCTATCTGGTGCCAGAGCAATACTACGCGGAACTGGTAGCCGGGCTGACCGACCAAAGCATTATCCGGGCGGCCGGCGCGCGCGTGGTGGCAATGACCTCGGACACGATGGAAGTGCCCACGCTCACCCACCAGGCCGCCGCCGTGCTCACGGACGAAGAAGCGCCCTACGACGAAACCGATCCCAGCTTCGGCCACGTCACCTTCACCCCCTACAAGGCCACCCGCCTCGTCAAGGTCAGCGAGGAACTCGCGGCGGACGCCGCCTTCGACATCTGGGGGCAGGTGCTCGCGCCCGATTTTACCCAGGCGTTCGCGGCCTTTGAGAATAGCTACTTCACCACCGGCAACGGCACGACTGCGCCCCAGGGCGTCATCACCGGCGCGGGCGTCGGAGTTACCTCCGCCGCCCCGACCGCCATTGACCCGGATGAGATCATTGATCTTTACCATAGCCTGGGCTACCTCTATCGCCAGAACGCGATCTGGATGATGAACGACGCCACCATCAAATACGTTCGCAAGTTGATAGACGGCACGGGGCAATACCTGTGGCAGCCGGGGATGGCCGAAGGGCAACCCGACCGCCTGCTGGGGCGCCCGGTCATCACCAACAACAGTATGGCGACCATCGCCGCCACCGCCAAGACCATCCTCTTTGCGGACTTCCGTTACTACTGGATCGGCCAGCGCGCCCAGATGACCGTCGACCGTAACCCCTATCTCTATATGGCTAACGGGCAGGTCGGTTTCTTCGCGCGGATGCGGCTGGATGGTCACGTAATGCTGGCCGAGGCGTTCAAAGTGCTGCAAATGCACGCCTAGGAAGTTAGGAGTTAGGAGTTAGGAGTTAGGAGTTAGGAGTTAGGAGTTAGGAGTTAGGATATGAACCAACAAAAGATCAACTATATCGTAATGAGCGCGCTGTGCGTACTGGCATTGATCCTGGGCTATTTCGGGATCATGATGCCGGTGACGCCGGTTATCCCTGAACCGTTACCCACGCCCGATCTCAGCGGCTACGTTGCGCACGAGGAACTGGCGTTGCTCCAACGGCAGATCGAGACCCTGAGCGTACCGGGCGCGGAGAGCTTCGGCCTCAGCAATGTGCCGTGTGTGCAAGAGCGCGGCGGAGAGCAGTGGACGGCCGGCGACGGCTGTAGCTGGGTCGTCGAATCTGGCGGAACTTTTGACTTACAATCCGGGAGCACATTCAACATCGCCGGCTTCGTCACCTCTACGGTGGATGGGCTGACCGTACAGGGCAACGAGCTTATCACCGGCAACCTGACCGTGAGCGGGACCATCGGCGTGGTGGGGGCGATCTCCAATCCCACGCATTACGTGACTATCGCCGATCACCTGGATGTACAAAATACTCTCAACTACGGCACATCTAACCTGTATCCTATCGGGTCTGAGGACTCCAATTTCCAATTCTCCTGGGGGTCAGACACTATCACCGGCACGGCGGCCTTGACGCAGAAAGTAGGCTCGCCCACCGCCGCGTGGTGCTCCATCTCCTCAGCCACGTTCACCGCTACCCACTGTAGCACGCTGATCGTCGGCACAACGGTCACAGCCAGCGTGTGGTTGTCAGACAGCACGGCCTCGCCGGTGGGGGTGGACGTGGACTGGTTGGTAATTGGCATTCCCTGATCTGAGGAGGCGCGCGTGACTGACTATTGCACTACTGTAGACGTAAAAGCGTTAGCCGGGGCCACCCTGACCACGGATGACACCCTCATCGCCACCCTGATCACGCGCGCCTCTCGACTGCTGGACGCCCACACCGGGCGCGTGTTCAGCGCCGTCACCGCGAC
>Ga0209605_1003062_pt1 | contig 15111 bp, 8 predicted proteins | sample AD_UKC035_MetaG_FD_184408 | JGI IMG/M metagenome (GOLD analysis project Ga0209605, IMG submission 184408) | Active sludge microbial communities of municipal wastewater-treating anaerobic digesters from USA - AD_UKC035_MetaG (SPAdes) (version 2) | ecosystem: Engineered > Bioreactor > Anaerobic >...
GGGAAAACTACTAAACAAGCGCTGGATTATTTGATTGAGAATGATTATCTAGAACATAGATATGAAATTTCCTCCAATGATATTGCTCAATTAGGAATATGTGGTTTGTCTAATTTGGATTTTAAGTTGACTGATGCAAATCGTGATAATCTTTCAGATGATGACTTCGAAAGCTATGATCTTGGCTCATTCCCAACAGAAGGCAATTGGTCAATAAAATACAATGGAGCAGGAAACCAGTATCAGTATATAACAGATGAGTATAGTTATAATGGTAGTAAGTCATTCAGATTACAGGGAGCACCCTCATGGAGTGCGAGGATAGTAAATCAACTCTCTGATACACCTGATATAGTATATTTTGAGGCTAGTTTTTATTCAGAGTCTGTTGAACATGAAGGAAGCTTCGGCCTTAGAAACCCGAATGTTGGTACATGGGGTACTGGAATATCTAATTGTAGTTTCTATGATGGATACATAAATGTGAATGGATATGATTTGTCAGAATACCTACCACAACAGTGGTACAAGGTTAAAGTGTTAACAAATCTGACTGATCAGACATTCTCAGCCTGGCTGGATGATGAGATAATTATAGAAGATCAAGCTTTTAATTATCCAGATGTAGACTATACACATTTCTATTTGGACGCAACGAATGATGGAACAAATATAGTATTCTATGATGATGTCAGAGTTTGGGAAAATTGAGGTCCCCTCATGATTGATTTATGTTATAGTGATCTCTATAGTTAGATATTATCTGAATATTATTAAAAACCGGGAACATATTGATTTATATGAATGATTTCTTAACAACTCAATACCATGAAACCAGGTTTAATTTTGCTTATAACTGTTTCCATTCTTATTATATTCAATAACGCTTGTGAAAAGGAAGAAAAAGATCTGGAGAAGCCGGAAGTATTGATACTCAACCCAGCACAATTATCCAAGATAAGAATTGACAGTACTTTTAAGGTAAATGTCGATGCCATGGATAACGTCGGAATAAGCCTGGTAGTACTATTGATAGATGGAGAAATGGCTGGTCGAGTTTTCAAACCACCTTACACATTTGAGATTAAAATGGGATCGTTGCAAAGTGGTCTGCACACACTTATGGCTAAAGCTTATGACATTTCAGATAATATTGGTATTTCAGAAGTAGTTAATATCGAAATTGTAGAAAAACCTCAAAACATATTAAAGGGTATAGTAACAAACAGTTTGAATGAACCCATTGAAGGAGCAGTTATATCTGTAAGTAAAAAGGGATTTAAATCTTCCTTCCTGACCACACCTTCATCATATGATATTTCTTCACAGGTAAACAAGAAGCTTTTATTTGATAATGCGGACAATAATAACTCCTTTAATTATGACTATGTTACTATATCAAAAAAATCAAGTCAGACAATAGACGAAGTCATAACTGATATTGACGGATACTACGAATTTATTGGCTTAACTACAGATGATTATGTGTTAACATGTGAAGCCAGTGGTTACTACTTTAAGGAAATTGAGGTTGTACAGAGTGAAGGCATTAGTGAATACGACTTAAAATTGGAGATGCTTGATGATCTGCAGATTAATGATATTCTGGTCACAGACCTGGAATACAAAATCAAGGTTGAATGGGAACCACTTGATATTCCATCTATAGAGGGTTATAACATCTATGAGAGGCATTTTTTCTATTATAGTTTAGAGGGTCGAGAAGACTCCAAATCCTTGTATCCTGTATTTTCAGTATGGAGTAAGGTAAATCTTTCACCAATAAATGGTTCAACATATGAGTTTGATGCTGAAGAGTATAATGGCAAATATGGTATATGCGTTGTCCCAGTCAATAAAGAAGGAACAGAAAGCAAAATTACAGACAATACTATTAAGCGGTATTTAGATTTGAAAGACAAGAAAAGGGGCATAATTTTATTTCGTGGTCTTTTTTACTTTCCTAATCCGATTTATATCCCAGATAGCTCACATGAAGTAGCTCTTCATATGAGATTTTATTATGGATTTATACCCTCTTCAACTATTGATAAATGGGATGTATATATTTCTGAGGACAGCTTTAATTGGGAAAAAATAGGAGGCATGGGTCTGGGCTCCGGTCAATCTGGTGGAATAATGGCCAAGGAGGATTATGGTTATTATCAATCCTTCTCATTAAATGATTATAAAGGAAAGAATGTCATCATAAAAACTGAACCTCAATTTGGAAATACAACAGGATTTGAACTAGAGACTTATATCCAGGAATACTCACAAGATGGAACTGATTTTGAGCCTCTACAGGATATTGGAAATACAACAACTGGCAACATTAGTTTTAATTCAAACCTTAATTATGGTTCAGTTGACGATATAGATGGCAATATTTACAGGACAATTCAAATTGGAGAACAAGAGTGGATGGCACAAAACCTGGCGACAACCAGGTTCAATGATGGAACGTATGTTCCATTGGTAACTGATCCAGCCATTTGGTCAAATTTATCGACACCTGGTTATTGTTATTATGAAAATGATGCCGCCAAATATGCAGAGACATATGGCGCTTTGTACAATTGGCACGCGGTAAATACAAAAAAACTATGCCCTGCTGGTTGGCATGTGCCTACTGATTCTGAATGGACAACACTAATAACTAATTTGGGTGGCGAAAATGAAGCCGGAGGAAAACTTAAAGAACAAGGAATATTGCACTGGGATAGCCCTAACATTGGGACAAACGAAACAGGATTTACGGCTTTACCAGACGGCCATAGAGGCAGTGATTATGGGGATTTCTTTTATGTTGGAAAAGTGGGAGACTTCTGGTCAGCTACAGAATCCTCTTCATTCAATGCATGGTTTCGTCGCATGGCATATTTAGACAGCGGTGTGTTACGATGGGAAACTGACAAAAAATGTGGTTTCTCAGTACGTTGCCTGAAGGATTAGTTTACTTCCGGATTTGAACAAAAATGAAAGGCATGAGGATAAACCTCTACCTTATAATGAGCTAATGAATTATGAAAAGATTGATAACTTTTTTTGCGACTTTTTGCATTGTGTATGCCTTAGGCTCATGTGAAGATAATTGTAAACCAGCGACTGTATTGGTAATCAATCAATATAGTATGGACCTATACTTTACTATAGGTACAAATCAAGCAAGCATAGGATCTGGGAGCTCTAAGGAACTAACGGTCTGGAACCCTCAAATCTCATATGTTTACTGGAACGCAATGTGGGGTATCAGACAGCCCGACGGTTCTACAGATAGATATTTTGGATCTGGGGAACTATCCCTGAGATGTGGGGAATACAGAAAGCTTACACCTGACTACGATTATGTCACACACGAATGATTGTGCTTCATCGGGTAAATAGTATTTAATAAGCATTATATGCAACTTAGATATTGAATTATGAGAAAGACATTTTGTTTCACTTTACTGATACTGATTTGTTCGTCTGTATCTTCTCAGGTAGAACGTCATTGTTTGAGAGCCGGATATTCTCATGCAATGGGAGTTGTCGCATATGAATTTATGTATGGTAATGCTTACCACTTTGCATTGGGTGCACATATGGGAGTAATGCCTGCTTTCTATGAAGAAAATGATACCAGAACATATGGAGCAGCGTTTGGAGTTAGTGCATATACCAGAGGTGTCGAAAGTAGTGGATTTTATTTATATGGCGGCGCTTTGCTGAACGGCGCGTATTCTTATAGCTCAGCCTCCAATCTGATAGATGAGTACACTCTGTGGTCGTTCGGTTTAGGATATCGTCTTGCCTGGGATTTTATAGACGTAAAGGTTGGAGGCGGCTATGGTTTTAGTGCCATCTATAATAAACCGTGCCTTGACTTATCTATTGGTTTATCATTCTGATATTAATAGAGCAATGAAATACCTTTTATCAATAGTCTTGCTCCTCGGTCTTAGTGTAAATGGAATTGCACAAGATCTTTTGATAGTTGCTGAACCTGGGTTACGAGTGTATATTGACAATACCTTTAAGGGTTTCACTTCCGAAGAGCAAGACGGTATTTTGATAAAAAACGCCGGACTTGGGAAACACCTCTTAACCCTAAAAGACGGAGCTATGACAATTCATGAGGCGGCGATAAGTCTTGAGAATGGGACAACAGAGTATCTGTTGCCCTCTCTAATAAAAAACTCGACTTTTCCTAACAGCGAAGGTTACTATTTCACATCCTCATCAAGTGAGGTTGTACGCAGAGGTTTCAAGAAGGAAAGAGTGAATTATTATTGGGTCATTCGTGTTAAGGATGGCCCTTACAAACCTGGAGAACAAATATCAATAGAATTTTTTACAGTCAGTTTATATGCAGATCCGTCCCTTAATACTTTTTCACTTGATGAGTTTTATAAAGGTGTATTTTTAAAACACTCTTTGGGTAATCTGTCTTCTGCCGAGATGGATGAGTTCTTATTCAATGGCGTTATGAAACTGGAAAAGGACAGGTTAGAACTTCATATGCCATATCGTGTACCATTTGAGAAATACAGCCTGAGGGAGAATAAACTTGTAAAAGATTATGTTTATGGCGAAATCTCCGGAGAGGGAAAAGTGCATGAAGACAATCTGGGTTTTACTGTATTCATAAAAAAAACAGAAAACCTGAAGGAACAAGATAATTACAACAAAGAGTGGAGTTTTAGATTCGTGCACATGCCCGATAGAATGAACTAATATACATATCACAAGATTGATTATAAATGATAAGTGTCGCTTGCATCTTTTAAGCTAAGTGACGGTCATGGCCGCGGAAACAGGCCTGACACCCCCGCCGGATCTGAAACTTACGCATCACCGAAGTTACTACCCCCGGCCACCTCCATACGGAACTGCTGCCGGTTTTAATCAACAGGTCTGATGAAGTTCATCAGCTCCCTGTCATGGTTATGTACAACCCTGCACTCATCGTCAAAATACATGGTTGCACCATTCTCAACAGTATAAGGTTCCCACGAAGGCAACTGACCAGGCACATTGGGATCACCTGTCTTTGCAAAATTCAACCATGCAGAGCTCATCTTTTCAGCTAATGCCCATGCTTCTTCCGATTCACCTGTCCAGTCTGGCCTCAGATCCACATTATAAAAGGCCAGGGGAATGTCCAGACCATGGAAAGAACCTCTGGATGCACTGTCCACAGGACTTTTCCATGCCAGGAAGTAAACGTACAGCGGAGCACCTCCCTCCCTTGCCCTTGCATCAGCGGCCCTTATTGTATAAGGTCTGAAAACATTGTCAATGGATATAAGATCCTGAGGCGTATAGTCAGGGTAAGCTTTTGCGAACAGCTCAATGTATTCATTGGTCCGGTCACCATACTCCTTTGCCAGCCGCTCCCCTGCCTGTTCCATTGTCAGGTCTTTTTCGGCATAATATGTTCTCATAAGTTCATTGAGGGTGGTACCGGTCATCAGAGGTATATCCTTTGAAATACCGGCAAATCCGGGACTGAAAGGTTGCTGCAACAAAACAACGCCGTCTGCTGAAGGTACGAAACCATACATCTCAGGGGTTCCGGGTGTCCTTAAACCATAAATCTCAGCTACAGCTTCATTACCTGCTTTGACAAGATCCATGTAAGGAATTGTATCCAGTTTCTCCGCCTCGTCAGGTGTAAGTCCCAGTTTTTTGAGAACCGCAATACCAAGGGCCTGTGATTGTTCACTGTCCATAACGTTCAGAAGGGTTCCGCTTTGAATGATTGCCTTGTGGAACAAACCTTCTGCCGCCGGCATGCACATCAGGGTGCCGACTTTACCACCACCTCCTGATTCGCCAAAAATGGTCACATCGGAAGGGTTGCCTCCAAAATTCTCAATGTTCCTCCGGACCCATTCCATGGCTTTCACAATGTCAAGCATGCCGACATTCGCCGATTGGGCATATTTTTCACCACATGCAGACAGATCAAGAAAACCAAGGATATTCAACCGGTGATTTAAGGATACCACAACCACATCGCCTTTTTTGGCCAGAGCTTTTCCATATGTCATGGGATCATTGCTGCTGCCAACATGAAATCCTCCTCCGTGCAACCATAGCATAACCGGTCTCTTTTTGCCATCTGATAATCCCTGTGTCCAGACATTTACACTGAACAGATTTTTTTCATCCATCACGGAATCTGCAATCCAGGCTACTATTTGTTTGGCTACAGGCCCAAATTCATTGCATTCAAGGACTCCGTCCCAGGCATCAGGCTCCTGCGGAGGCATGAATCTTTCAGCCCTGGCGTAGGGAATTCCCTTGAAGGAATAAACTCCATCTTCAATACTGCCGGAAACAGTACCCGAAGTGGTTGTAACAACCGGATTTTGATTCCGGCTGGTTTTCAGGTTACACCCCGTAAATACATATCCGGCCGTGATCAGACAGAGGAAAACAAAGCATGTTGATTTTTTCATTGGTAAAGAGTTTATTCGCTATATAGATAGTTTGTAAGCCGCGTAGCAGTATCTTTAAGTTCAGAGTTTGTCTCTGAATCGTCTTGACTTTCAGGCTAATATTAAAAGATAAACGCCTATTTCACCAGATCCTTGAAAGCTGATCCAAAAATCAGATAACTGGTGTTCCCGGCAATGGTGCCCTCGTTTTGTCCCCAGAGGAATGGCCAGTCGTCATAATTTTCAAAGTGGTCGGGTTTTCTGAACAATACGCCCGGGGCAACATTGCCCGGGATAAATGAGAAATCAGCCCTGTTATTTCCATAGAAGACTGCCTTCGGACGGGCGGCGCCAACTGTAGCCACGAATGAATAATTGTGATACGGATGGCAGCCAAACAGCCAGCTGGCGGTCTTGAAAGCGTGGTCAGCGTCAATAATGTCAGGGAAATACTTGCTTGCGAAGCAGACGGTGGTGCCGAAGTTCAACCCTTCTCCTCCACCTGCCCAGTTTCCAAGGCCAATAGGCACTCCGTACGGATTATCCTTTTCAAGCCTTTCAATGTATTCCCTGTATTTTAGAACATACGGGCGGAGCTTCTCCCTGTATGAGTCATCCATGTATGGTATGGCATCCAGTGCCGTCAGCAGGCTGAAGCTGACGAACCGATCAAGTGCAGGCCATAGAATCTCCAGGAATTTTTCCCTGTACTGTTGTTCACCAGTCGAGATGTAAAGCTGGAGATTGGTGCCCAAATTTGCCGGTCCGCCTCCCCATGTGCGGTTAGCATGCGGATTGCCGGCAATCAGTTCCGTTGCCTCCTGCATGAGTCTTTTTGACTGCTGCAGGGCTCTCTCCGAGAGATCATCGTTATATCCCTTCAATGCCCGGCTTGCTGCGGCTAACATTGTTGCGGCCGACAGATCGAGGCCGGGATTGCGGCTGGTAAATGCCCACATGTCATCCTTCACTCCGCTTGAGAGGCCGTCAGCAGCTATCTCGTACGGGCCCAGGTCAGGATTATAGGGAAGGCCGTCGGTTATTGAGGCTGCGTCACCAAGATGATGATAATTGTCGAGAACAGAATTCGACAGGGTCTGTGCCATATGGCCGATATTCTCTGCCTGGGCTACCATATTGAGTGTTCCATGCTCTATGAACTGCAACATGTCCGGTATACCGTCCGGACGGTGAAGATCCACATAGCGCTGCTCCTGATCAATAAAAGTCTGATCACGCAGGGGCTTGAAGTACTCCCACGTCCTTACAAAGTTCTGAACCACCATAATGTTTGATCCGGTCTCGATATCAAAATCGCCTGCATCGAAAAAACCGCCGATGTTCAACCCCGGGATCAGCTCCAGGGCTTTGAATCTTGTATCAGTTGTCGGTCCCTGCCGGTGGAGATCAAAGTGATCGGTATTTGGCGGAGCCTGCAGATAGCCCTCCTTGAACGGTTCGCCATGCCACACCCTGTAAGCTTCGTTTACGAACATGTGATTCATGTGTATGGGAATCCATACATCGCTCGTGGCATCGGTAATCCTGTCGTAAACGCTGTTTTCAATCAGGAAGTTATTTGTTTTAATGCTGCCATACTCAATATAGTATATGCCCGGGGTCTCAACCGGAGAAAAATCGAATTTGACGTAATGGTACTTGTAATAATCACCCCAGGGCACGATTTTGCCGCTGAATACTTTTTCAGCGTTGCCCTCTTCGCTTACCCTATAAACTGATGCTTCTGCCAGGGGTTTGTCTTTCTTGTCTAGTTCAATAACGGAGACTTTAGGCTGGGAAGGGAGATAGCCCACCTGGGAGAAACCAATGTTTGGCTCCCTGATCCAGCCGTCAATTGCATTTGGTTCAACAGTCCACGTTAAAACCTTGCCTGTCTTTCCTGGCGGAAGCAGGCTGCGAACGACAAACCAGCCGTTTTGAGCCAGCACGCGGCCGTCTAAAAGCATCATGTCAGCATCCGGAGAGGTGATTTTCACCAGGCGTTCCGGATCATCAGGAGCAAGAATCAATGTGCGGGCTGTTTCCAGCGGAAGGGGATCGACAAATCTGCCTGTTCCCCTGTCATCGGAAGTAACATATCCCTTGAACTGCTTAGGCTTCTGGCTGTTGGGCTTCGTGATGCTGTTACCGGCCACATAACGGGAAAACCGGTTGTAGCGGCCGTCCGCCACATAGGCCTTGTTCCAGTATTGCGAGGGAAGAAACTCAAGATTAAATCCTGCACTGCCTTCAAGTGCGGCCGGAACAGGCTTATCAAGGTAAACAGAAATTTCAACACCCTTACCCATGGCGGTGACAACCACACGCGAATCAAAATCGTAATCATCATACCTTAAAGCAACCTCAATGGTCTGCGCTGCAGGGTCAACCTTCCGCGACGGCATTGCAGGCACAAGATCCCACTGTTCCGGGGTGCTGGAAAGCCTCACGGCTCCACCCTGTACTGTTCTGACACCATGGTGTATCAACTCTATTCCGGCGTTTTTCTCATCATTGAACCCCCCGGTAAAAAGGTTGCTGTACACGAGGACATTAACGCCCTGCGTCTCAAAATACTCAAGATCATTGAGTTTCAAATCCTGGCAGGAAACGTAATTAGAGACCGGTGCCAGCAGCAGTGCAAATGCAGTAATGATTATTCTCTTCATGTTAAATAAAATCGGTTCCGTTAGTGGTTTGTGCCTGATAAAGTTCAGTGAGCTCTGAAATTCCATTTGGAATTGTCACTGTTCATGTCAAACTCAGCAAGAGTGGGCGTACTGTCTCCTGCAGAGACCAGGGCCAGTTTCTCATTTGAGCCGGGAACCACTTTTGGCATAATCCTGTAGGTTCCGTCAGTCAACTGATCAATTCGCCACAATTGTTCCGGTGCACCGGTAAATTCCGGAACCGTTATTACTTCTGCATCGGCTGTTGCTGCCAGTGCACGGTCCGTTCCCTCGATCACAATCTTATAATATGGGCCTCCCAGATATCCCCCTGCATCGGGGGCTGCCGTAATGGTCCATTTCTGATGCGGACGGGTCATGTAATCCCCGATTCGTACGCCAATGTTCCCGGCCGGCCAGGTATTAATCACATCTGCCAGTGTCTGTGACGGAACAGGTTCCACCGGTTCATCATTGCTGGGAGCAAATCCGTGCATGGTGCGAGGCATACGTACGAAATCAACTACAAGTTCCAGGGCATATCCTCTTCTCACGGACTCAATTTCGTATGTTCCATCCCTGAAAATATCTCCTGCAACAGGCCACCCGTCTTTCCACAGCAATGACCTTATTCCCAGTACGCTGCGGCCACCCTGATCGAGATCTGCTTCATAATGGCATGACATCTTTTCAACTCCCTCTTCAATGATCACGCGTCCGAAATGGCCCGGGCCGATAAGTCTTCCGCCTGCTGCCAAGACCATCTTGCCACCACCTTTCAGCATGTCTCTGCCCATATTGTCAAGGTAAGGGCCGGTTACATTCCTGGAACGGCCGACAACAATATTATATGTTGAGTTTGCACCATCGCAGCAGGTGCCGTGCGTGCCGAGAAGATAATACCAGCCGTCACGGTACTCCAGATCTGTGGCTTCGCAATCAATGGCAATATCTATGGCTTCGTTGCCTTCAACACGCTTCCCGGTTGCGGGATCGAGTTCTATGAGACGAATGAACCCGAAATAGGTTCCGTAGCAACACCACAGACGCCCATCATTGGGATCCATAAGAAGTCCGGGGTCGATTGCATCATTATCTTCTATACCGTCAGACTGGGCAACCAGGATACCTTCCGTGTACTCAAAATCCGGAGATTGCGGGTCAAGTGTCTTATTCCACATTGTAAGTATCCTGCCGTTGTGTCCGCCTCCCAGGCCTCCGCCTGTTGCGCCATAGACTACAAGATAACGGTCACCGATCTTCATGGCATCCGGTGCTGCCCCTCCGCCGGGTCTCACTGCACCACTGTTCCAGGTCCATCCATCTTCCGATATCAATCCGCCTCTGCCTGTGCCAAACGTGTAATATTTCCCGTCACATTCCATGATTGTTGACGGATCATGTATGAAAGGTTTGCCGACCTGCGCTGTCAGCGTTGCGGTTAAACAAACTGATAACAGGGCTGTGACGCCCATCTTAATAATTATTGTCTTCATAATATTTTCAATTCTTATCCAATTTAGGTTCCTGGCAGTATGACTGACTTTATTTACAGGTAATGGTGATATCCTTTACCGGTTGCCCATTCTCGTCGAGGAAGCGAACACAGAAATCACTCATCCCGGGGCCATTGATGACGGCCCCCCTGATTATATTCTTTCCCTTGTTGAGCGTCAGGCGTGGCGATACACAATCATCCATCACCATTCGCCTGTCTCCGGAAAGCAAGACTGCTTCGTTACCGTTTAACCACCACATGGATGCAGAGTTTGACCCAACAGCCATTCTTACATCTTTAATTTCCTCCGGACTGTTTACAACGGTTACGGCCCAGAACAGCACGCCGTATACCGGTTTATGCAATCCATATGCGAAACGGAAAAGTTTAACATTGAAATTTCTGCTGTCCAGCGCATGCCAGGTCAGTTCCTGGTCTCCCACTGCTACCTTTTCACCGTCTTTGGGAAGAATGGTAAACTGGTCCGGGAAATAAAGAGTATCAAAGGCATTCCTCAGGTAGCTGTCCGTAAAAACGGTATTGCTACGGTTTGGCTTGCTTATTGGTTCAAGCAGCATCCAGCGCCGGATGAAGCCTTCAGCATCCGGTGTCATTTTCGATTTCGTTGCCGGAGTAAAGTATTGCTCAATGCTCCGAACAGTGTCACGTTTTGTGGGATCGTCCATCTGACGATAAGGTCTTTCGGGCTGTGCATGAAGCGCCGGTCCGGTCAGAAGCATTAAGCCTGCCGCCAACAGGAATGTTTTGCGTTTAATGTTCATAATAGATCGTTACTGTGTTAATGATTGTCCTGGTTGAAATATTTAAATTGTTCGTTTCAAAGTTGACTCAGACAATGAGACATATACGTCAACTCATTGTTATTCATGCAATTACAGGCCTGAAATGAATTCTGCCGCATCTCGTGTCAGTTTGCGAATTTAATGAAATTTCTGAATAACAACTGACCGGCGCCGTGCATATGAACCAGTTCAAGGATCTTTTACTAACTTTCGAACACCTTATCTTTAATGAAAATAGCATTTACAGGTGAAGAGATTGTTTCTGATATTGTCAATTCTCACGTCATTATCATTTCTGGCTGATGGCAGGCCCTACTACTTCAGACATTACACCAATGACAACGGTCTTTCGAACAATACAGTGATGGCCGGCATACAGGACCGGAGAGGCTTTATGTGGTTTGCCACCAAGGAAGGCCTTAACCGCTTTGACGGCTCCCGGTTCAGGATCTTTAGCCATAACGAGACATTATCAAACAGCCTTCCGGACAACTTCATTCTGTCACTATGTGAAGATAATCAGGGATGGATATGGATAGGAACAGCCAGGGGTCTCTGCTATTATATGCCGGACAATGATTACTTCGGAACCATTGAAGATGAAAACTTCCAGGTTGACAGGGCGGTTGTGGATATAGTTGCCGATAACAATGATAATATCTGGCTGGCTACTTTTACAGGAACATATAAATACAGCAAACAAACCGGAAGACTGACCTGGTATTCCGGAAACGAATATTTTCTGCCTGGAAACATCACACTTACAAATGCAGGAGATATCTGGATATCCGCCTACGATGGCAGTATATATAAATATGACGCCAGGGCAGATGACTTCTCTGGTTTTAAAATATTGACCGACAATGAAACAGCATCTTCAGCCATCCTGGGAAAAATAGTGGATGCCGGTAGTTACGGATTTGTCATACCAACCAAAACGGCAGGTCTCAGGCTTTTTGAGCCAAATTCAGGTAAGGTCACAGACCTGTTCGGAGATGACACCCGGCTTCATAATAGTATCATTATCAATACAATAGAGTTACTTGACAATAACGAACTATGGATTGGGTCAGAATCGGGCATATATATTTATAATCTTGAAACGGGATTTGTAAAAGCCCTTCAGATGGTTCCCACTGACCCGTTCTCCCTGTCAAATAATGCAATTCGTTTCATCTGCCAGGACATGGAGGGAGGAATCTGGACCGGGACCTTTTATGGCGGGGTCAATTACCTCCCGCATGAAAACAAACCCTTCGAAAAGTTTTATCCTACGGGATTGCCTGGCTCGCTGACCGGTAATGTGGTCAGGGAAATCCGGGCTGACTCATTCGGTACTATCTGGATAGGAACTGAAGATGCGGGTCTCATAAGCCTTGATCCCCGGACCGGGATATTCTCATCTTACTATGGAAACAGTCCTTCCGGGGTCAACAGCAGAAATGTCCAGGGATTGCTTGTTGACAATGACGAACTATGGATTGCTACGTATGACAATGGCATTTATGCAATGAACCTGAATACCGGAAAAATAAGGTCTCATTATACTATTAAAGATCAGGGCAAAGGTCTGTTGACAAACTCTTTCGTCACCTTTCTCAGGGCGGGTGACGGGACTGTCTACGCAGGCAGTGTCTCAGGCATTTATCGGTTCAACCGGGAAACTTCAACATTCCGTCTTCTTGAAAATGTTGCCCCGGGTGCTTTCATCCATGCACTCTATGAGGACAGCAGGGGCAACATCTGGGTAGGAACATACGGGAGGGGATTGCATAAATATGATGCATCCTCGGAGATGTGCGAACAGGTGTTATCAGACCATGACGATTACGGCAGACTTAAAAATGAGTATATCACCTCAATATATGAGGACAAGGAACATAATATCTGGTTCACCACTGAAGGAGGCGGATTCAGCTGCATGAATGCATCCACCGGAGTGATCAGCCGGTTCATCCCGGGCAGGGACATTGAATTTGCCATATATTGTGCCATCCTGGAGGACAGCCGTGGTCACCTGTGGATAACCTCTACCAGGGGATTGCTCAGATATGCTCCTGATGCAGGCGTCTTTACCGTTTATACCAGGGATGATGGTCTCCTGGGGAATACATTCAGTTATAATTCAGCTTATCAGGATAAAAATGGAAGAATGTATTTTGGAATGGTCAATGGACTGTTGGCATTTAATCCTGCTGAGATAAAGGAAAGCAACTATAATCCTCCCGTTTATTTTACTGATTTGCATGTCAATGGCAGAGAATATCCCGGCAAAGGTGAAGGTTCTCCTGACTCGAAATCAATACTTGTAACTGACAGGATCTCACTGAAGCACAATCAGTCATCGTTAAGCATTGAGTTTGTATCTCCAGGCTTTACAAGCCCCAGGCTTACAAGATACAAGTATATGATGGAGGGGGCTGATCCGGATTGGGTACAGGTGTCCGGTGAACGGCAGGTAAACTATGCAAATCTGTCTCCGGGAGATTACATGTTCAGGGTTGTTTCTTCAACCAGCGGTAATACCTGGAGTGAAACCGAGGCAAGGTTGAGGATCAGGATCTCCCCGCCATTCTGGCTCTCGCTGCCTGCATACATACTTTACCTGTTCACTGTGACAGCTATTGGCTACTTCCTGATAATTACCTACCTTAAGAAGAAGGCTGTCGAAAATCAGAGACAAATAGAGGCCATTGAAGCCGGCAAGGAGAGGGAGATACTCAATGCAAAGATCAATTTCTTTACCAATATAACACATGAGGTCAGGACCCCGCTGACCCTGATCAAGGGCCCGATTGACAGAATTCTGAAGGCTGGTTCAAAAAACCTGAATGATCATGAGGAGAACCTGCGGATCATTAAAAAAAATACTGACAGGCTGCTCAACCTTACCAACCAGTTGCTTGATTTCAGGAAGACAGAGAAGGAAAGACTGAGACTCAATTTTATCAGAACCGACCTGTACGAGCTGGTGGAGTCAACATTCAACCTGTTCCTTACATACAGTGAGGAAAAGCAGATATCTGTCAATCTGAATTCACCGGTAAATCATTATGAGCTTGCCCTGGACAGAGAAGCAATCATGAAGATTTTAAGCAACCTCCTCTCAAATGCACTGAAGTTTGCCGAATCTAAGGTTGACATATGTCTGGAACCGGGAACCGATCAGGACAGCGTCATGAAAATAAGGATTAACAATGACGGCAGCCTGATCCCGAATGAGCTGGCGGAAAAGATCTTCGAACCGTTTTATCAGCTTGATTCCAACAATCCTGGCAACAAGGGCACCGGACTGGGGTTGTCTCTTGCCCGCTCCATAGCTGAACTTCATCATGGCAGACTGTTTCTTGACACTTCCGTAAGCCAATGCAACTCGTTTGTGCTTGAGCTGCCCAAATACCAGGAAGAATCTATCAGTGAAATAGAAAATCCCGCACAGGGATCAAGCCTCAAGGAAACCGATGAATTTGAAGTCTTCAGCTCTGCTGCAGACAATTGTCACAACCTGCTTCTGGTGGAGGACGAGATTGAAATGGGCAGGTTCATAGCCAAAGAAATTTCCGGCGAGTATAACGTAATACTTACTCATAACGGTGATGAGGCACTAAAGGCACTGAAGAAATTTAACATCATTCTGGTAGTAAGTGATGTAATTATGCCGGTAATGAACGGATATGAACTATGTCGTCAGATCAAGTCAACAATTGAATTCA
>Ga0209605_1003063_pt1 | contig 15107 bp, 24 predicted proteins | sample AD_UKC035_MetaG_FD_184408 | JGI IMG/M metagenome (GOLD analysis project Ga0209605, IMG submission 184408) | Active sludge microbial communities of municipal wastewater-treating anaerobic digesters from USA - AD_UKC035_MetaG (SPAdes) (version 2) | ecosystem: Engineered > Bioreactor > Anaerobic >...
GGCGCAAATCCATTTTGAATAATGTGGGTAACACCCATTCGCTCACCATCTTTTATACATCTGGCAGCATCATAACAGTCCAGACAAGGGCACCATAAAGAGCCGTCTGACATGGTTAGCCCGGTCCTTGCCCAGCGATGGCTCGCTAATTGTTCATAAGTTACTGTCATTAGTGTTTCCTAAATCGCAACCTTTGCCCATTCTCGCATGATACCGAGCCTGTCAGGGTACATGGTTGCATGTTGAATACGCGGGTGTTCTGGTTGCGGTCTATCCCAAACGTGTACATTCCAGCTATTATCAAGCTGGCAAGTGTGTTTATAGACTTCGGTCGGTATGCCAAGATAAACAGGACGTCTTATATCCACATAACCCATCAGTTCCATCAAGGCGGATTGTTCCCACCAAGGCGCATTAGACCAGCCGCGATGCGCCATGCGCCACATCTGCTCAAGAACAGGAATCATGGCGCGCCTGTTATACCAGACCTCAGTATTGGGCACTTCACCATCGCCCGTGTGATGATAGACCATAGCCTGCCAGGCGTCTGCTCCAACCGGCAGATCCTCGCGTCCGTCCACGATCACCAGATCAGCACCGAGCCACAAAGCCTCTTCATAAGTTTTTAGCGCTTCTAACAGCACTGGAACTTTGTACCACGCAGGCGGCATCTTTGGCTCCAACCCTTCTACAACCAGAAGTTCATAACCGTGCCGGTCTGCAAAGTTCTTAAAGCTCGGTAATGCTATTTTTAGCATTTCAGCGCATGGACCCGTTCCAAAAGTGACAATCGCTCGTTTCATCATACGGGGATCCCCACTGGGCAAGCCAGCCTGAACTCGTTCATCCAATACTCAAAGCGGTTTGCCGGCAACGTTGGCGTGCCATGAAAATTATTCATTTGCTGTTTATCATCTTCAGTCCATTTGTGATACCAGCCCTCGCGCCGTTGAATTTCTGCAAACTCAGTACCTTCCATTGCATCACAGTATGTCGTCTGCCGGTATTGAATAATCCCTTCCTGGTAAGCCTTAGCAATCGCATCACGCGTGATTGCCAGGTCTTCTTCTGTTTCCATGTAATTGCCTATCATGGTGAATACACCGTTTTCAATACCAGCGTCTCTTGACACTCTAAGCGTGTGCCAAATATCCTCAGTAGTCGCGCGCTTCTTGACTGCTTTCAATACCTTTTCACTAAAGGATTCAACACCCCAAAAGATAGTGCGGCAGCCAGCGCGCTTGACATCCGCCATCAATTCAGGCGTGATATAGCGTTTATTACACCTGCCCTGCGTTACCCATTCAAAGCCCATTGGCTCTATCCTGTCAGCGACTTCTTTCATCCAGCCATCAGGCATTCGTGACCCAACTAATTCATCATCATAGACATAGAGTTTCTTGCACCCGTGCCGTTTCAGATCCTTTAGTTCGGCTTCAATATTCTCGGGCGGTCTGTACCTTGTTTTTTGCCCATTGAATATCAAGTTAGCACAGAATATACAGCTGAACGGACAACCCCGCGTCCACATTGTTATTCCAGGATTAGGTCTAACCAGCGCAGTATTGCCCCAGTAAGAATTGACCTTCGGGCTATGATGATCCCAGTCGGGCGCGGGCACATCTTCAATCGCTACCCGTTCACCACAAACGATGCCGGTCTGATTTCCTTCAAACAGTTCAACAACATTTCCTTCACATTCGCCGGTGACAACAAGGTCAGCGCCCCAAGATAAAGCCTCTTCAGGTGCAAGGGATGGATGCGAGCCGCCAACAATAATGCGTCCTTCAAATCCAACCGATCTAAGAGCCTTTATACAGTCCTTAGCGCCCCTTGCTGAAACAGTGAGGGCAGTAAAGCCTATCACATCAGCCCAGTTACCTTTTTGCCCTGCAAACGCATCTCTAAAATCCTCAGGCGAAACATGCAAGGCTTCCAAATCTACTACCTCAACATGATGACCTGCTTTACCCAATACCGAGCTGATTATTGGAAGTCCAAGCGGCGGCATCATTCGATAATAGAGTCCGCTGTAATAAAAGTTTGGTGGATTGAATAGCTGTACATTCATTAGAACTTAACCAGCTTCATTTCCGCCTCGCCTTTCGGCAACGTTGATTCAATGTCCTCTAATACCGGTTTCCAGTATTTCTCGGTAACTAAATCAGCATCATACTCAAGCGCGCCTTCGCGTGCCTTTTCTTTGCTCGAAGGATTGCGATATTCATCAATCAACGCCAGCCCAATATCCTCAAAACGCGGTGTGAACTGGTAAGTGCCAAGCGGATTATAGAATGGCGCAGCCTTTGCCTTTTCTATCTTCTGTCCCGAAAAACAAAGCTCACCCATAGAGGTCCAGTCGCCAACAATGACCGGTGTCCCGCAAGCCTGCGCCTCAATGATAGGGATTCCAAATCCTTCGCCAAGTGATACGTTCATCAGCACGTCCATAGCAGAGAAAGCGTGCGACATGTATTCTTCACTGTAACTCAGGTGGTACTGGTGTTGGTTACAGATATAAACATCCTTACCGATCTCAAGCTCCAACCCATTGATATATTGACGCAGATTCACGGCATCTCTTTGATTGCCAGCGCCATCGTAGGTGTGAAGATACAGCACCGCGTCCTTGTGAACAGTTTTCAGCATTCTAAACCCTGCTATTTGTTCACAAAATGCCTTGCGCGATGGATTGCCTTTATTTGCCGCCACCATGCCGACCACATAAGCATCCTCAGGAACGCCAAGCCACTTTCTGCTTTCTGCTTTATCCTTCGGCTTCATCACATCTGTTTCAATCCCATGCGGCACGTAGTAATAATCAAGCCCCGCCTGATCCATCATGCGCTTAGCGTGATTGCTGAATACCATCCGCTTATAAGCCAATTTGACAGAATCAGCAATTTGCGCAGAGATAGGCTCGGTATCGATTGGAAACCATGGCACCCATAACATGCTATTCAGCTGCATTTGACCGGCATTCAAAACCCAAGCGTCAATCAGGCTGATAATAATGTCGGCATTTTCCGAGCTTGCATTAGCCGCCACAATATCCACTCCGTAAGGATGAAAACCTTTCGGATAGATCTTTATGCCCTCATACCCAAGCACAGCACCTTCTAACCCATAGAAGGCAGTCGCACTCATTTCGTGACCGAGCGCCTTTAGACGCGGTAGAAACACCCTTGTTTGCACCCCATAGCCCGTTGCAGCCCAAGGTGCGTTCGACATCCAATGAATCTTAAGTGTCATTTAGTGACCTCCCGTCACAGCCTCCCAATGCAGCCAGGAAACGGTGGGAGTATCCGCTTTCGGTGAATTCTACCTATCCTGGCTGTTCTCATAAACGCTATGCAGCCTTACCGGTTACATAAGCAATATTGATGAATGTTCCAGCCGGCACAGTGCCGCTGGTTTGATCGAAGCCAATCCAGTTACCATCATCAACAAAAGCGGTCGCGATTGTCAATTCAGCAGGAACGCCTGCAGCAGTAACAACCGTGCCAGCGAAAGCGCCAATAGTACCGGAAATAGCAGGTGTACCGGCATCAGTCATTTTGACAAGTAATCCGCCAATGACAGTGCCGGCAGCAGTGCCAACAAGTTGAGCGTCAAGAATGGTGATGCCGCCGCCTTTCGCTGGAACATAAACCAGCGGTAATTCGGTTGCACCTTTGTATTCGCCTAAGTGCGCTGTTACGACATGAACATCAAATTGGTTAGCCATAAGATTTCACCTCCTTATGAAGTAGGTGTTGCAGCGTCAAAGTACATCACCACGCCCAGCTCCGGACGCCAAACGCCGTGCCCATAGACTGCGCTCATGTTCAATTCAATACCGCGCCGTGAAGCATCACGTTCAGCTTCAATGCGGATCGGTCTGCGCCAGTCCAGTGCGATCGCGTCACGCGGGAACACGCCTCCCTTGAAATCAGTACCAGAGTCCACAGCATTGAAGACCTGGTAGATAGGCACGCCATAGAAACTAAACGCCTGAGCCATACCCTTCTGAGTAACCAGGTCATTGGTCGCGGGGGTAGTAATAACGGTTGCGCCGGCAACAGATGCAGCCTTTGCAAGCACTGCCGCCTGGTAGCCGTGAATAACAGCCACGAGCGGAACGCTGGTTGACTTGTTTGCATTACGCGCCTGTGCGATTGCAGCCGCCACATAACCCCAAGTAATAGCAGTGCCAGCCGCACCAACAGTGCCGCCGGTCAGTGATGCCATATCACCAACAAGATCATCATTGAGCTTGTCAGCAGCAGAGAAGCCAAGTTCCCGTGCCGCATCGGTCAAGATCATCTCAGGTGTTTCACTGTCCATACGCAGGTCAGTAATGAAGAACTGCGCGCCGATTTCAGCGGGGGTCAGGGTTTGACCGGCTGAAGGGGTGAAGGCGCTGGAAGTTAGATCGTCTGTTTCTGCAACAGTTGCAGCAGATACAGAACTGTAATTGAATCCTTTACGCAGATTTCCGCCGCGAGCGTCATTAAAGACCTTCACGAAATTCTGCATAATGCCTGCTTCTCGGACTACGAAATACGCATCCTCAAGCACGCTATTTGCAATACTGGAGACATCACTCCAGGTGTTGATTTGAGCCATTTAGACCTCCTAAATAATTAGCCAAACAGCCTCCGGCGTCTTTCTGCATCGGACTCGCCTGTGACGGTCTTGTCACCTGGCGCAGTCACCCCGCTATTTGGAGCGGCTTTCTGCTTCGGTAAGGCATCAAGAATTGACTTTGCATCTGCTTCCATTTCTTCGGGTGTCTCACCTCTGATACGGTCTGCAAATACAGCCGGCAACCCTGTTTTGTCTGCCACCTCGCGCTGCATGGATTTGTAAGATAGTTGCCTGAGTTTTGCGCGTTCCTGTTCAAGTTCAGCCTTCAAACGGTCTGACTCTGTCATTTCCGCCTTCTTGCGTTCCTCTTCCAGTTGACGCAGGCGCTCAAGCTCCGCCCTGTCTTTTTTAGCTTGCTTTTCCGTTTCCCTCAATTTCTTGATTGTTTCCATAGCACGCTCTTTGTCAAAAACATCTTCACCTTCCGGCGCATCGGTACTCTGTACTTCTGCTTCTGGCTTCTTGCCATCCTCTTCAGTCATGTGATCCTCCGATCCTGATAATTGATTACAAGCCAAGCAAGTCTTTCAAACTTGCCTCGCCTTTCATAGCACCATAAACATCATCTCGATGGTCGGTGCTTAATTGCCATAATTCAAACTTGCCGTCTTTCCAGGCTTTCCACTTTTCAATCCCCATCATCTGCTTTTGCTGTGCTTCTGATAAATTGCTAAACCAGTCCTCACCGCCTTTTTCCGGCTTATTATCCCCAAGATAAGGGAGCATCGCGCATCTTCCGTTGTGATGATCGTTTAGCGTTTCATCAAGCGGATGGATGGACCCATGCTGTGCAACGCAGGACATGCAAGTATTATTATCAAGTTCTGCCCACCAGATCCACCCCTGCACCACATCATCATTAGCAATATAGTTTGCACGCGTGGCTTCTCGGTATGCGTAAAGCTGAGAAGTGCGTGTCATGCGCAAGGCATCTGTCAATCCGCCGCCCATGACCCTCTCAAATAACTTTGCTGTCTTAGCAGGGTTGTAGCCAAGTGCAATCCCTTCAATAAGTTTGTCAGCTAAATCCGCCGCGTGAGTTGGAGCAAGCATTTTCAACCTGTCAAACAGCGCGCCGTCCTCTTTCAAGAATCCCAGCATGGATTCAATAGCAGAAGCCGGCAGTTGTCGCGGTGTGGCATACCCAGCCGCCTTTAGAAAAGCTGTTGCATCGTTCACAGCCAAATCAATGGCGCGCCTGGCGGATTGTGATATTTCCATCTCAACATAGTTGCCGTATTTAGCAAGCTCTGTCTGTACAGCATCAATCAAATCCTTGTATTGAGATAGTTTGGTGATCTGACCCCTTGTCATTTCGCCGCCCTCAAGTTCGATCTTGTCAAGCAGCAGTTGCAACTTATCTTTCAAGCGCAGGTAAATCTGGTTGTATGCAGAAGCAAGCCTGCCCATAGCGGCTTCGTCTTCACGCAAGAGTGCAGCCCTGAACTTCTGTGCCAGGTCAATAATGGAATCAGCCATTACTGTTGCCCTTCCAGAATCAGTTTATATAGATTCGTTTGCTTGAATTGCTCGCGCTTAAATTCCTTCCAACCGCGTTCAAGTATTGGTCTTAGGCTCGCACTTACCGTGCCGCCTGTAGATTCTGCATAGGCTATCATTTCCGCCCTGATCTTAGGATCTATCGTAATTCCTATCAGCTCGTAATTACGCCCTGCAGGCCTACCTGGTCTTTTTTGTTTAGGCTTTGTATTTTTCATCACTGTTGCCCCTGCCCGAACGCTCTGAGTAAAGCAGCCCCGACATTATCGCCAGCCACCTTTTCATCGTTCAAGCGCTCTTCTTCACTTTCCCAGTCATAGCCGCGCATGCGTGCCGCTGTCTGTTTGCTCACCAAGCCCATGTTCATATCCGCCTGCAAGCCCGCTGTTATTTCAACATCATTTGCCGGTAAGTAGTCTTCCCAGATCACCTGCCCGCCGTCTGAAGGCATACCTGCCAACTCAAGCAGAATGTGATTTATCTGTATCAAGCCTTCGCCATAAGAGCTGCGCTTATCTTCCAGCTTGCTCAAAGCATCCTGATACAGAACTTTCAACCCAAAGTTAGTCAGCGCACCCAACTTGTCAGCAAGGCTGTCAATATCAACCGAGCGCGCCACATCAAACAACGCCTGCCGCATAAACTTGATGAAATTCAAGCTGGACCCAAGATCGCTGCTCATTTCAAGGTTAGCGATCATCGCATCAGGGTTGTCAGTCAGAATCATTTCATCCGCACCCCAGCGCGCCTCATTCATCTTGCCAATAGACCGCCCCCAAGTTTTAGGGTGTGCATGATACTTGATTATTTTCGCGGTGTTAGACACCACAAAGTTCAGTTTATCCTGCAGATCTATAATGTCATTTGTGATGTCGGGTCTTCCATAAGGCGTGCCAACTTCGGTTAAGTTCTGCCAGTGAACAATCGGTGCGAATTCCCATTCCCAAACAGACTGACCGGTTTGCACCCACCTGTTCCCATTCGTACTTTGAAAGTCCGTTATAAACCAGGTGTTGTTAGGCTGCTTTTCAAAAGTCTGTTTGTAATAGATACGGTTGTCATCATTATCTACCGCATAAGCGATCACATACCCCGTGACGTTTGAGTAATCATCCGCACTTGTTTCTATCCTCACTGTAGCAGGGTCCAAAGCCACTAATCGCGGGATAGGCTTTCCCTCTTCATCATAAGCGCCGTCTGGCAGTATCTTTACAAAGCACGTGCCAGATTCAGCACCGTAAAGAGCCAAAGTCTTTAGCAGGTGCGATTTGTGGTTGTTATCCCAGACAGCATCAATGTAGATCTGCTCAGGTGAATCTGCTTCGGCTGGTAAGTCAAAAACAATCGGCTTGCCAAACAGCATTGAAACAGCCCTATCAACAATCAAGCCAACAAAATTGACAATGATTGAATCATCCTTGCTTTTTAGCGGCAAGCGCTGAACACCGCGTCTATAATCAGAGCGCAGTTTCAAATCGGTTTTCCGTTCGACCCAAGCATCGCCCATCAGCGGCTGCCAAAACCAATCGCGTAATCTGTCAAATAATCCCATAATGCCTCACTTGTAGAACGGATTCTCAATCACCGTTATTGTGCTTTTAGCCGTTGCATCTTCCAGGTATCTCAATGCGTCCGGCGCGTGGTCGTTTTCCTTTACAGGCTCGTCTTTCTCTGGTTTCCAACAATAAGATTCAAACTCGTTTATAGTGTTCACGCAAGACGGGTCAAAAGTAAGTCGCGGTTTGTTATCGCCCTTCACCTTCAGGCGTTCCTGAATTGCCTTGATACCATCCAAAACACGCCCCTTTGCCCCTTGCGCCGGCAGCCCCGCATCGCGCATCGAAGCAACAAGCCCAGCCGCAGCGCTATCAACTGCCGCTAATTCAATAGGGTATTTAGCGTGATAAGCTAATGCCTGTTTCACTACCTCACTTTCTAACTTGCCACGCTCGTGAAATTCATCCATTACGTGCCAGCGTCCATCGCCATCAATACCCACAAGCAGAATGACCGCAGGATTGGTGTAACCTTCATCACAAGCCAATGCCCAGCGCTTGAACTCGCTTGCATTCCTGCGCTTCACGTGAACAGCCTGATCGAACATCGGATAGACCATCCCTTCAAAGCGCGCAAACTCCCCATAGACCTCTTGTTTCAGAAACTCACCCGTGTAACTTGTCAAAAGCGATTGAATGAACTCCTGCGACAGATAAGGATTGTTGATTGTCGGCGCGTGAAATACCTTCATCTGGTCTTTCTTTTGATACAGCCAGTTCCGCCCTTTTGGTGTGGAAGTAATCCAGCAAGGACCAGCTCCGCCGTCAGCACGTAACCGCCCTATCACAATATCCCAAGTGCCTGGTTGACAAAGCCCAGCTTCATCGATCCACGCCCAATGCGCATTAGGACCTCGCAAGCGGTCAGGCTCGTCAGCAGATCTGAACAGAATTTCAGCCCCGTTCTTGAAAGTGATGATCTGATCGCTCTTGTTATACTGCTCAATACAAGCCTCGTTGATTTCCCTGAACGTTCTGATAGTCGCGTCCTGCAACATCCGGTATGAAGGCGCTATGACAAGCCCAACTGTTTTAGGCTTCGCAAATCTGTTTGCCTTTACCGATCCTGCCAGTGACTTGCCAGAGCCAATCCCGCCCAACATAGCGGTAAAACGTTCATCACAGTTGACAAAATCAAACTGAGTGCTGTAAAGCTCGATCTCAACGTCCATCCGCTCTCGGCTTGATAATCACGTTTATCGCGCCCCCATCCGCCCCCGTCACTTCATGCCGATCAACGTAGCCTCTGTCTTTAGCTTGCGTTTTCAGGTAGAAGATGATCATTGTCGGATTCAAGTCGTCGATTAGTTTCATCATCTTGCTTTCAACATAATCGGTGCGCTTCTCGCGTATCTCGTCTACCTTTGCCTGAACAGTCGGGTATTCCTTTAGCTTCTTGTACCAGTGCTGGCGGCTGCAATGCAGGATGTCACACGCCTTCGAGACAAAGCCTTTAGCTTCCTCGATTGCCGCGATCATCTTTTCAGCCGTCAACCCGTTATTATTTGCCATACCTGCTCTTTAATAGTGTCAAAGTGTCAACAGCACAGGTTCTTTTCCTGTGACATCCACCCACCGCTGGATCGCCACAGCCACGTAAGCCGGACTGATCTCGACCGCGCGGCACTTGCGCCCCAACCGCTCGCAAGCGATGAGGGTCGTGCCAGAGCCGGAAAAGGGTTCGTAGATAATCAGATAAGGATGATTGCTAATCGCCCGCTCCATAAGCTCAATTGGCTTTTGTGTGGGGTGAAACTCGTTTCTTGAAGGCTGCTCATATTCCCAAACTGTGACTTCATTCGTGGCACCGCTAAAAACAGGCGCACCTTTTACACAATAAATGCAAGGCTCATGTTTCTGTTTGTACTGTGCCATCCATGCGCCATAATGAGCTTTAAGTTTGTGCCAGATTATCTGTGACCGCACTTCAAATCCGTTTTTAATCGCGGCTTCATAAACTTCGTTGGCACGCCGGTCGGCGTGCCACATATACAATGCACACTCATTGCTTATAGGCGCAACTTGTAGAAACTTCTTATACAACTCAGCGTCTAAATCGCCTTCCAGTTTTTCTCTTTTGATTTCGTTATTCGCCCCGCCGTCATAATTGACTCCGTAAGGCGGGTCGGTCACTATGAGAGAAACTTTCTCCCCCCCCATCACCATCTCAACCACCGCCTTGTCGGTGCAATCGCCACACACGAGCCGATGCTCGCCAAGTTGCCACAGTTGCCCTGTCTCAACGCCCCACTTGACGCGCAACTCTTCCGCCTTGTCAATCTGCGGTTCAACGTCTTCCGGCGCGTCATCAGCCCACAAGTCCAAGTCAAGCTCGCCCTTGTCGAAGCCCCAGTCCAGCAGGTCGTCAAGTTCAAAGTTATTTGCCAGGATGTCAAAATCCCATTGACCGGCGTTCTTATTCAGCCTAACGTTCAATTCCCGCGCTTCGTCAATAGACAACTCGCGGTCAGGCACTCTAACATCAATCTCATAATCAGGCGCAACACCCATAAGGGATTCAAGGATTTTCTTGCGTTGATGACCGCCTATCAACTCATTATTAGTGTTGATAATAAGCGGGTCAGCCAGCCCAAACTTTGCAAGGCTCGCCTTCAAATCCTTTGCCTGTTTATCTGTAATTTGACGCGGGTTAGCCACATAAGGCACAATGTCTCTTATGCGTCTTGTTTCATTATGCCAGTTTATTTTCTCTGCCAAATAACCCTCGTTTTCACATTCAGCCTTTGCCACGTCCACCAGCACACGGTGTCGGGGACAAAGTCAACCGCCTTGCTTATCAATACCGCTTTCCAGTTTGCTGATTCTGCCATCGTCTTCATCCAGTTTGCGCTCAATAGCGATTAGCCTGTCATCAAGCGCGATGAATTGCACTTCCAGCGCGTGAAGGCGTGCAAGCAGTAAGCGCAGTTCACTTGATAAATCCATCCTGCGATCCATTCAGCGCGTCCAGGCGCGTTGTCAATTCAGCAACCAGGCGTTCTAATTCCTTGATGCGCTTATCACGACAGACAACTGATTTTTGCAACTTGTCAACCTCACTCTGAAGGTTTGCGTTTTCTCGCTTCAGTGTATCTATCATGCGTTCACGCTCCAGAACGTCCGTCTTCAGAGTGATGATTTCCCCCTCAAGCTGGCTGATTCTTGCGCCCTGTTTTTCCACCCTATCGCTCAATGAAACGATCCTGCCCTCTGCCATATCCGTAATGTTAGCGGATGTGTCAGCCAGTCGGGTTGCCGTGTCAGCCAGCGAGTTTATGATCACCTGGAAACAGTCTGCTCTTACCTTCCCCCTGTTAGCCAGCGCGCTTACAATAGCAGACAGCACACCGCTCCCAATTATTGCTATTATGATGGTGGTTATCTGCTCGCTTGTCATGCGGATCAGCCTTTAGGCTCTTCGTCTTCGGTGTCTATCAGTTCAATAGTGCCAGCGGCGCGTTTAGCGGCTGCATCTTCCCAAGCGTAGGTGGCAATAAGAACAAGTAACAGCACATTGATCGCTTCCCAAATTTCAGGTGGAAAATCGGGAATAAGATTGAACAGCACAGTTTGCGCTATGCCAACCATAGCCAGCCAAAACTTTCTGCTTCTGAATAACGATAAAATCCCTTGCATTTAGACCTCCAGTCTATAATTTATTTACTATGGTGGGCAGGTGGAGCCGTTGCTCGCTTTTACCCACCCACCGGTTGCAACCACCGCCTTCGGCGGATTTAGTCACTGGATAAAGCGCCAGCACCGCTTGTTATTGTCGGGCAGGATAAACCTTTCGCGAAAAGGATACCATTATCCTGCCCACGCTGTCTTTTTGCTCCATAAAGAGGAGTGACAGACTATGTGGAGCTGCCGGAAGTTGCATCCGGATTACAGCCTCTACCCATAGGGCGGCGGCTGGCACATCTCGTCAGCCCCATCTTTCTCGACCAGCCCTGGTCCGCTGGTTTTCACCGCGCGTGGCTGGTGCTTTTCTCATAAATTTCTCAACCTTGCCCAGTCCACGTGTTCATTTAGCAACCAGATATAGCCGTCCCTCACAATAACAGAGCCGAGTTTGTGGCTGTTCCTGGTGGCATCTCTTTGGGCAGCATAAGCAAGCCTCATTTCGTCTACCGCGTGTCCCATCTGTACAGCTGCGAACTTTCCGCTAATATCCCAATCAAACATCATTTTATGGCTGTGCCCCATCAAAATATGCTGATGATACTGTGAAGCTAAAGACCGCGCCGCGTTATCGGCTGCACTTTTCGGATGCGTGATTCTAAACGTTTCACCGCCTGACTTCAGAATACAATAATAGTAAGGTGCTATTTCCCATTTGCCCTGCTCCAGCTTCATCAAGTTTAGCAGATCAGAAGGATTGACCGGACTGTTTATTGCCCGAAGTAATCTTCCCTCATGGTTGCCGCACGTCCATATAAACTTGTCAAAGCAAGCATCAAGCGCATTTAGCACTTGTCTTGCCTGCCCCATCTCATCGCTGAAATCTTTCCCATCACTTCCGGCAGATAGGATCACATCCAGAAGTTCAGCGCGCTTGTTGGCTGGTAAGGTGTTGGCAATCGCCAAAAGCCTTGCCTCGTCTGATTCGGTAAGTTTAGATGCGCCTGAGTTCCAGTTCGGCTCCCAGCCTGAAATTGAATCCATGTGCATCAGATCGCCTGCGCAGATCACCTGCTTTATGCCCCACGCATCGGCTAAATCTATGACTCGATTCAGAAACTCTGCATGGTGAAATGGCACTTCCACGTCTGGCAGAATAAGCGCATCACCCTCAAGGGTTGGCGGCTCGTCATACCTCACATAGCGCGATTCAGGGATGCGCTGCGGTGCTGTTGGCTGTCCCTGATTCAGATAGTAATGTGTTTTGACTGTTCCGATCGCAAGGTGCAATTCACTTGCTATTTCGCTAAAAGACCGCCCGCTGTGTTTCAGCCTGACAATCTCTTTTTTTATTTTGTTATTCACTACTGGTGCTGGCATCAATACTTTTCCCTGTCTTCGTAGAGGTGCGTTTCAGTTCTGCATCCACGCAAGGCCGTGACAGGCTTTTGAGGTTGATAAACATACAGTCTATCTTCAATGTCAGCATCTACTAATAATTCATAAGATAGTTCACCTGAATGTCGCCGTTCATACTGGCTCTCTCTATCCATGTCAGCAATCATAAATTTTAGCCATTCAGGCCACAAGTCTTTGTCTGTACCGTAAATAGAAAGACAATCCTTACATAAACTACCCCTATTCGGTATTGTTGCTCCACAAACACAAGTTTTTTGCATTATGCCTCTTTAAATCAGGGTGTTATCTACTATGCTTTTGGCGATATTTTCAAGAATATTGCCAATGTTTCGCCGTGAGTACCCAACCCGCTCCCCAATTTCCTGCTGGCTGTAGCCTTCAGCATAAAGAAGCACAATCCGCCGTTCAAGGTCGGTCAGGCTTGCCAGCTTGCGCTCCACATCCACCTTGCGTTCCATGCTCTCAATGTTTGATTCGTCTATGAAGTCATTCAGCAATATCACCCTCCTCTGCCTCGTCCTGATCCCAGCTTATGTGTGATGATAGCTGAACTGCCGCCATAACAAACGCACCCACCATCACGCCTATTGCCACGCCGATAATAAACCAGATTATTGCTGGCATTAGTCACCTTCCTTTGGCGTCTTTGGCAACTTGCGCCAATGAGTAACCGAATTGTCATTCCATCCCATATTTGTAAAATTTTCTATTTCTTTATCAAACCGAGAAATATAGGGTCCGTGTTTGCTTACTGCATCATAAACTAAACACATCATAGTTTTTTGGGGCAAACTATCTTTTTTGTTATGCCACTTTGTCATCCTTCACCTTCCTTTATTTCTCTAATCAACCTGAACATGATAAGCAGAATAGCCTCTACTACCAGCCCCATAACGTAGCCAACGAAAAAGTGTAAGTCCATTAGTTGCCATCCTCTGGCAGATTAGGTAGTGGCATCCAGTGAGTGTGTAAATCGCTATCAACGTCATGCCACCCAAGCGATGTAGAATAAACATCAATCTCAATGCCTTTACCATGCTTACACTGCCAGAAAATCAAATATTCGCCATCTTCTTCTGGCAATCTCTCACTCACTGGAATCCAGCGCAACTGCTCTTCCAGTTCAGCGATGCGAGCCTTGAGTTGAATATTTTCCCGCTCTTGCTCTATAATTATTCTCAAAGCATTTTCGTACTCATAAAACTCACTCATGCTTCGCCTCTGGCAATGCCATAAAGTGCTCAATTAATCCATAACCAAAGTGTTCGTGTTCGTCATAATTGAACTCTTCGATTTGTTGAATCTCTACGATTAGAATGTAATTTCTGTCTGTCTTTACTAGCACTTCCATATTCTCTTCTGGCAATTCAGACAGAGGCTTCCAGCGTTGTGCTTCTTCCAGTTCAGCGATGCGCTTCTGTAAAGCGTCTTCAAGTGGTCTGGTGTTCCAAGATTTGTCTAAGTCCTCATAATTATCATATGCGTAAATCGTTGCCTCGCACTCACCACAAAATAATTCTGGAAATATCCCAAAGTTTTTTCTTATATTCGTGCTTCCGCAAAACGGACACGGTTTCAGTTCTTCGCTCATTCCTGCACCTCCGTCGGTAATCTCGGTTGCATCTGCGCCTCTTTTATCCGGCGTTCTGCAATGGCAAAGTAGGTCGGGTCAATCTCAATCCCGATGAAGTTGCGCCCCGTCTGCACGCAAGCCACGCCGGTGGTGCCTGAACCCATGAAGGGGTCAAGGATGGTGTCGCCTTCGTGGGTATATTGTTCAAGAATTTTTTTCATAACCACGACTGGTTTTTGTGTTGGATGAACGCGTGCGCCCGCTTCTTTTTCACTTGCTCTCAACGCACCCATCCACAAATGTCTAAAAATTCTTGTTGGCGTTTTTATATTCGACCACGCAATTTCACAATCTGAAAAATTGTCATCCCAGCCGTTTTGTAGTTTTTTATCCCAAACGAAAACGCTTTCCGCCCTCCCTAAAACGTTGGCTAAGTGCTCAAAGCCGAATATAAGTTGCGTAGATGACAAGCGTTTTATTTCGACAAACTGCTCTGGTGTTAATCCAAAATCATCCCAATCAACCGATTTATATTGACGAACCTCTGTTATGCGCCCGTTGCCCCCTATGCGCCCGTTGCCCCCTATGCCAATCCCGTACGGCGGGTCTGTAATCACCGCGTCCACGCTCTTATCAGGCATGGAGCGCATAACTTCAAGGCAGTCGCCTAAGTGAAGCTGGACGTTCATTCCTGCGCCTCCTCTTCAACTACCTCACTCCACATATCCGCGACATCCCAGCCGCGACGCTCCGTCTCGTACATAGCCGTTGCGCGAACCTCTTCTAAGCTGTCTTCACATATTTCAACG
>Ga0209605_1003081_pt1 | contig 15033 bp, 11 predicted proteins | sample AD_UKC035_MetaG_FD_184408 | JGI IMG/M metagenome (GOLD analysis project Ga0209605, IMG submission 184408) | Active sludge microbial communities of municipal wastewater-treating anaerobic digesters from USA - AD_UKC035_MetaG (SPAdes) (version 2) | ecosystem: Engineered > Bioreactor > Anaerobic >...
CCTGCTGCCGGTGATGGTGCGCGCCCAAGATGCACATACCATTCAGATGCTGGGTGAGGCCCTGGCTGAGGTGCTGGCTGGGCGTAGGGCCGTATTGGTGGCATCCACCGACCTATCGCATTTTTACCCGCAGAAGGTGGCCCAGGTGCTGGATGCGGAAGTCATGCAGCGCGTGGCCGCTTTTGACCCACAAGCGGTGCTCTCTGCCGAAGACGAAGGGGTGGGCTTTGCCTGCGGGCGGGGCGCGCTGGCGGCAGTGATGTGGGCATCCAAAAGCCTGGGCGCGAACACGGCCCAGGTTTTAAGACACGCCACCTCCGGCGACGTGACCGGTGATCATACCCAGGTGGTGGGTTACGGCGCAGCAGTATTTACACGCGCATCATATTGATCAACAGGATTTCAGGTAAATTTAAATGGAAGAACCGATAAATGTTTTTGGATTGGTCGCCGTCGTCTTACTTGTGCTGACCAATGGCTTTTTCGTGGCGGCTGAGTTTTCGCTGGTGAGCGTGCGGCGCACCCGCATTGCCGAGCTGGTTGGGCAAGGCAACGTATCGGCCAGGGCCGTTCAACAGGCCATCGAGAATCCCGACCGGGTGATCGCCGCAACCCAATTGGGCATTACCCTGGCCAGCCTGGGGCTGGGCTGGATTGGCGAACCGGCCCTGGCTGGGCTGCTGTTGCCAGTGGTAGAGCTGTTTCCACAGTCGATTCAATCAGGAGTCTCGCACAGCATCTCGGCAGGGATTGCCTTTGTGCTGATCACCTTCATGCACGTGGTGGTTGGCGAGCTGGCCCCCAAGTCGATCGCACTGCAAAATCCTGAGCAGACCTCGTTAATGGTCGCCCAGCCCACCTTGTGGACCGAGCGCATCTTCAAACCGGCCATCTGGCTGTTGAACGGAAGCGGCAACCTCTTGCTGCGCCTGGTGGGCGTCGAGCCGGCCTCGGGCCACCAACTGGCACACTCGGTAGAAGAATTGAAAATGCTGGTTACTGCCAGCGCCGAAGGCGGCGTAGTTGAAAGCGAAGAGAGCGATATGCTGCATGCCGTTTTCGACTTTGGCGAGCTGCTGGTGCGCCAGGTGATGCTGCCGCGGACCGAAGTGGTAGCTGTCGATGCCAGCGTGCCCTTTGAAGAGCTGCTCGACCTGGTGACACAGAACACCTTCACCAAGCTGCCAGTTTTCGAAGGCAGCCTGGACCAGGTCTTGGGCATTCTGCATGTCAAAGACCTGCTGCGCGCCATGAAACAACCCGACTGCAAAGATTGCACGGCCCGCAGCCTGGCGCGCGAGACCATCTTCGTGCCTGAGACGATCTCGGTCAACGCGCTGCTGCACCGCTTCCGCCAGGAACGCCAGCACATCGCCATTGTGCTGGATGAATACGGCGGCACCGCCGGCCTGGTAACCCTGGAAGATTTGCTGGAAGAGATTGTCGGCGAGGTTTCAGACCCCTTTGACAAGAACATCCCTGAGATCCAAAAACTGCCGGATGGCACGGTGATGATTGATGGGTTGGCGCTGATCGAAGAGGTGAACGAGCAGCTCAATCTAAACCTGGATAACCCCCACTACGATACGATCGCCGGTTTTGTCTTGGGCCGCCTGGGGCGCATCCCGCGCACCGGTGATGCGGTGGAATACGATGGGATCCAACTGCGCGTAGAAACCATGGATAAGCTCAGGATCGCACGTATTGCGCTTAAGAAACTCAAAGAATAAGCCCTCATGCCCCTTTATGTAGAGGTCGCCGTCAATGTGCCGCAGGTGAGTGGAACCTTCCATTATCACCTGCCGCCCGAGCTGGAAGGGCGCATCCAGCCGGGGCACCTGGTGGAGGTGCCGTTTGGCCGCCAGCGGGTGCAGGGGGTGGTATTCCGCTTTGTCAGCCAGCCTGAGGTCGCCGAGACGCGCCCCCTGCTGGCAATGACCGACGAGCAGACCGTGCTGACAAGTGCCCAAATGGCCCTGGCAGAGGCATTGGCCGAGGAAACGCTGGCCCCGCTGGCGGCCTGCCTGGCGCTGATGCTGCCGCCGGGCATCGGCCAGCAAGCCGATACCCTCTATACCCCGCGCCCGGCTGCCAATGCCGGCAAGCCCCTGGGGACCTTGCAAACCCGCCTGCTCAAGCTGTTGGACAAACACGGCCCCCTGCGCGGCCGGCAGATTGATACCTACATCCGCCGGGTCGATTGGCGCTCAGCCGCGCAGGGCCTGGTGCGGCGCGGCCTGTTAGAAACCGAGGCCGTGCTGCCCCAACGGCGCGCCCGCGCCAAGACCCTGCCCACGGCCCAACTGGCCTGCCCCCATGCTGTGGCTGAAGCCGCCCTGCCCGACCTGGCCCGCAAGGGCAGCCCCGCGCTGGAACGCCGCCAGAAAATGCTGCGTTACCTGCTGCAAGAAGGCGGTCCCGTACAAGCCGCATGGTTATATGCCGAGTCGGGTGGGAGCATGGCAGACCTGCAAGCCCTGGCCAAGCGCGGCCTGGTGCAGCTTGGGCAGGCTGAAACCTGGCGCGACCCCTTGGCCAACCTGGGCATCGCCGCTCACATTGCCACCACAGCCGAGGCGCCCCCCCTAACGGCCGATCAACAACAGGCCTGGGCGCAGGTACAGGCTGGGCTCCAGGCGGCTGCCAAGGGCCAGGCTGTGAAGCCCTATTTGCTGCATGGCGTAACCGGCTCAGGGAAAACCGAGATCTACTTGCACGCCGTGGCTGAAGCACTGCGCCTGGGACGCCAGGCCATCGTGTTGGTGCCCGAGATTGCCCTGACCCCTCAAACGGTGCGGCGCTTTATGGCCCGCTTCCCCGGGCAGGTGGGCATCTTACACTCGCAGTTATCTGAAGGCGAGCGCTACGATACCTGGCGGCGCGCTCGCCAGGGGCACCTGCAGGTGATGGTTGGGCCACGCAGTGCGCTCTTCACGCCCTTTGCCAACCCCGGGCTGATTGTATTGGATGAATTCCACGACGATTCTTTCTATCAATCCGAGATGCAGCCGGCCTATCACGCCCGCACGGCGGCCGTCTTGTATGCCAGCCTGACCTCTGCCGTTTGCCTGCTGGGCTCGGCCACGCCCGATGTGGTCAGCCGCACGCTCGCCGAACGCGGCGAGTGGCACTATTTGAGCCTGCCGCAGCGTATCCTGGCGCACCGGGCTGCCATCCAGGAACAGATCGAAAAATTGAACCAGGCCGCTCCCAAGGAAACAATTGCGCCTTCTACAAAGCAAGATGACCCCAACGCCGTTGAGAGCCTTGAGCTGCCGCCCGTCTCGGTGGTGGATATGCGGCAAGAACTACAAGCAGGCAACCGCTCTATCTTCAGCCGGGCCCTGCAAGAAGCGCTCCATGCCACCCTCGACCAGGGCCAGCAAGCGGTTCTGTTCCTTAACCGGCGGGGGGCAGCCACATACATTTTCTGCCGCGACTGCGGGTACATTGTGCGCTGCCCGCGCTGCGACCTGCCGCTGACCGCCCATTCTGCCGGGCAACCCGGAACCCAGGCAGAAGTGCTGACCTGCCATTATTGCAATTACCAACGCCAGACCCCCAAGACCTGCCCGGCTTGCAAAGGCACGCGCATCCGCCAGTACGGCACCGGCACCGAGAAAGTGGAGGCCGAGGTGCAGGCCATCTTCCCGCAGGCCCGCACCCTGCGCTGGGATCACGAAACCACGCGCCAAAAAGGCGCCCACGACCTGATCTTAAGCCAGTTTGCCAGCCAGCGCGCCAATGTGTTGGTGGGCACCCAGATGATCGCCAAGGGCCTGGACCTGCCCCTGGTGACCCTGGTGGGCGTGGTGTTGGCTGATGTGGGCCTGAGCCTGCCGGATCTACGTTCGGCCGAACGCACCTTCCAGGTGCTGACGCAGGTAGCCGGGCGCGCCGGGCGCAGCCTGTTGGGGGGGCAGGTGATCATGCAGACCTTCCAACCTGAGCATTACGTCATCCAGGCCGCTGCCCGGCATGATTACGATGCCTTTTACCGCCGCGAGATCGAGCTGCGCCGCCAGATGGGCTATCCACCCTTTGCCCAGCTTGTCCGCCTCGAGTTCCGCCACAGCCAGGCGCCGCGCGCGGAGGGGGCGGCCCAGGCGCTGGCGCGCCAGGTCAAAGAATGGCTGGCAGAGGGCAGCTACCATGTCACTGAGATCATTGGCCCCGCCCCCTGCTTCTTTGCCCGCCTGAGCGGGCTGTACCGCTGGCAGATCATCCTGCGCGGCCCCAACCCGGCAGCCGTTCTGCGCGGCCGTTCTCTGCCCGATTGGCGGATTGAAGTCAATCCACCTTCTTTGCTGTAACCAATTACAGTTATAATAAATGAATTATGCTGGCATAGGATCGCGCAAGGCGCTTTCAGATGCTGAAACCAACGATTTATCCTGAGGAGAAAATACCATGGAAAGTTTTAAGCGTGGTTGGGCCTTTTTAAAGCAGTCCTGGCAAATGGCGATGGCAGACAAAGACCTGCTCAAACCTTCGGTCTACGCCTTGGTTGCGGGGATCATCGTATCGGTGATCTGCATGGTTCCAATTGCCGGCGTCGGCTTCTTAATGGGAGAGACCAAGGTCGGCCAAGGCGTCTTGTACGTGATGGGCGCGATCATGATTTTCGTGCAGTATGTGGTCACCTATGTTTTCTCAGCCATGACGGTCTACCTGATCTACGGTTACCTCTCAGAAGGTGATGGGAAGATGGATAAGGCCTGGGCCATCGTCAAGCGTGATTTCCTGGATATCCTCAGCTTAGCGGCCGCCTCAACGGTTGTCAACCTGGTCAAGAACGCCGTCCAGGGCAAGAACAAGAGCGGGGCGCGCAATGCCATTGCCGGGTTGATCGACACGGTTTGGACCGAAGCCACCTACCTGGTGCTGCCGGCAATGGTGATCGAAGACATCAACCTCAAAGACGGCCTGAAACGCGCCACGCAGATCATCAAGAATAACTTACTGCTGGTGGGCGTCAGCACGGTGGGCATCAAAGCGGTTACCGGCCTGATCAGCTTCTTGTTGGGCGCCACCGGCATCGGGCTGGGCATTGGGGTGGGGCTGGGCATCGTTTCGCTGAGCAGCGGGAATATCGCCGGGATCGTGGGCGGCTTCAGCCTGGGCTTTTTGATCGCCATGCCTTTTATTATCATCGCCACCCTGATCAGCTCTTACACTGCCACCGCTTACCACACCTGCCTGTACCTGTGGGCCAGGGATGTTGAACGCGCCCGGGCCGGTGGCCAGGCTGCCGTTGAGGGCGTCCAGGCCCCTGCCCCATTGGCTTCAGTGTTGGGCCAATAGGAGCCGCGCAGCATGGCACAGATGCGACGCGAGGTATTGAAGTGGCAAGAGATCGATAAACTGATCGACCACCTGCTGCCGCAGTTTGAAGGCGAATTTGATGCCATGATCCTGATCACGCGCGGCGGGGTCATCCCCGGCGGCATGCTGGCAGAAGCCATGGGGATCACCAACATCCTGACCGCGGCTGTGGATTTCCCGGCTGAGGTGGCGCGCGAAAAAGCAGGCCTGTTTGCCTGGCCGCGCTTCATTCAATTTCCCAGCGATGACCTGCTGAACGGCAAGCGCGTTTTGGTGGTGGATGATGTGTGGGGCTCTGGACGTACCATCACGGCAGTCAAAAATCGCGTCTCGGCTGCCGGGGGCTTCCCCTCTACCTGTGTGCTGCACTTCAACCCTTACCGCAACCTGTTCGGCGCCACCCGGCCCGACTATTTTGCTGCCACCACAGATGCTTACATCGTCTACCCCTGGGAAATCGATCGCGGCCCAGACCGGGTATTGCTGGGGTAGATAAACAAACGTATGCAAGTCTTACACCCCAACCTTGAAGAAAAGTTGGCTGCGCTGCGCCAGTGCAGTTATTTTGCCAATATGGATGCCAGCATGTTGGCTGAGTTGGCCGAGGGCACCCGATTGCTGAGCTTTAACCGCGACGAAGTGCTCTTCTGGCAAGGCGAGCCGGGCGCCGGGCTATACATGCTCCGCCGCGGGTCGGTCAAGCTGTTCAAGGTTTCACCACAGGGTCGAGAGCTGATCATCAATGTCTTTGAAGAAGGTGCCACCTTCAACGAAGTGCCGACTTTCGACGACGGCCCCAACCCGGTCAACGTGGCTGCGCTGGAAGACAGCCAGGTGTGGGCGATCGATCATTCCACCATCCGCCGCTTGATGCACGAACATCCCGAAATGTACCGCCAGGTGACGATCAACCTGGCCCGCAACCTGCGCATGATGGTTGATGTGATCGAACAGCTCTCGTTTTACCTTGTGATCAACCGCCTGGCAAAGCTGCTGATCCAGCTTTCGCCCGAGCAATTGACAGACCCAGCCGGAGCGGCGCGCCTGACGCAAGACCAATTGGCTGCCCGCCTGGGCACCGTGCGCGAGGTGGTGGCGCGCGCCCTGCGCCAGCTAGAGCGCAGCGGGGCCATCCGCATCCGCCGCCGAAAAATCGAGATCTTGGATCGAGAAGCATTGAAACGGTGGACAGATGTCCAGCAATAAAGAAGAAGCGGCGTTCAAGACGCCGCTTCTTCTTTATTGCTGGAAAACACAACTATGGCATGGCCTGCATGGCTGAGATCTCAGCCTGGCGGGCCATATCGGTTGCCAGGGCCAGGGTGCGCAGCACTTCTTCAGGATTGTGGAAACCCATGCTGTTCTCGGCGGCCACAAAATCCCAGCGCAGTTGCGCTTCGCGGTGCAGGGCACGGGCCTCAGCCAGGGCGGCATCGCTGGCGCCGGCCGCTTTGGCAGCCTTGATCGCTTCGATGCAAGAAACCAGGGCATCTTCGGTGGCAATCAGGGTCTTATAAGACAGCGCCTGAATCACTGCCACGCGCCCGGTGACGTATTCCACATCTGTATGGCAGGCGCCGCAAGCAGCTTCGGCATTTAACAACGGCGACATGACGTTATGGCTCGAGAATTTGGCCGAGCCATCGCGGGTATAAGGCATGTGACAGTCGGCGCAAGCCACGCCCGCCATGTAGTGGGTGCTGTCAGAGGTATACATCTCGTATTCGGGGTGCTGCATCTTGACCATGGCCGTGCCCGAATCGGGATGCGTCCAATCGGTGAAGCCATCTTCTTCGTAGTAATCGGCGATGTTATCGATATTGGTGCCGTTGGCCCAAGGGAAGGTCAAGAATTTGCCGTCGCCTTCAAAGTAGTATTCCACATGGCAGTTGGCGCAAACCACGGTGCGCATCTGCTGGCGAGAGAAGGTGGTCCAATCCAGGCCCTGGGCTTCCAGGCCAGCCTCGAGGGCTGGGTTGGTCACCACCAGCGCCATGGTCTCGGCATCGTGGCAGTTGGCGCAGCCAATGGGGTTGGTGATGTGAGCGCCCAGCTCGCTGAAGAGGGTGGCATCGTAAGCTGCCATGCCCATCTCATCCCACAAGGAGGGGTTGTTGGATGATTTGCACGAGTAGCAGGTGCCAGGGGTCGTCTCGTTGACACGCGCAATGGCGCGCACGTCGGTCAAGGCATTGGCATGGCCGCGCTCCTCGTTGTACTCAATGCTGAAGCTGTAACCACCAAAAAGGGTCAGCAGGCGAGGATCGGCTTCCAGTTTCGAGAAAGGCTCTGAACCACCGTAGGTGGTGCGGGTGTTATTGGTGGCGGTCATCAAGTAGGTGGCATATTGGTTCGGAAAGTTCTGACCCCATTTTGAAGAGTCCGGCTCCATCAGGGCCACTTCAACCAGCGGCTGGATGCCGCGCGTCTGCGGCGCCAGGTTCTTGATATAAAATAGCAAACCAATCACAGCCGCAGCCAGGATCAGAATGATGCCAGTCACAATGATGGCGGGGGCGTTCTTTTTGATCATTTATCGTCCTCCTTATGCTGGTAGGGTAAGATCGAGATACCACGCTCGCCGTGAGCGACATCGCGATGGCAGTCAAAGCAGTAACGGTCAAACTCCATCGGGCTGTTGTCGAAGATGTTCGAGACCATCTCTTCATGGCAACGTACGCAGTTCTCTTGGATCACATCTGATGACGAAGGCCGGGCCCGGATGGCATCGGGGATATGGCCGGTCAAGAAAGCGCTGACATGGCGGACGCCTGATTGCGCCTTGACCAGGTATTTGGGGATAAACGCATGGGGGGTATGGCAATCGCCGCAGACAGCCCACTGCTTATGCCCGCCGTGGTACCAGCTCTCATACACGGCATCCATCACGTGGCAGTTGTTGCAGGTGGTGGGGTTATTGCCCATGTAGGCGGTGAATTCGGTGACATACATACCAACCCCAATGGCTGCCGCCAGGGCCAAAAAACCAATCATCATCACAATGCCAGTTGCGCCTAGTTTCATCCTATGCCTTCCGTCGGTTTCTGCGCCAAATTTAATGGTCAGCTAATCTTACCATTAGTTGTACAAATTCGCATGTGACTTTGGTCACGAACCAAGGATGCATCCAGCGCTCAAAGCATCCCGGCTGCCGCCAGGGTATCGATCACAGATTGATCCAGGGTGATTTGCGGCTGCCAACCCAGCCCAGATTGGGCTTTGGCACTGCTGTAAGCCTTATCAATGTTCAAGGCCGAGAATTTTTTGAAAGCCGGGTTGATCTTGAGCCAATCCAAAAGTGCCACCAATCCATCCCCCAGCTTGATCAGCCAGCCCGGTACGGTCAGCACGGGGATAGCGCGCCGCATATGCCGAAGGGCAGTGCGGGCAAAGCTCACCTGGTCAACATTCCATGCCGTCAGGATGTAGCGCTCGCCAGATACACCGCGGCTGAGTGCCAGGATGACCGCCTGGGCCACGTCGCGCACATCCACAAACGAATTAACCGTCCTCAGCATGGGCAAGAGCGGCAGCCAGCGCAGCCAACGGATCAAATTGACCACGCGCGGCGAGCCAGGGCCAATGATGACGCTGGGGTTGAGGATGATCACGCGCATCTGCCCGGCGTACTGCCGCACGACCTGCTCGCCAATCAATTTGCTGTAACCATAAGGGTCATGCAGCCTTTTCTGTTCAAGGTCCGGGTACATGCTCTCATCTGAGGCCTGCGGCGGGCGCAGGTCTACTGCTGAGATGGAGCTGATAAAGATAAAATTCTGACAGCCGCTGGCGGCAGCCGCCTGGATGAGATGCTCTGTGCCGGCGATATTGGCCTGGTGCAAGGCCGCCTCGTCGGCTTTGCGAAAAGAGACCATGGCCGCATTGTGAATGACGGTGTGAGCGCCCTGCAGGGCAGGCAGGTAAGTTTCTGGTTCGTTCAGCTCACCGAGCACCAGGCTGACCTGCGGCAAACCTGCCACCGGCAGATGGGTAGAACGTTGGCTGCGCACCAGCACCCGTAGTGAAGCATCTGGGGCATGCTGGCTGAGCGCCTGGACGATATATTGGCCGAGAAAGCCAAAACCCCCGGTGATGAAATATGCATTTTCCATATCGGCCAAGCCTACTGCAGCTCCTTTGCCAGCAGTTCCAGGCTGGCAGACGAGTCGAAGAAGGTCATATGATCACAGGGGAGGGTAACCAGGCCAGGAGCCGGATCGCGGGCAGGGTTCACAGCCAGGGCAGAGGCCACGCTGACGGCAATGTCATTGGGCTGGCCAAAGAAGGCCACCAGGTTTGCACCGCCGTAGCCCAGGCGGGTCAAGAACTTGCCCAGGCGGGCCTTCTCATCGGGTTTCTCCATCGATTTCTTGAGGGCGGTACTGCCGGCAACCACGGTATAGGGCGTATGAGGGTCACGGCTGGCACTGAGGGATTTCAACAGATCCGAGCCACCCTGAAGCTGATCGAGGGTCACGTCAACCTTCTCGAAGGCTGCCAACAAGAAGCTAAGGGAGCGCAGCGGCCAGGCCGCGGCCGTCATGGTGTTCAGCAGCAGGCCCAGGCCGACCGTGGCATACTGCTGGATGGTAGACCAGGGGGTTCCGGCATTGGGCGCACCCAACAAGATGGCTTTTTGGAACAGCTTATCGCCGCCTTCTTGCTCGATCAGCCAGCGCACCACCACCCCGCCCAGTGAATGACCAACCACGCGCAGGGCTTTGTCGTGCCCTGGGGGCAGGCCGATCTCCTCCAGGCGCTGTTTAAGGGCCTTGGCCGTATCTTGCACACTGGTGTTGATGCTCTCAAAATCCAGCGCCAGCACGGGCTCATCGGGCGGCAGGTAATGGACGCTAGATGCCACCATGCCGCGCGAGTCGCCGGTCAGCCCATGCACAAAGAGGGTCAGGCGTTTGGCAGCCGCCACGCGCTGGCGGATAGCCGCCAGCCCGCCCTCGTACTGCACCGCATTGCCGGCCCCAGGCTGGGCCAGGGTGAGGGCCGGGTAAGTGTAGGGGATGCCCATGGGTTGTCCGGCCACTTTTTGCAAGTAAATGCGCACAGAGCCAACCACATCCCGGCTGCCCAGGCTGGTGGGCAGGGGCAGGCGCTGAACATCCAGGCGCGCTTTGCGCGCCCCACCCACCTGCTCGTTGCGGACGGCGCCCAATGGCAGGTAGAATTCCCCATCGTGCCCATAAGCCAGCACATGCTCGCCGGGGTTGAGCGGGGTATCGATCAGCAGGCTGAGCGGTGCTTCAGGGGTGATGACAGAAGCGTCGGCCACGGCGCTCAATTCCACCATGTTGGCGGGCGGCTCAATGCTGCGGGTCAATTGGAAGGCATAGGACTGCACCGCAGGCCCCAGCTCGCGCAAGCCAGGCGGCAGGCCGGGACCAGCTAGGTCGCGGGAGGGGGGCGGGGTAGTGCCAAGGCGAACTTGGGCTTCGAGAGCCGGGTGCGGCAGCACGGTAACCCCTGAGCCAAGCCGGGCGCCCTCAGTACCGCTGCGCGGCACGGCATAGGTATCCAGAGGGCGATGCACGGTCAGGGCCACCTGGGCCGTGGTCCAATCGCTGTAAGATTGCGCACCCCGGGCTATGCCCTCACGGTTTTGGATGCGCCTCATCAACTGGCCTAAGGCATTCTTGGGCACACGCAGCGCAGAGCGATGGGTGATTTTTGGGGCTTCCAGGCGGCCTTGCTCCAGCAGGCGGACGTCAAATTCTTCGGTGCAGACCACCAGCTTGTTAACATCCAGGCGATCGGTGATGCCCTGTTTCCAAACATCATCTGGCACACTGGCATCGATCGACAGCTTCTTCTCTTGGCCCGCCTCTAGGCATACAACCGGCTGGCGCGGGTCGAGCACTTGAATGGCATAACTCTCGAACAAGCCCAGCAAGCCGCAATAAAGTGTCACGTCAGATTGGTTCTTCAGGCGAATGATGTAAGAAGGGTAGCGCCAACGACCGTTCTCAAAGCTGTAAGAAAAAGTGAGCCGGTCGAGCGGCAGAGGTTTTCCGGCGGCATCCAAGATCTCAAAAAGCACCGCATCGGGCGGCAGGTTAGAGGCCGGATTCTGCAAGTCCACGCTGTTCTTCCAACGGGCAATGTGCTCCATGCGCTGGACAGCCAGGCGAGCGCTCTCAGCGGTGTAACCTGGCAGGCGGGCAGCCATTGGACGGCCATCGGCCGGATGGGCAATGGTATATTGGCCTTCTTGGGCCAGCAGCAACAACTGCGGGGCGGCGTCATCTTCACGCAGGTAAAGCGAAGGGCTTTCCCCCGGGCCGGCCTTGTCAAGTGCATCGCGCAGCAATGCCAACCCCGCATCTTCACCCCGCAGGCGCACGCCCAAAGGCGGGAGAGGCAGGGCCACCAACACCGCCTGGTAAGCCTGGCGCGTATCGAGCTGGTCTTCGCCGCTGGTGATGCTCAATAAGCTGCGTTGAGGTCCGGCTTGCACCACCTCGGCCTGGGCCACGGCTTTATCCGGCTGAGCAAGCTCACCCGAGGCCATGCCGAGCGGGAACAAGGCCACGTTCGAACTGCCGCTCCAATAGGGGTCTGGAATGCCGTGGATGGTGCCGGCATCCAATATCCAGGCTTGTTCGACGCTGTCATAAGCCGCAGCATACGATCGATCATGCGCCACCACGGCCCCACCCAAGAAGGGTTGGTCAACATCTACACCGGGGCTGGCCTCAAGCTGGGGGCTTTGGGCCGGCACCCCGGCCCGCACGCGGGCACGCGCCTGGGTATACAGGCTGCGGTAACTCAAAACACCGCGGCTGGCCTCCAAAGTGCTGCGCAAGAAATATGAGAAAGCGCCCCATGTTTTGCCATCAGCGCAGTATTCACGCGCCCGCTCGTGCGCCTGGCATGCCGCCAATAGCACGTGCCTGCCTTCGGGCAAACCCACCCAACCGGAGGGATTGGCTTCTCGGTCGGGTGCCAGGCGAGCCAGGCGCGCATCATCCAATTCAAAAATGAAGCTATCCAGGGGACGGGGGCGATCGGTGCGCGCCGTCCAGCGTACCGCTGGTTGGGGCAGCACGTCGCGCGTGCCCGAGCCCGAATGGCAGCTATCCAGGATCACCACCGTATGAGCGCCTTTGGATGCCACCTCAGCCAGCAAGACACCCAATTCTTTATCAGCTAGATCATACCCGCCCGGTTCGCGGCTGTCCCAACAAACCAGGGTTTCGTTCAGGGCATCCAACTCAAGCTGTGCAAACTCAGCCGGCGCCGGCTCTTGTGAGCCATGCCCTGAGTAGTAGAACAAGGCGATATCTTGGGCCTGGGCTTTGGCCAGGTGCTGGCGAAAACCGTCGATCACGGCCTGGCGCGTAGCCTGCTCGCTGAGCAGCAAACGCACATCCAGGGCAAACTCTCCCCCGGCGGCGCGGCCTTTCAGCCATTCATGGAAAGCGGTGACATCGTTCACACAACCGGCCAAGGAACTGACGGAAGGGGGGTACTGATCAATGCCAACGAGCAAAGCGTACAGAGTACGAGGCATAAGAGGCTCCTTACTGCAGCTTGCAGAATTTGGGCACAGGTAGAATACTCATATTTTAGCACTTATAGTCCTTTAACGCACTTGCACGGGCCTTGTAGCCCGTGCAAGTGTTCCTCCTCAAACGTACCGGTCTCCTGGTTTTCCCCCTAAAAAACGAAGTCCCCGCATCCAAAGCGCGCCATTTGCCAGGTGACCAGCACTGGGGCGTCCGCTGTCCAGACGGACTTTATTTGGTTATAAATAGAACACACTACCCGCCAGAAGCGGACCGGCGGGGACGGCCAGCTCGGCAGGGCGAGGCGTTTCTCGGGCCGGCTGAACCGGCTGAGAAGTAGTGTGTTCGGCAACTGGCAACCACGCAGCAGACCAGGCTGCTTGCGGCGAGGCAGGCCAAAGCGAACTTTGTCCAACCGCAAGCGGCAAGGCAGGCAGGGCGGCAACCGCAGAAGGGTCACCGAGGTGGTCAGCCAGCGGCACTTCCAGCAACCGCGCCCAATCGGCCAACGGCGGGCAGTCAGACAGGCTTGGACTGAACCAGGCCTGCCGGAACATCTCGACGACTGCATCACCGCTGCGACGGCGCAGCACGCTGACCAAAAGGTGGTAACGGTCACTGTTGGCCTGGAGCTCATCGGGGTCGAAATACTGCTTGCCGTGAGCATTGAGACGCACCTGGGGGTCGCCCCAGGCCAACATCTCAGCCAACAAGACCGCGGCGGCAAAACGGTCGGCCAAGGGGCCCCATGTGCCGCGCGGGATAGAACGATGCGCATAACCCGGAGAGCCGCTCGCCAGGCAGCGGCGGCCCGGAATGGTTTCTTGCAGCGCCAGTCCGAGGGCATACATTCCATCCAGGTCAACCAATTCAACAGGGTGCTCTGCAAGCTCTTGCCCGAAATGAGGCAAGAGCACATTCGAGCCAGACAGGTCGCAATGCGCCAGCCCGTGGGCTTCGGCGAGCGCCAGAGTGAGCGCCAGGGCCCGCCCCAGGCTGTGCCCGGCCTCCAGGCTTATGGCATAGCCGCCCAGGATGACTTCTTGCCAACTCAGGCCATCGATCCACGGCATGAGGGTGGCCTCAGCCAGCTCAGGGTAGTACCACAACAACTCAGGGTGAGTATTGGCAGTGATGATGGTGCGCTGGCAGGCCTGCAATCCGGGCAAATTCGCAAAAGCGGTCAGGGCCCCGGCCTCGCTCTGGCGTTCAGCCGCCTGGTCGGGCGGCAAAGCATAGGCCGGGATGGGAACCTTCAACGCAAACGATTTGCCATCCTGGCACTGCAAACGATAAACGGTCGAACAGCGCCCAATCTGGCGGAATGGCAAACCGGCCGCGGCGGGGTCTTCAGCAAAGCGGTAACCCAGGCCATCAATGGTCAGCAGCATACCGGCTTGAGGGGAGAAAGACATCATCATTCTTCTAATCCAATAAACGAACAACCTGCTCGGCAGGTTGAACCACTTCGGGCAGCGGTTCAGGCGTCTGCCGGTTAGCCTCAGTTTCGCGGCGCATCTGCTCATCCAGGGCCCGGCGGCTGGCCTCGCTTTCCATCTGGCGGCGAGAACGACCCGCAATACGCCGCTCATGGATCATCAAATCTGCTTGTAAAGGCAGGCCGGTGCCGCGCAAGAACTGGTCCAGGCGGCTGGCTACCGACCCATTGTTCAGGCGCGCCCGTGCAGCCACAGCCGCCAGGTCGGTGCGCCCGATCTCGCTCAACCAACATTCCACCCGCCCGCTCAACAAATGATCCACCCCTTCAAGGGCAAACATCTCGCACAACAAGACCAGCTCGATGGCAGTGCGGGCCTGCTGACCGTTGTTAAAATTAAAGGGTGGAATAACGATCTGCGGCAGAGCCTGGCGCCGCATAGCGCCGTGGGATGTGGTCGGAACGTTCAGGGCAGCCATCAATCAACTCCTACCTGTCTCGACGATGCAAAAAGTGTGCCAGTTACCAAAGAAAGCCTTTATTGTTCCAGTTCTACCGTTGCGGCGGTCGAATCTGGCTGCGAGTGTGAAAGGCCGTCGGCCCCTACCTGGTCTTGCAAGAAACTCACCAGCCCTTGCAGCTCGGTGAAGCGCACCAGCTCACCTGCCCGTGTGCCTTCCAGCGAAAAGCGCCAGGGAGCGCCTTCATGATCACGCCAGGCACGTAGCAGAAAAGAGAAGTAATTGTTAC
>Ga0209605_1003086_pt1 | contig 15009 bp, 11 predicted proteins | sample AD_UKC035_MetaG_FD_184408 | JGI IMG/M metagenome (GOLD analysis project Ga0209605, IMG submission 184408) | Active sludge microbial communities of municipal wastewater-treating anaerobic digesters from USA - AD_UKC035_MetaG (SPAdes) (version 2) | ecosystem: Engineered > Bioreactor > Anaerobic >...
TTATCATTTTCAGTTTATTGTGTTTGAGTGTTACACTCAAGGCACAACAGTTTAAGCAGCTTGCCAAAATTAAGCTAAATGAAAAATTGGAGATAGGTCAGGCGGCCTGGATTAACTTAAATAGCGACACGCTGCTTGATGTTGTGATAACCGGTAGAAATCAATCTGGTGATGTGAAAATTATTGCGCTCGAGAACGAGGCTGGCACAAATTTATTCGAAAGAATATCTTTTGTTGGGGAAATAGCTGACAGCAGATTTGTTTTAATGGATTATAACAAGGATAACCAAATAGACTTGCTGACAGCTTCAGGCAACAAGGTTAAGAGATTTTTAAACCAGGGCGACTTTACCTTTGCTTCATCCGAGGTTAATTTGCCAACCCAGGTTCTGAATGCAATTACAGGTGACATGAATAACGATGGCGTTCCGGAACTAATAACCATTGAGAACGTTTTAGATAAGCCCCATGTACGAATTTACGAGCAAGTGGCTGACCAATATGAGTTGCGGGCTGATACTACCGGTATCTCAGTTACCGACTTCAAATTGTTTGACCTGAATAAAGATAATTTTACGGACATTGTTCTTACGGGCATCAACCCAGATGGCCATCCCGTTACGCAACAATGGAATAATAGAGGTCAATTTCAATTTACCAAAACTTCGCTAACAACACCTGTAAGCGGTAAGTTGTCGCTACTAGATTTTAATTTAGATGGCTATTTCGATTTATGGGCGATTGGATTAGATGAATCGGGAGATTCTGTACATGTAAAATGGTTGAATGAAGCGGGTGAATTAAAGTTCGCCCTCAAAACCGAGGGGATTGCCGCTACTAAATTATTCAGTGGAAATTATGATGCGGATAACTTAGCAGATCAGTGGATTTTAGGAAGCCGGGGTAATCAAAAGATAAATCAAATCATTAGCGCAACCGATACAATTCAACTGGATACCGCAGGTGTTGTTTTAATTGAGCCGGGAGATTTTGACCGCGATGGTAAACTGGACTTTTTACAAGTAATAGATTCGGCCGATGGCATATGGCTTAAGCTCTATAAAAATTTGCATGAAGTACTGAATCAACGACCATTGTTTCCTGCAGCAACATTTGGGATTTCCATTTTTAAAAGGACGTTTGTATTCTGGACTCCGGCAATGGATGATAATACGGCAAGTTCTTCTTTAACGTATGATGTTTGGCTGGGCGATTTATCAAAGTCAATATTTATGCCATCCTATAGCTTCTTAAATGGAAGGCGCTCAATTGTTGATCATGGCAATGCCGGCACAAACAATAGTAAAATTTATAACCAGGAAAGCAGCGGTCAAATTTATTATCATGTTCAAACAGTAGATGACACCTACAATGGCAGCTATACAGACATCATTTATGAGCCCGGTAATTGCCCAATAACCGGTCCTGTATTGGCTTGTGTTGATTTAAACCTTGAAACGATACAGGCATGTAGCGGAAACGAGATTGTCTTGAATCTTGATAAAAATGCTTATTGGTTTTCTACCACGGGTAAGTTTTTAGGAGAATTTAGTTCATACGCATTTGTAGCTGACAAATCTGATACGATTTTTTCATTTGTTCCTCAAAGTTTAGACTGCGAGCAGCATAAGGTTTGGTTGATTGATGTAAATGATGGTGATGTATCAGAAACAAAAACCATCTATGCATGTAACGGTAGTACAATTAAACTTGGCATTGAACCTGGTTGGGATTCGATAAGGTGGTCAACTGATCCTATCATCACTGATCTGGATTCAATTTCAGTAGTCATTACACAACCCCAGCTTATTCAGGTAGAGGCAAGTGCCGGTAGTTGCCGATTGAATAGTTCATTTCAAATAGAATTGAGTAAACCCGAGCTGAGTATTGGAACAACACACTTTAATATTCAACAAGGCGAATCAGTTCAGTTTGATGTAACCACCAATGCAACCGTTATACAATGGATTCCAGCCACCGGGTTATCGGATGTTACAATCCCGAATCCAATTGCAAATCCGGTAAAAACCACTCAATATGTTATTGAAGTAGCGGATTCGATTGGGTGCAAAACCACAGGGAGTATATTGGTAGAAGTACGAGAAACCGGCTTTATCCCCGATTTGTTTACGCCCAACAGCGATGGTAATAACGATGTACTATTGGTATACGGGTTGGCACATGCATCATCCTTTCGGTTTAGAATTTTTAACCGCGAAGGCTCGATTGTCTACCAAACCGATAATGTAACGGATGCCATTGCCTCTGGTTGGAATGGAAGCACCAATGGAAGCGCCCAACCGCCTGGTATGTATTTCTGGCGTGTAGAGGGGGTGCTACCATCGGGCGAGCCGGTATTACTGAATGGGAACAGAAATGGTTCTGTATTTTTAATGCGATAACTGCGTGGTTCGGATTATTGTTTTGTTGGTACTTCTTACTTCTGGGGGAACAACTTACGCGCAGTATTTTCAATACTCACAATATAATTTTACCGGCCTACGTGTAAACCCGGCACTAGCAGGTAACACAAACTATGCAGAAGCAACTTTCTTGCACCGAACACAGAATACGGGTGGTGATTTTAGAATTCAGAGTGATTTCCTCTCGGGATCTTATCCACTACTGCATCCAAGTACTGGTAAACCTTGGTCGGGCCTGGGAATTTTGTTACATAGCGATCGAACCGCTGCAGTATTTCAGGTGCAGGAAGCAGCGTTAAGTTATGCAGTTCACTTATCGGTAGGCCATCTTCAAACACTTTCATTTGGAACATCTGTTTTGTTTCAAAACAGATCGGTAAAACTAGATGGTTTTACAACGGGGTCTCAATATGTCCCCGATCGAGGTTTTGATAGGTTTACTTTTTCAGGAGAAAATTTTTCTCAATTCAGAGGGAATCATCTAACATTTAGCATGGGTCTTCAATGGCAACAACTTAACCGAAAAGGTATGCCCTTACATTATTTCGGTATTTCCATTTTCGATATCAACAAACCAGTTAGCTCATTTACAGATGTGCAGTACCAAACCCCGATTACTACGGTAGCAAACGCAGGGTTCAGGTTATTTACAGCCAATAACTTGAGTATCGCTCCGGAGGCACTTATCACGTTTTCGGCTAATAAAGTATTTACAAATTTTGGCGCACGCTTTCAATGGGAGCTGAATGATGACCCGCGCACAGTTGGCGATCGGGTTGATGTGATAACAAAGTTTATTCCAGGGCGATCGGGTATCCTGGGTATTCAATTACACCGCAAAACAATTTCCTTAGGTGCATCTTATGATTTTCCCGTGTTTGGTAATAATCCCTCCAATCAGGAGGCTGTGGAAATAGGGCTTCAACTTCGCAAGCCTGTAAAAACACGCAATCAGAAAATGCGGGAAAAGCGATTAGAGGAAATAGCAAGGAAAAAAGCAGAGAGAAAAGTGATCACAAAAACGACTGCTACTGCGATCGATTCAATCAACACCGTTGTTACTCCTGTTGATCCAACCAGCCAATCAACCCCTAGTAGGGATTCAGTGAACCTCCACAATGCCCAACCCGCTGTAAATGTTGGACCATTTGCCCAGCAGCCTATGGTTGTTGAAAGAAAAGTGCTGCACTTTAATTTCGAATTTAACTCAGCCGATCTGGATGACGAATCAGTAGATTTTTTGAAAAATCTTTCTCAAACACTTCATCAAAACGAGTTATTGAGTCTAATAATCGAAGGCCATACGGATAATGTCGGCAGCGATAAATTTAACCTGCGCTTATCGCAAAGAAGGGCAGATGCTGTAAAGCATCAGTTAATAAAGGCCGGGATAAATCCCAACCGCATTAAAAGCGAAGGAAAGGGAATGCGCGAACCACTAAATGAAAACCTGACGGATGCGCAGCGTGCTGACAATCGCAGGGTTGTATTAACGCTCGTTCAGGAGTAGAAAGCTTACGCCTTAAATCGCAGCTTAAAATACAATAACGATGAAGCCAACAATAATGTAAGCATGTTGGCCACTATTACCGGTATGTCTTGAATGATGATTCCATAATTGAAAACCAATTAGGAAAAAGCAAATGCAACCATTTAATAAAAGCCGAAGCATCATTTTAACCGGGTCAGTTTGCCTTTTCGTTTTACAATATTTTTATAATCCCACTAAATATCTCGTGCTTTGGTAAGCCAGCGTTTCAAATCTTTGGTGTTGATTTGATCGGCAGTTGTATAAAAAATGGAAGCGTCTTTGAATTTTTGCCTACAAGACTTAAACCTTCTTCTTGAAAGTCGGCTCCACTCCAAAACATTAAACGCACACCAGCCTTTTGTTTGCTGTAACCGGTTATGGGGTTGCCATCCAGAAACCAAACCGGGTGTGCATGCCAGATTTTGTTTTCTGCTTCAGGCAGTATTTAGAAATTTCATGCGCCAATACTTCACAGATAACTCTGTCTTCCGCTTCTTTCGTTTGATTGTAGTCCAAAATTTCTTGTGTAATCTTGGTTGCCATAGGTAAATGCATTTGGTGAAGGCAGCAGCGAAGAAGTTCAAAAAGCAATGATTGATTCCATGCAACGGTTGGGTGAATATGCTGCCCCGCTAAATTTGAATGTGTTGATTGAGAACCATGGTTTATTTAGCAGCAATGGTAAGTGGGTGGCGGAGGTAATCAAACAATCAGGCAAAGTTAACTGTGGTACGCTTCCGGATTTTGGTAATTGGTGCCTGAGTGCCAAGTGGGGGACTACTCAAATAGAGTGTGCCCAGGTATATGATCGTTACCAAGGTGTAGCAGACTTATTACCTTTTGCGAAAGGCGTAAGTGCAAAGTCGTATGCATTTGATGCCAATGGAGATGAAACCCGAATTGATTACCACCGTTTGCTTAAACAGGTAAAAGAAGCAGACTTTACAGGGTATGTGGGGATCGAGTTTGAAGGCTTTGATATGGCCGAACCGGACGGTATCCGCGCAACACAAAAATTATTGGAACGGTGTTGGGAGCAGTCGGTATAAATTAAAAGTTTCAACCCAACAGGATAGACGAAAATTCATAGGAGTACATTACACCGGAAATACATTTCCCTTAAAAATCTTTACAGCAATAGCCAACAGAATTACTCCAAAAACTCTGCGCAATACCGCAAACCCCGATTTGCCAATAACACGTTCTAACCAGGAGGCTGATCGCAACACCAGGTAAACAAAAATCAGGTTTACTAAAATACCAATCAGCACGTCAGTTTCTTCATAGACGGCCCGCAGCGAAATAATGGTAGTCAGCGTTCCGGCTCCGGCAATCAGCGGAAATGCAAGCGGCACCACCGAGCCTGTGCCTTTGGCATCGGGGTCGTCTTTAATTAATGTAATGCCTAAGAGCATCTCCATGGCAACAATAAAAATTACAATAGCCCCGGCTACTGCAAACGAGGCTACATCCAACCCAAAAAGATTTAAGATAGACTGGCCCAGGTACAGGAACCCAACCATCAGCACAGCAGAAATCAGGGTTGCCTTTTCGGCATAAATCCGGCCTTCTCTTTTTTTAATCTGCAGAATAAAGGGTACCGATCCGATAATATCAATTACCGAAAATAAAATGAGCGATACTGAAAAAATATCACGAAGGTTCATACATGCAAGCTGAATGCAAAGATAATAAATTTAAAAGGCGAGCGAGTTGCTGCTTGTTGTATCTTGCCTGAAATGAAGCGACAAACAATTTTATTCTGGTTATTTACCGCAGCTACAATGGGCTGGATGTTGCTAATGCGGCCGGTAACACCTCCCGATATTGTTAAGTTCGAATTTATCCGAACAGTAGGTGCGGCCTCTGGCATGCTGGCCGCGTGGGGTGAAGCCGGAATTGAAAAGGTACGGTTAAGCCTTTACCTCGATTTTGTTTTTTTGATTTTGTATTGTCAAACCATCAGTTTAGGATGCCGGCTGGTAGCTTCTCTTAATGCGGGTGTATTTGCTAACGCGGGCCTATTGTTTTCAAGATTAATCTGGATAGCAGGTGCTTGCGACCTTGTAGAAAACATAGCCTTGTTGTTAACACTACAAAAAGTGAATGGTACACTTTTGGAATTAGCATTCTGGATGGCCGGTATAAAATTCGTATGGGTAGGAATTACAATTTTATTCGTGATGGTGGGTGCAGGTGCAGGAGTAAGCAGGGTTTTCCTAACGGGGCGACCCTGAGTTTATTCTAAACAAGAATGCCATGCATCATAGATTTTGAAATGCTGAGTACAGCATACAATTGTTAGGTATTCCTGTTAAAAAACCTTCTTTCATTTGTTTCGTTAAAAGGGCCAATGAAAAGAATCTTGGTCAGTCCCTATTTTTTTTGATATTTGTGGCGATTATAGCGGTATATTAAAATAAAATAGCAGATTTGCACGCGATTTTAAGATGAAACAGCGCAGCACCCTATACTGGATACAGCCCCTGCTGATTGTTTTTTGCTTTCAGATATTAGCGGGCCCGTTGCTTTTTTCTCCGGTAGCCGCATCGCCACATCAAAAGGAAATTCAAATTGATAATGAGCACCCCAATGTGCAGTTGTCCACTTCGCTATTCGAGAAAACAGAAAATGAAAGCGGAGGGCGTTATAAATTTTTTGCAGTAGAGATTTTCGATTTTTCTGTAGCCCATGTTAATCGTGTTTCGGCTTCGCAGGAAATTCCTTTTCTGCAATCCATTTCTCCTCACTTATCCGAACTTCCACTGTTCGATTTTTACTGTACGTATCGAATCTGATTCCCCTTCCTTAACTGATATTTTCAGTTTTAATCACCGGCATTATTTGCGGTGATTTCGGTTTCTAATTTATTCAATACGTAGCCTGTTGTTTCAAATAAGGCAACACGCACTTCAAAAAAGAAAATTCTATGAAGGGGATTTCAATTCTTCTGGTTTCGTTAGCTGTATTATTTGCCGGTTGCGCGCATTCTGATCACGCGGATCATCAGGAAGGCAAGTTTGTGGTAACGAATCCAATTAAAAAAGACACGGTTGTTTATAAGGAATATGTTTGCCAGATACGCTCCATTCAACACATTGAGTTACGGGCACTTGAAAAAGGATATGTACAACATATTTATGTAGATGAAGGCCAGTTTGTTAAAAAAGGACAACTGATGTTTCAGCTAATGCCCATGATTTATCAGGCTGAATTGCAAAAAGCGCAAGCCGAAGTAAACTTTGCTGAAATCGAATACCGGAATACGCTTAGCCTGGCCGATAGCAGCATTGTTTCGCCCAACGAGCTGGCGCTGTCAAAGGCCAACCTGGATAAAGCAAAAGCAGCTTTGGTGCTGGCAGAAACACACTATGGATTTACAAAAATCAATGCTCCCTTCGATGGGATAATGGATCGGTTTCAGGTTCGTATTGGAAGTTTGGTAGATGAAGGCGAACTGCTCTCTACCCTTTCAGATAACCGCAATCTTTGGGTATATTTTAATATGCCCGAGGCCGAGTACCTGGACTATGTAACACGCAAAAAGCTGGATGGAACCGAGGAAGTAAAACTACTGATGGCCAATAATCAACTTTTTAAACATGTCGGAAAAGTTGAAACCGTAGTGGCTGACTTCAACAACGAAACCGGAAACATTGCCTTTCGTGCAACCTTTCCAAACCCTGATGGAATTTTACGCCACGGTGAAACCGGAAACATTCTCATGCCTGTTCCGCTAAAAGATGCTCTGCTGATTCCGCAAAAAGCAACATTCGAAATTCTAGATAAAAAATTTGTATATGTGGTGGACGAGAACAACGTGGTAAAGTCGCGCGAAATAGTTACCGGCACAGAAATGCCGCACGTGTATGTAGTAACGCACGGGCTTAGCGAAGGCGAGAAAATTCTGGTGGATGGTATCCGCAAGGTAAAGAACAACCAGAAAATCGATTTCGATTTAGTGCAACAACCCAGGATACTGGCCGAATTAAGAAACCTTCACGCGGAGTAAAAAACCCAACACTATGTTTAGTAAGTTTATTCAAAGGCCGGTATTGGCAATAGCCATATCGCTGGCCACCATATTTTTGGGTTTGTTGGCTATCAACACCCGACCGATTTCACAGTTTCCTGACATAGCACCACCGCGTGTAAATATTTTCATTGCCTATCCGGGCTCAAGTGCGCAGGTATTGGTAGAGTCAACCCTTATTCCTTTAGAGCGAGCCATAAACGGAGTGCAGGGTATGCAATATCTTATTTCAGATGCCACGAGTGCTGGTGAAGCTACCGTGCAAATTGTTTTTGAACCCGGGGTAGATCCGAACGCAGCAGTGGTTAATGTAAAAACACGGGTAGATCAGATTATGAATAACCTGCCGCCCCTGGTGCAACGCGAGGGTATCATCATTACACCCATACAACCCAGCATGTTGATGTATGTAAACTTGTTTAGTACAGATAAAAATGCTGATGAAAAGTTTTTATTTAACTATGCGAACGTACACATCCTGCCGGAGCTGCAACGCATTAGCGGGATGGGCCGTGCCCAGATTTTGGGAAGCCGCCAGTATGCCATGCGTATTTGGTTAAAACCCGACCGCATGCGGGCTTACAATATTTCTACCGAAGAAGTAATGGAGGCAATGGAAGAGCAGAGCGTGATTGGCAGGCCCGGTCGTCTTGGTCAAAGTTCGGGAAAAACCGCACAATCGTTCGAGTATGTATTAACGTACAAAGGCCGGTTTAATAAACCAGAAGAGTATGAGCAGATCATTGTACGCGCCAATCCAAATGGTGAATCAATAAAACTTAAAGACATTGCTGAAATAGAGTTGGGAAGTGAATTCTTCGACATCTATTCGAATAAAGACGGCTTGCCGGCAGCATCCATTGTATTGAAGCAAAACTTTGGCAGCAATGCCAGCATTGTAATTGATAAAGTAAAAGAAAGGCTGAAAGAGCTTGAGAAAGATTTTCCCCCGGGCATGAGTTATGAAATCAACTACGATGTATCCAAGTTTGTAAATGCTTCTATCGATAAAGTGTTGCACACGTTGTTCGAGGCGCTTGTTCTGGTGGCCCTGGTTGTATTTATTTTTCTGGGCGATTGGCGCTCTACGTTAATTCCCACCATTGCAGTACCTGTATCGTTGATTGGTGCATTTGTGTTCATGCAAATGTTTGACCTTACCATAAACCTGATTACCCTTTTTGCCCTTGTATTGGCTATTGGTATTGTAGTGGATAATGCCATTGTGGTGGTAGAGGCGGTTCATGCTAAAATGCACGATGAACACTTATCGCCTTACTATGCCGTAAAGAAAGTATTGGGAGAAATAAGCGGAGCCATTATTGCCATTACCCTTATTATGACAGCCGTATTTGTGCCGGTAGCATTTATGACTGGCCCGGTGGGTATCTTTTATCGCCAGTTTTCAATTACCATGGCCAGTTCCATTGTGCTTTCGGGTGTGGTAGCCTTAACACTTACACCTGTGTTATGTGCCATGATTTTAAAAAATAATCACGGTATGGAACGTAAAAAATCTATTGCCGACAGATTTATTGATTGGTTTAACGACCGCTTTCAAAGTGTTACCAACAAGTATGTGAAGTTGCTGCAGTTGATTGTTAACAGGCGGGTAGTTACCTGGGGAGTATTAATTGTTTTTGGATTAGGAATTTTTTCTGTTGGAAGAACATTGCCGGCAGGATTTATTCCCAACGAAGACCAGGGAATGATTTACGCGATTATTCAAACACCTCCCGGCAGCACACTGGAAAGAACCAATGCGGTTTCGCAACAGTTGCAACAAATTGCTGAGGAAGTAGAAGGCATTCAATCGGTGTCATCGTTGGCCGGTTATGAGATCTTAACAGAGGGTCGTGGTTCCAATGCGGGTACCTGCATCATTAACCTGAAAGATTGGTCGGAGCGGAAACACTCAGTAACTGAAATTATAGAAGAGCTGGAAGCAAAAACAAAAGACCTGGGTGCGGTGGTTGAATACTTTGAGCCACCGGCTGTACCGGGGTATGGTTCATCAGATGGTTTCTCGCTGCGCTTGCTCGATAAGAACAGCACTATCGATTACCATGAGTTTGATAAGATTAATACCGAGTTTATGAATGCGTTGCATCAACGAAAGGAGTTAACCGGTTTGTTCACATTTTTTGCGGCAAACTATCCGCAATACGAATTGATTATCGACAACGAACTCGCCATGCAGAAAGGTATTTCGATAGGCAGAGCTATGGAAAACCTGAACATTTTGATTGGCAGTACCTATGAGCAAGGTTTTACCCGCTTTAATACATTCTTTAAAGTATATACACAAGCAGGCCCTGAGTATCGGAAATTACCATCCGATGTGCTGAATATGTTTATTAAGAATGAAGAAGGTGAAATGGTTCCGTACTCTTCATTCATTAAAATGAAAAAAACGCAGGGCCCCAACGAAATAACCCGGTTTAACCTGTACACTTCTTCATCCATCAGGGGTATTCCGGCACCGGGCTACACAAGTGGTGATGCCATTAAAGCTATTCAGGAGGTTGCCGCACAAACGTTGCCGCAAGGATATGACATTGCGTGGGAAGGACTTTCATTTGATGAAGCACATCGTGGAAATGAAGCGGTGTATATTTTTATTGTAGTGTTAATCTTTGTTTACCTGGTGCTTGCCGGTCAGTATGAAAGTTTTATTATTCCACTGGCCGTTATTTTATCATTACCTACTGGTGTATTGGGTTCATTTCTTCTGCTAAAGGTAATGGGGCTGGCTAATAATATTTACGCGCAGATTGGCTTGATCATGCTGGTGGGCTTGTTGGGAAAAAATGCCGTGTTGATTGTAGAGTTTGCGGTGCAACACCATCAGGGCGGAGCCAGCATTTTAGAATCGGCAATTGAGGGAGCCCGCGTTCGCTTTCGCCCCATCCTGATGACGTCCTTTGCATTTATTGCCGGACTTATACCACTGGTAATTGCCACCGGACCTGGCGCAGTAGGTAATCATACTATTGGCGCTTCGGCATTAGGAGGGATGCTGTTAGGTACCATCTTCGGGGTAATTATTGTACCGGGCCTTTACTACATATTCGGTAGCCTGGCGGAGGGTCGCAAACTCATACGAGGTGAAGACGAACGACCATTAAGCGAAGAGCCGCGGCCAATTGCAGTACCTGGCCAATCACTAGATTAATTCTCATACCTAATTCAGATACACGTATGATTGTAAAATTCAAATACCTGGTTGTGATTGCAATTGGGTTAACTCTATCCGGTTGCAAGATTCAACAACCGGTCAACCAAAACCCCCGGCAGGTAATACCGCCTGCTTTCAATAACCTGAGCGATACCACCACCATTGCCACTATGAACTGGCGGCAATACTTTGACGATGATAACCTGATTGCGTTGATTGATACAGCACTCTTGCGAAATCAGGAGTTGAATATGATGATGAAGGAAATCGAAATCAGCAGGAATGAAGTTCGGGCCAGAAAAGGAGAGTATCTTCCTTTTGTAGGGTTGCAGGTAGGTGCAGGTTTTGATAAGGCAGCTGAATATACACGCACCGGAGCTGTGGATAAATCGCTTGAAATAAAACCGGGCACTCCTTTTCCAGATCCTTTTTCAGATTATGGAATTGGCTTGCGGGCATCGTGGGAGGTTGACATCTGGAAAAAACTTCGGAATGGAAAAAAGGCTGCCGTAGCACGCTACCTGGCATCTGTAGAAGGTAAAAATTTTATGATTACCAACCTGGTTGCCGAGCTGGCCAATTCCTATTATGAACTGCTGGCATACGACAACCTGTTGAGCATTATTCAACAAAACGTGGCCATACAGGAAGATGCCTTGCAGGTTGTTAAACATCTGAAGGATGCCGCCAAGGTTTCGCAATTGGCAATAAACCGGTTTGAGGCGCAATTACTCAACACAAAAAATTTGCAATACGAAATTAAACAGCGCATTGTCGAAACCGAAAACCGGATTCATTTTTTAACAGGAACATTTCCGGCTAAAATTTCGCGAAGTACTGTTTCGTTTACCGATGGATCTTTAAACCCGGTTTCCGTTGGAGTTCCTTCGCAACTACTGGCTAACAGGCCGGATATACACCAGGCCGAGTTAGAGCTGGAAGCAACCCACCTGGAGGTAAAGGCAGCGCGTGCAAATTTTTATCCTTCTTTGCGTGTGGATGCAGGTACTGGTTTTCAGGCGTTTAATCCGGCCTACCTGATTAAGCCACAATCGTTATTGTATAACCTGGCGGGCGAGGTAGTGGCACCGCTTGTAAACCGCAATGCCATTAAAGCGGCCTATGCCAATGCCAATGCACGGCAGGTTCAACAACTGTACAACTATCAGCAAGTGGTTCTGCGTGCGTTTACTGAGGTAATTAATCAACTTTCTAAAGTTGAAAATTATGAGCAAAGCTTCAACACAAAATCAAGGGAAGTAGAAATTCTTACCCAATCCATTGGAATTTCAACTAACCTGTTTCGTTCGGCCCGTGCCGATTATCTGGAAGTTTTGTTAACCCAACGCGAAGCGCTGGAATCTAAAATGGAACTGATCGAAATCAGAAAGGAACAGTTAAGCGCAAAGGTTGGTATTTATAAAGCCCTGGGTGGCGGGTGGAGATAAATTAAGGTTGCAGGCTGCCGGTAGCAACAAGGCTACCGGGCGGCCGGCAATTTCTTCAAAAGGGTCATCAATTTTTTTATTTCGCCCGGCTTGATGGCCGGAAAGTTGGCAATACGAAACGTGGTATCGTTAAGTTCTCCATACCCTTCGCCAACCAGCAATCCGGCTTTGCGTGCACGTGTTTTTACCTGTTTAATTTGCCGTGGGTTGGCTGTTACCACCACTACCGTTTGCGATCGTACCTGTTTATTTTTTATGAAAGGTTGAAGAATTTTTGTTTGATCTAACAGCCCATACCACGCGGCAGCTTGCTGGTGCACCCGTTTGGAAACAACCCGAATCAACTCCAAATCCTGCAGCACCCGATACAATAAATAAATACCCAGCACATTGGGTGTATGCGTTGTTTGAAATTTTTCCATGAACTGAATTTGAGAACGAAGACTGTTGTAGTGCTGTCTTTCATTTAGTTCCTGCACACGGGCGCGGGCGCGGGGTGAGCATACCATCACGGAAAGCCCGGCTGGCAATCCAAAACATTTTTGAACGGATGCAAACCATACATCGCCTAACGAAAAGTCTAATGCCACCCCTGCCATGGATGAAGTGGCATCAATAGCCAGTAAAGCTTTTGGGTTCTGTTGCCGAAGTTGTTTTAGCAGTTGCATACTTACCTGGGTGCCGTTGCTGGTTTCATTGTGAGTGATGCAAAGCACATCGCCTGGGTAGGCAGCCACCGGCAATTCGGTTTCGTGATGGAATGGAACTGCGGTGGCAGGCTTCAGCGCCTGGGTATAGGTCAACCATTTTTTTCCAAAGGCACCATTATATAGATGGGTACTGCTTTCAGCCACCAGCGATTGAGCAAGTACTTCCCAACACTCGGTAGCAGAAGACAAAAACAAAATGGTATAAGATTTTGGAATGCGTAGTTTCTTCTTTAACTCCGCAATGGTTTGTTTCACCAAAGCCATGCAAGCCGCACTGCGGTGGTTCATGCTTAACACGCCTGCCTGGTGTGCCTCCTGTACATACCGGGGTATGCGGCTATAAACTTCAGAAGGGCCGGGGTAAAAGGATGTCATGCGGTAAAGGTACTAAACACCCAACCCCAGCAAATGGATTGGGTTTAATTTTTCCCTGTACGTGATCATGTGAAGTCATTTTTTCGTAATTCATGGTTACTTCCATTACTACTTTTACGATCTTACCACCTTAAAAGAAAACACGATGACTAAATCTTCACGCAGAAAATTTTTGGCAGGCGCCTCTTTGCTATCTTTAGCACCCGCATTAAATGCCTTTCCAATGGATCAAGAAAAAAATGTTCTGGTTCACCATGTGTTTTTCTGGTTGAAGAACCCCAACTCAAAAGAAGATTTAGCCAAGCTGATAGCCGGAGTGAAAGCACTTTCCAGGATTGAAACCATTCAATACATACAGGTGGGTGTGCCGGCCAATACCGAAAAACGGGATGTGGTAGATACTAGTTATTCGGTTTCTGAGCTTATGTTCTTTAAGGACCTTGCCGGCCAGAAAACATACCAGGATCACCCGCTGCACGTAAAGTTTATTGAAGAGTGTTCGCATCTCTGGGAAAGGGTGGTGGTGTACGATACGATCGGGGTGTAATTAGAAACACGGTATTAAGCACATCGGGCGTTGGTTTGCTTTTGCCTGGCTTTGGCTTGCTCCAGTTGCCAGAGATACCAATTTGTTAATGCTACCTGAAAATTACTGAGGTATGAACTGGCCGGTTGCGGTTCAGTTTTTTGGCGTGAATGCGTTACCATAGTTGTGGGTTTTTTTAATAACGACACCTTTTTGGGGTTATACCCCTATTCCAGATCTAATGGCTGATGATTTTTCCATCACTCATTTCTACTACCCGGTCGGTTCTTCGTGCAAATTCTTCATCGTGCGTTACTGCAATAATCGTTTGTTTGTGTACGGTTGTCAGTTCGCGGAAGATATCAAAGACAATGTTTGAGTTGTGCGAATCCAGATTCCCGGTAGGTTCATCACCCATCAGAATATCGGGGTTGTTAATTAATGCACGGGCAATAGCCACCCGCTGTTGCTGCCCGCCCGAAAGTTTATTTGTTTTTTTTAGGGCATGTTCGGCCATTCCCAGCAACTTCAGTTTTTCAATAGCGCGCTGTTCAATTTCGGCAGCACTGCACTCACCCAATTTTAAAGCCGGTATCATTACATTTTGCAGAACGCTAAACTCAGGTAACAAATAGTGAAACTGAAATACAAACCCGATGTGCCGGTTTCTGAATTTGGCCAATTCGTTTTGAGATTTGCCGGTTAGTGATGCTCCTGCAATCTGTAAGGTGCCTTCATAATCTGTATCCATTGTAGAGAGTACATACATTAAGGTTGATTTTCCG
>Ga0209605_1003091_pt1 | contig 14989 bp, 12 predicted proteins | sample AD_UKC035_MetaG_FD_184408 | JGI IMG/M metagenome (GOLD analysis project Ga0209605, IMG submission 184408) | Active sludge microbial communities of municipal wastewater-treating anaerobic digesters from USA - AD_UKC035_MetaG (SPAdes) (version 2) | ecosystem: Engineered > Bioreactor > Anaerobic >...
ATCAACTTCATCAACCAGAATCTCGACACTCCTGGCAGCAGCCTGGTCGATTTTCTGGCGACGCTTGAAGCGTCGGTCCCGGAGCGGGTGGTCATCACCGACATCAATCCCAAAAATTTCACGAATATCAAACAGAGTTTTACGTTGAGCGGTGAAGCAGCCACGATATTCGATGTACTCGAGTTTGCCAAACGCCTCGAACAGAGTGGCAAATTCAGCGCCATGCTCAAGACGACTGCCAATGCAGCACAGGATGAAGGTTCGGTTCAAAAATTCACTCTTGATTTCACCTATCGTGCTACCAGATGATTTCAGACATAAGGAAATGACGTGAAGACCAGACTACGCTCGATAATCGAAAGAGTTGTAACCTACGGCCTGATCGCAGTAGCGATCGGCGGGCTGGTATATTTTCTCGGCTCGGTGAATCGCCAGCAACGCCAGTCTATCGCCAACAAAAATCAGGAACTGGTCGAACTCAACAAAAAACTTGAAGAATCACAGGCCGAATTTGCCAAACGCCGGCAGCAGGTCGCCGATATAACCACCCAGCTGCGCGACAAGCGCCAGGAAGTGAAGGATAAATTCGAAAAGCTGCTTGAGAGCGCCGCCAACTACACCATGTTCATCGAACAGGTGCAACGCAAGGCCCGGGCACTCGACATTCACATTCAGGATTCGACCTACAAACCACCGGCACCCGTTGCCGGAGCAGGTTCGAGTTATCTCGAGTTCAAGTTTGACCTGAGAATTCATGGTGCTTACAACCGGCTCAAACAGTTTTTGTGGGAAATCGAAAACTCGCTTGGCCGGCTGGTCAAAATTTCGCAGATCGAAATAATTCCGCCTCTCAGCGACCCGCAGGGCAACATGTCGATGAAACTCACACTTTCGACATTTTTCCTGCCCTGACTGTCTCGACAAGGACTACTCATGACCCAGAATGAATTTCTCGATTACTGCAAAAAGAACAAGACGGTAGCCTTTGGGGTGCCTCTTATCGTGTTCGTTCTGCTGCTCGACAACCTGGTTCTTAAGCCGAACCGGCAAAAAAAGGCCGATGAAGCACGTGGGGTCACCACCCAGTCGGCACCGGCAACTTCGGCGGCAGACTCACAGGCAGCTGCACCGGCAGCAAAAGCTCCTCTGGCGCCACCCAAGCCACTTGAAGCGGTTTCTTACCCGCCTCTTTCAGATCGTGTAGACAGCCGCTTCGCTGCTGTTCAGCATTATCCCTACGAGCAGGGCCGCAATGTTTTCGTAAAAAAGGCCGAATATGTTCAGGTCATCGCCCCGGTCACTGAAGAACAGCAAGAAACTTTTGAACGCCCCGACATAACATATCATGGCTTCTTCACTGTCGGAAACGACCGCATCGCCATTCTTCGCTTTGCCGACGAACTGCTGCTGACCAAAGTCGGCGGCGCACTCAAGCGCTCACCTTTCTTTCTCAGGTCTGTTCTGCCTGAAAAGATCATAATTTCTGATGCGACCGAATCGATCAGGGAGTTCGAAGTATCGCTCTCTGAAAAACCCAAGGAATAGCCGCAATGGATCATGCAACTCTTAAGAAGCTGTTTCAGGATCGTGACAAGAGTGTCAGGCTCTTTTGCCTGAAATGCATGCTTCGCGATCGACTTGAAGGTGTCGATGAATTCATTCTCGAAGGTCTTCGCGACGGGCGCCCCGAAGTCGTTGCCGCCTCGATGAAGGCATCGCGCCTGACCAGCAACCCCGAAGTTTTCGGCATGATCATCACCTATCTTGAATCGCCAAACACCATTCTGCGCAGCGAAGCGCTGCACGCCATGCATGGCCGCAGCCAGCAGGCGATTAAAGCGGCGGTCTGCGATTTTCTCAAAAACGAAGATGATCCCTCTCTGGTTGCAACCGGAATCAAGGTGATCGGTTCGTTCCGTTCTGCTGAATTCGTGCCGTTGCTGCGCGCTTTTCTCAACTACGCTGATGAGCGGGTCAGGGCTAATGCGGTAGAAGCGCTCGGCGATATCGACAATCCGGAAACCGTAGAAATTTTGAAAGTTCTGGTATCTGACCGCAATAACCGTGTACGTGCCAATGCGATCAAAGCGCTCTGGCAGAGAGGGATCAGATTTGGTCTGAACACGCTGCCCGAAGAACTGCGTTCGCCGAACACCCGAAAGCGGGCTTCAGTTGCCTATATTCTTGGTGAAATAGAAGAAGATCGTTCACTCGACCTTCTGGTCGGGCTGCTCAATGATATTTCGCCGACTGTCCGTAATCGCGCAGTTCTCAGTATCGGCAAAATCGGTTCTTCGCGTGTAATCAGTCAGCTGGTCGATGCCTACATGCACGAAGACGAAAGCCATATCCGCGACGCCATAGTAAAAACAGCGTTACAGTTGAACCAGGATCTGGCATTAGCACGCCTTACCGAAAAGTTCAGCCGCGAAGAAAATGCCCGCATGCGTGCAATGCTGATCAAGAGTCTTGGTCGCGCAGAAGACCACAAAGCCGTGGTGCTGCTGACCAAAGCACTGCGTGACAATGATGCCAGAGTCCGGGCCAACGCGGTTGAATCTCTGGGTCAGTTACAGGATCAGCAGTATACCGATCTTCTCTTTCCGATGCTTAACGATTCGAACAACCGTGTGCGCAGCAATGCCGCCATGGCACTCTGGAAACTGGGTGGCACCGGCGCGGTGCTGACTCTCAAGCAGATGTTGCGCTCTTCCCACAAGCAGATGCGTTCTTCAGCGGCATGGGCGCTCGGAGAAATAGGAGCACTGCAGTTCAGCGACCTTTTACAGGATCTTACCAGCGACACCGACCCGGATGTTAGAAGATGTGCACTAAAAGCACTGGCAAAACTTTCAAAAATAACTTAAACTGACAAGCGGTCATACTCGAAGGAAAAGAGGAAGTCATGAACCGCTCGCAAATCAAAACCGTTTTTCTGCTCACACTGCTGACAATGCTGGTGAGCTTTTCTGTTTTTGCAGTATCAGATGAAGCTCGCGAACTCAATCGCAAGGGCGAACTGGCCATCAACAGCGGCCATCATCAGGAAGCTGTTCAGCTTTTGAAACAGGCGATGCAGCTTGAGCCGGAATGGGCCGCACCGTATTTCAATGCCGCCAAGCTCATGCGACTGCGCAACAACCGCGAAGAGATGACGAAAGCAACGCGCAAAGCCGTTGCACTCGAACCTGAAAATGCAACTTATGTCGAAGCCTATGTGAGAATTCTCAAGGAAGACCTGCAGGCCGCGGAAAAAGCCGGGGCGCAGGCAGACATCAAGCGTCTGCGCGAAGAAACCATGCGGGTAGACCCGGGTAATCTCGAGGTTGGCCTGAAAATTCTCGACGATCTCGTCAAGGAAGGCAACCACGAGAAAGCTGCCGACATGGCAGAGGGACTGCTTGAAAAAAATGCAGCTCAGCGCACCAATTACGCGTCAGAGCAGATGGGCGACCTCTTTTATATTCTCGGCAACATAGCTCTGCAGCGCAACAACCTCACCGAGGCACGAAGTCACGCTGATAACGCCTCAAAGTATTCGATGGCAAAACCAGACAGCGCAAAGCAGCTGATCGCCAAGATTCGCGAGCAGCAGGAATCTGCTGTATCACTGCTGCTGACCCAGGCCAAAGAACAGGCTGATTCAGGCAACACCGAAGGCGCCATTGCTACTCTCAAGCGTGCTGACGAGATCATTCCGAATCATGAACTGGTACAGCAGGAAATGACCAGACTGACCAGTTCCCGCGATGCCAAAGCAGCTATGGTCGAAGCCCGGCAGCTCGTCAAAAACGGCAGCTGGCTGGAGGCACGCGACATGCTTGAATTCGTGGTATCAGTCGAGCCAACCAACAGCGAAGCCGAGAACTTGCTGAAACAGGCTGTAGAAAAAGAAACCACCCTGATGAAAACCCTGGGCCGCGCCAGTCGCCTGCCCCGATATTCAGAAGATCGAGCCGGGCTGGTCGAAGGCTACCTGCGCCGTGGCAAGCAGTTTCTCGACGCCGGCAACCAGAAAGATGCCATGATATCGTTCAATCGCGGCATGGCAATACTTGAGCTCGACTCGGGGCTCAAACGTTTTGTTCCGCAGTTCCAGACCGAGATGAGCAAAATCAAAGCTGAAGATGACAAAAAAGAACTCTGGCAAAAGGGCGTTGAAGCCAGAAATGCTTACGAATACGAAGATGCTCTCAAATATCTCAGCCAGTTGCCACGCAACTACGACACACAGCTGCCCAGCCTGCTCGCCGAATCATACTGGAAAACCGGAAACGAAGAGAAAGCACTTGAACTGGCGCGTTACCAGCTGACAATTCAGCCGGAAAATAACCGCGCTAAATTCATCATCGGATCGATCAGCCTCGAAAATGGCGACAAGGAAGCGGCATTCAATTATTTTACCGAAATTTACAACTCTGACCCGGAATACCCTGAACTTAAAGACAAACTGCTGCAGTCAAGCGCCGCCAAGTGGAAAACCTTTTTTCCGATCATCATACTGCTGCTCATGGCCTGGATTGCCTATGCTCTCTACAAATACCTGCCCGAATACAACAAGAACTCATCGCTGCGCAAGGCGCAGAGCTTTCTCAAGAAAGAAATGCACGATGAGTGCATCAATGAACTGGTCAAGATCAAGAGACTGCCGAACCTGACACAATTCGACGGGGCTCTGATATCGCGCATTCTCGCGCAGGCATATCTGAAAAAAGGTATTTATGACCGGGCCATCGGCGAATGTAAGCACCTCATCTCGATCAGCCCGAAGGACGAAGAAGCGCATACCTGGCTGGGTTACGCATATCTCGGCCGGCGCATGCTCTCACCTGAAAGCCTGCCGGAACTGCTGAACCTCTACCAGAAGGACCAGCGCAACATCGCCCTGGTGTCACTGCTCGGCTCGCATTACACCCAATCGAAGAACCTTTCCGATGACGGTATCAAGATTCTCGAACAGTGGCTCAACCTCGACCCCAATAACCCGGAAGTGCTGAAACCACTTGGCCGCTACTATCTCAAAAAGGGCCGCAGCGATGACAAAGCCATGAAAGTGTTCCAGAAAATGATGGAGTTCGGTTCTCCGGAAGCCGAATTTCTGCTCGGCGTTGCCAAAATACACCTCAAACTCAGGCAGTTCGAAAGCTGTCTGCAGCTTTGTGAACAGGTCATCAACAACGATGTCAACAACGAACTGGTTCACTCTGTGTTGCGCGAAGCCTATCACAAACAGAACCGACTCAGTGAACTGCTCGATATCTATGGCAATTTCCTGCAGAACAACCCCTACAATGTCGCTTTCCAGAACGGCCTGAAAGATGCCCAGAAACTTGCCGGCCAGGAAGCGGCAAGACGCGGCCAGAATCCGAATCCAATGCCCGATGAACCGGCAGCAGCGGCTCCAGATCAGGTAATCTGCCCGAACTGTCAGCATGTGAATTCATCACAGGAATACTGCTGCCAGAGTTGCGGCCACAATCTTGCCTGAGGAAACCAGCCCTGAATCAGATCCCCATTAAGAAATCAGCAGACAGAACCATGGCCTTGATGGTTCTCAGCCTGCTGTCAATTGCATGCCTGCTGCTGCCGGCAATAGCAAAAGCGGCAGAAGAAGACTATGCAACTCTGCGCAAGTTTCTCAGCGCCAGAATGTATGGCGAGGCTTATCTTGAGCTGATTCGCCTGGAAATGTCCAAAGACGAATTCGACCCAAAGCTCGAGAAGCTGCGCAAGGATCTGCTCGAACGCACGCGCGAGCGAATGACCAGACAAAGTCGCGTAAGCCCCGATGACCCAACGATTTTTATCATTCTTGCCGATGTCAGTTTTCATGAGGGAAAACTGGAAGAAGCTTCGATGCACGCAACCCGGGCACTGCAGAACAAGGGCGGCCCGACAGCAAACTATGTTTTTTCCAAGATACTCTTTCGACGCGGTAATCTGGCACAGGCTTTCGACCAGATGGCCAGCGTTCTTGAACAAATGCCAGATTCGCCGGTGGTGTTCGAAGACTTTCAGTTCCTCTATTCCTGCAAAACCTACGGAATAGCTACAGCAAGAAAGCTCAGCAAAAACTCAAACTTCATCAAACGCGCCACACCTGTTTCAGGCGATGCCGGCCTGCCTAAAATACCTGAAAGTCCCTTCGAAAACGACCCGACCGCAGTATCGACCGCCATGCTGGCCCAAACTACGACTGAACCAGACACCACCACCGCAGCTGATTATGCCACACCTGATGACACGTCAGATCAGGACCCATTGCCCGATGAAACCGGAGAAGACAACGTTGAAGAAGGTGAAGAACCGGGTGAGGGTGATGATGAAGGCTTTGGCGAAACCGATGAAGGCGGAGAGAATTCTGATGTTCCTGACCGACCGCTGCCAGACCGGCCGACACCTGAACCGCCACAGGTAACGATTGCTGAGCCGGAGCGCGATCCAGAGCTCGATAAAATGCAGAAAGCCGAATACTGGATCAAACAGGCCGAAGCTCAATATCAGAACCGAAATTATGACGATGCCAAAAACAATCTCGAACGAGCAGTAGAGCTTTATCCAGAAGTTCAGGGCAGAGGCGAAATAAAAGAACGGCTCGACAAAAAGTTCGATCTTTTCAAGCGCTATCGCGAAGCAAAAGACCTGTTCGAGCTCGAAAAATACGAGCAGGCGCTCCCGACCATGATCGAGGCATGGAAAGAGGAGCCTGACCGCTTCAAAGAAGCTCCTTTCTACATTGGCAAATGCTATATTCTCAAGCCCGATCCTGATCTTGACAAAGCTTTGCAGAATTTCGATACCGTTTTGAAAAACCAGGATCTCGAACCTCTGTTCAGACGCGACATTGAATGGACTCGCATGGAACTGCTCTACGCGCTGGAAAAGTACGAGCAGGCAGACGCCATCTTTCAGGACTTCCGCAAAAAAGAAGAAGCTTTTGCCAAGAATCAGCCAAATTTCACCAATCTGCGTATCGGAATTTTCTATCACCTCAACAATTTCTGGATACACATCGGACTCGGAGTCTTCGCACTGCTGTTTTTCATTGTTTTCATGCTGCAGCTTGTTCCAGCCATCACTCTTTCGCTTTCAGATCCTCTCAAAAGCGCAAAATACGCTTTTGAAAAAAAGAAATTCGACAAGGTTGTCAATATCATTGAAAAAGCTCTGCTTAAAAAGCAGCCGGTGCAGATTGAACGCGAGCTGCTCGAACTTCTTGTCAAAACGCATTTCGAGCTTAAAAACTATGTGCGCTGCCAGGAAAACGCCCGACTGCTTCTCGAAAAATTTCCGACCAACAATGTCGCCTGGGGCTATCTGGCCAAAGCGTCGATGGCCTGTAACGACACATCGAGCGAAGCAATCGCCATGTATGAGGCCATTTACAAAGACAACCCGGCCAAGACCGAGTATCTGCCGGTTCTTGCCAGGCATTATGCCGAAACCCGCACATACACAGTCGAAGCGATGGGAATTCTATCGACCTGCTATCAGAGTGGCATTCGCGAACCAGCAATAGTGCTGGCTCTCGCCTATGGCTACGTTCAGAATCGCTCGATGGGCAATGAGGTCGTCATTATTCTTGAAGAAGCGCTTAAAATCAAAGATGTCGTCGAGTTCCGCGAACTGCTGGCGCGCAATTATTCAAAGGCCAGCCGGTTCTCTGATGCCGCACGCGAATGCATCAAAGTGCTTAACGAAAATATCAACAACATGGGCATTCATGTGGTCTACACCTCGTCGATGAAAAAACTGAAAATGCTCGACGAAGCAATTGCACAGTATCAGGACTTCATGCAGCGTTTCCCGGGCAATGAACAACTCGGTGAAATTCTGGCCGGCCTGAAAAAGGACGCAGCAGAATACAGCGGCGACAGCTCAGAATTTATACCTGAAATCCCTGATGAACTGCCGATGCCTGACCTGCCGGATACTGATGCAGCAGGAAATCTTGCCGCTGCTGACATCGACATCGAGAACTTCGTCGAGCCGCCGCCGGAGGGGTTCGAGACTGACGATTCAACCAACATCCCGATCCCCGACTTCCTCAAGGACACCCTTCAGCCAGAACCGGTCAGTCAACCAGCATCGACTGCTGCCAGAACAGATGCAAAAATATCGCAAAAGCCTGCCGAACTTCCGACGCTCAACCCGTTTGGCGAAGAAGACTCTTTTCTCGACGACCTCGCCGGCGATCTGCCGGAAGAACTCGGAGGTGTCTCGGTACAGGAAAATGTCGACCGTTTTGCAGCCCGCAACATGATCAGCGAAGAAGAGCTGCTGGCAAAGCAGGAGCCTCGACCGGTGGTAGAAACCGCTGCGTCTCAACCAGCTGCACCGCCACCGATGCAGACCCCGGCAACGACTCAGACTCAAACTCCAACGGCAGCACGTCCAGCCGGAAAAGCAGCACCTGCTTCCCAGCAGAATCTTTCCCTCGCCCGCGAAAAGGCACAGCGCGGCAAATGGGACGAAGTAATCGAAATTCTCAGCCCAGACTTCGCTTCGAGCCGCGACAAAGATTCTGGGGTTCTGCTGGCCAGCGCCATGCTCCAGAAAAACAGCCCGGTTATGGCCATGGAGATACTTGAAACGCTTGATTTTGACCCCGAAATCATGACCGAGAACATCAAAAGTGTTCTCTACCGAACCGGCGTAGCTCTTGAAGAGGCAAAAAAATATCAGGAAGCCCTCAAGATGTATGACATGATCTGCAACGTCGACATCAACTACAAAGACACATTCGACCGCTCAGACCGCATCTACAGCCGAAAACAAGACTGATAACGGCGGCGGCTAAAATTTGCCCATGAGCATTTCGCACTGCAGAGCGAGGCCTTCGATTCTGACCCCGGTTGCACCGGCAAAGGTGTAACCGACGCCAAACTCAAGTACAATATGGCGGGTCATCGGCAGCACACCCAGTATCATCGGCTCGAAATAACTGAATGAACCCTTTGTTCTTACCAGGCCACCGACACTGGTCTGCAGCTTGTAATGGCCGCCCCCGAGCGTGGCCCGCCACTTTACCCGGGCATCTTCCCGAAACGAGTCTTCCAGCGTCAGGCCGGCCATATCGAGACTGAACTTGAGCGCCCGGCCATTGAGAGTGCCGGCAGCATAAATCAGACCGAGTTCCGGATCGCGCAGACGGCCGCCAAACAGGCGAACACCCCATAGCGTCATGTCACCGCCGAAGTTATCCTGTGCCCGCACAGTCTTGTATTTTACCAGCGGACCGATGCCGCCGGTAAAATCCATGCCCTGCGGGCGTTTTTCCATGAGCAGGGTCGGGCCGGTGGCTGCCGAACAGCTGACTGCAAGCAGTAAAATTGTGACAAGAAACAATGAAGTTTTGTTGTTCATAACTGAGCCTATCGGCAGATCAGCAAGGTTTCTTCACATTACAACTACCACGCTGCACACTGTTTATATTTGCAGACATAAAGACATAATACTGATTTAACTGTTAACACCGGTCATGTTCTGACCCACCCACCGACGAAAAACTGACCCACTTTTCGGTGTCATTTTTTTGCAGCACCGATTTAACCCTGACCCACCATTTTGCCAGATACCACCTTGGTTCATGGCTTAAGTTGCTTTGAATCATATTCTTGATCCGAAAGACTTGTATTGGTGCTTAGAATTTTGAAATTCAGCACCATGGCCTGAGTAGAGCATCTCTTTGGCCATCTTTCAGACCAGGTGATTATCTGATGAACCGTCTCTGCAAACATTGCGGGGAGTCCTTTTCGCCCTGTCGCTCAGTTCCCGGGCAGGAATATTGCAGTAATCTCTCTTGCCAGAGAGCGCGAAAGCGGGCCTGGCAAAAGAAGAAACTGGTAAGTGATCCTGATTACAGTGACAACCAGAAGTCTTCTCAGCAGGCCTGGCGAGCCAGAAACCCTTCCTATATGCGGGAATACCGTGCCCGGTCGCGAGCATACACAGAGCGGAATCGATTGCAGCAACGGCATCGTAATCGGCGCCGCAAAAATTTACTCGTTACCGGGTCTGTTTTACCCTCATCGAGCTCGTCTCTGATTGTAAAGATGGACGAGCTCAAATCTTTTCTGGCAGGGCTTTTCATGCCATTTCGTCGCACACCATTCGACCCGCGTTTTATTGTAAAGATGGACGAGCTCATCGCTCATCAACAGGCACTTTCGGGGATGTATCTCCGGCAGTTTTCTGGCGGGGTTGATTGTAAAGAGATGACCAGCTCGCCAGCTTTATGCGGTCTGATTACACTTTGAACATGAGCGATGAAATACACCAACTTAATCTTTCGCAGATTGGCGAATCCTATGGTCCCCTGCGCATAATCAATGCTCGCGCCGACGCTTGCATGCTGCAGTCGATAAAAACATTCGGTCAGATGAGTCCGGTTGTCTGCCTGAGGACAGACGACGGTCATGAACTGGTTGATGGATTTAAACGGCTTCGCGCGTTGAGAAGTCTGAAGGCCGAGACCTTGAAATGCGTTTTCGTTGACGCCCAGGCTCGTGTTGGCAAGGCCAGAATCATTCAGCTGAACCAGGCATCGCGTTCGATAAGCGATATTGAAGAGGCTCTGGTTCTGCAGTCGTTGCATCGTATAGATGGTCTGTCTCAGGTTGAGATTTCAGTTCTGCTGGGCCGCGACAAGAGCTGGGTGTGTCGTCGGATTTCGTTGATCGAGAAACTGTCAGATTCAGTTCAGGAGCATATCAGGCTGGGTCTGATTTCCAGCAGTGTCGGGCGTGCATTAGCTCTGTTGCCCCGGGGCAACCAGCAGGAAGTTTTATATGCCGTTTTAAAGCACCATCTTGGGAAGCGTGCGGTTGAGCGGCTTGTGCGGCAACTTATTACCATGCCGACTCAGCAATGGTCTACGCTTCTATATAATGCCTGGTCATACGATTCACCTGAATTAGTCGCTCAGCAGCAACCTTGCGACAGGTTTTCAGGTCAGCTTAAAAGTCTGTTGCGTCTGCAGAAATCGGTAATTATAAGTGCTCAAGAGGTTCTGGCATCTGACCATGCCGTTTCTGAGGCATTACTTGAAAAGGCGCTGACGAGCGCGCAAAGCCTTAAGTCATTGATATCGCGCATTTTGCATGAAAAAACTCTGGAGGTATGATGATGCCACGTATTTTTCACAGCAGAGAAGAGTTCGAGCAGGAGCTCATTCTGCTTTCCCGCGATGGAAACTCAATCAGATTTTTATCGCGAACATTCAACATCAGTCGCAATACTGTGCGGCGCATTCTGCGGGAACATTCTGCCCGACGCGCAAGTGAGCACGACATATTGCCGGTTCGGCGCACCAGGAAGAGCAAGCTCGACGCATTTTCTGCTCAGATAATCGATCTGCTTGAAAAGTATAAAAACATAACAGCTCAGCGCGTCTTTGAAGAGCTTGTGAAAGAGGGTTATGACGGCGGTGTCAGCATTCTGCGCGCTCATCTGAGAAAGATTCGTGTTGTCGCAAAAGAACCGGTAATTCGCTTCGAGACAGGGCCTGGCCAGCAGGGCCAAATGGACTGGAGCCCTTATAAACTAGCCTTTACCCGATCAGGGAAGGCTGAGGTTCAGTGTTTTTCGTATATATTGGGTCATTCGCGGCGGCAATTCATTGATTTCAGCCCGCGCCATGATTTTTATACGCTGATACGCCGCCATCAGGCGGCTTTCGAATATTTTGGCGGTGTTGTGGCCGAGTGCCTGTATGATAACGAGAAAACGGTGGTATTGCGCTGGGAGGCTGGAAAGCCCGTGTTTAATCCGGCTTTTACGGCGTTCATAACGCATTACAACTGCCGCCCCATTGCCTGCCGACCGGGTAGCCCCAAGACCAAAGGCAAAGTTGAAGCACCGTTCAAGTATATAGAGGGAAATCTGTTGTGCGGGAGAGATTTTCAGGATCTTGATGATCTGAGAGCAACGGCTCGCTGGTGGCTTGAAAATGTTTCAGACCGGCATGTTCATGACACAACCCGACGCACTCCCATAGAACTGTTCAACGAAGAAGAGCTCTCTGCTCTGCAACCTCTGCCGGCTTTTCCTTACGACTGTTCAGAAGTTCGACTTGCAGTGTGTAACAGTGAGAGCATGGTAACTTTCGAAACCAATCGCTACTCGGTTCCGACCGGTTACATAGGTGATATTCTCAGCATCAAAGCTGGCGAAAGAGAGCTGAGAATTTACAGTCAGGACTTGAAACTGCTTGCGGTTCATGAGCGCCACGCGATGGGCGAAAATGCGACTATCGAGGATCCCTCGCATTATCGGGTGAGACGAGAAAAATATGGACTTGAGCCGGTTAGAGATGCTTTCGTGAGCTTTGGCGAAGCAGCCGAAGATTTTCTGGCGGGCCTGTTGAACAAAAATCCCAGAAATATCGGCTTTCAGGTCAGACACATTCTGAATCTCAAAGCGCAATTCAACAGCGATGACATTCACAGCGCTCTCATGCATGCCATGCGCTACAACGCATACGATGCGAAGGCTGTCGAAAGAATTCTGGCGGTCAAGGCTCAGCCAAGAACCCTTGAATCGATCAGAAATGAAAAAGCCCGGCAACAACTTGCCGAGACTCTGCCACCAATAATACAACGGCCGCTGTCTGAATACGGCGAGCTGTTTCAATCACAGGAGATAATACATGAAACCCTCACCAACTCTGATGCATATAAAAAGTCATCTACAGACTCTGAAACTGAAGAAAATACTTGAAGCCATCGACAGTGAAATGGCTTGGGCCGCGCAGAACAACCCGCCGCCGTCTGAATTCCTTGAAAGAATACTGGTGATCGAAGCGCAAGATATGATCGACAGACGCATTGAAAGAAGAATTCGCGAGGCCCGCCTGCCTGAGCGAAAACTGTTGGCTGAATTCGACTTCAAGTTCCAGACGGGCGTTGATAAGGCTCAGATTATGGATCTTGCCAGGCTTGATTTCGTTGACAGAAAGCAGGGACTAATACTTGCCGGAAGCTCGGGAACCGGCAAAAGCCACATAGCAAAGGCTCTGCTGCTACTGGCGTGCTCAAAATCATATCGTTGCCGATATACTACCGGCACAGACATGCTCAACGATCTGATGGCCGGACTGGCAGACAACACAATGCACAAGCGCTTAAAGCAATATCTGTCACCTGAAATCCTTCTGATCGATGAGGTCGGACTCGATAAACTCGAACAAAGTGAAGCCAGGCACGCCGGCCTCTTCCACAAAGTCATTGACGGGCGTTACTGCAAAGGCTCTACTCTCATCACAACCAACATCGACTTTAAAGAGCTTGGCGACTATCTTGGAGACCCGGTAACGACGACAGCATTGATCGACCGGATGATTCATCATTCAATTCTGATAACTATACAGGGCCCGAGCTGGAGAATGCACGAATCAAAGAAACTCAACGCCAGGGTAAAGGAGCAGAAAAAGCAAAAGACTCTGGAGAATGCTGACCAATAAACGATAAACGACAAAAATCTGAGCGTCAAAAACGCCCACCGGCATCGATATAACCGCCGGTGGGCGTTTTTCATGTTGGCCGACAATTATGGCAGGCAAAAAACAGCCAGAAAATCAGCAATCGGGAAGGCTGAAAACTCAAGCAAATTGACAACCTGCAGACAATAAACTCAAAAACAGGCAACTTTGCCCGGGTCCAATAAAATATGGAACATGGGTCAGAAATTATTCGGTGTTAGCAGCGGTGCCAAAAAGACGATAAGAAACTCTGTTGGGCACATGCATTATGCGGGACCGCAGCAGGCGTTAAAAGGCGCTCTGAAAGATTGCGCCGGGTGCGTGATTATGGCTTCCTGCATGGCAATTCCCGCAGGTTGCTGACACTCATTCAGTTGTTGTTGCGCGCCAGGCCTGCTCAAGTCAAGCTTCCAGAGCGCCCGGCATTTAAATGCCCGGACTGTGGCAGCGCCATGGCGTTGAAAGGATTTCGCTGCCCCGCCAGCTCAAGATCGCCACCTGCTGTGTCTTTGCATCTGCACAATTAAAGAATTCTGACTGGCAGCAACCGGATTTTATCTGTTGTTGCAGTTTTTTGCCGGTTTATAACGCCACAGACCCATTTAAGAGACACACAGACGGCGCGGGACTTGCTTCGCAAGGCCCGTGACGGCGGTCATTTTCCGCGTCTACGCGATTGTTACGCGGCTTTCTTTTTGCTTTCTTCTAGTTTTTCGGACAGCAAAATCTTTATCAATGACTGGTAAGGGACGTCTTTTTTATTTGCCATTACTTTTATTTCGTTCAGCATGCTTTCTGGCAAACGAATAGAAATGGTTTTCGAGGTAGGCTTCAAGTTAGGAAAAACCACTTTCTCTGCATCTGACCAATCAAAATAATCACAGGAATCGTGAGTCAGCCAGAATTCTCGTTCTTCTTGTTCGTTCTTAAAGTTTGGAAGTTTTTTCTTCATGTCTTTCATACTCCCTGAATTCACTTTTGGTCATATCCCTTGCTGAAATGACCCGGATCATTCTTTTTCTGAGGGTGAATGCAACAAACAAATATCTATCTTGGTCAGTCTTGCCGAAGGCCATAAATCGTTTTTCAGACAGAGAATGTTCCCGGTCAAATTTAATGAAAGGCTCATTTAAAAAGACAGCTTCACATTCAACTTGCGAAACACGATGACTAGACCAATTTTTGATTTCATTACCATCGTCCCAGTCAAAGCCAAGACAATTTCGAATCAAATCGAAAACATTCATTAACCTACCCATTAGTTTAACCTCAAACAAAGTATATTTTTTTCATATACGGTTGTCAACGGTTTTTATTTCATTTCCCGCGTAACGTCAGTCGTGACCGGAAATGGCCAGACGGCGCGGGGCTTGCTTCGCAAGACCCGTGACGGCGGTCATTTTCCGCGTCTACGCAATTGTGTACGCCCGGCACGGGCGTGAACTTATGGGGTGAGATCACTCTGGTGATCAAGTCCTCTGTATTGGAAGTCATATGATGAATACTTAT
>Ga0209605_1003100_pt1 | contig 14947 bp, 14 predicted proteins | sample AD_UKC035_MetaG_FD_184408 | JGI IMG/M metagenome (GOLD analysis project Ga0209605, IMG submission 184408) | Active sludge microbial communities of municipal wastewater-treating anaerobic digesters from USA - AD_UKC035_MetaG (SPAdes) (version 2) | ecosystem: Engineered > Bioreactor > Anaerobic >...
GAACTTCCCATTGCATACAATATTGCATGGTACGAGCAGAAAGCCGTTATCGTTCTGTTGGCACTGCTATACCTCGGTGTGAAGAATATTCATCTTGGGCCTACCCTGCCTGCATTCCTTTCGCCCAACGTGGCAAAGGTGCTGGTTGAGAACTTTGGCATCAGCGGCATTACAACCGTTGACGAGGATATGAAGATTTTAATTGGCTAACCATAGCAAATTGGCCGTGGGGCATTCCATTGCCCCCGGCCATAATCCATTTCAGTATGTCCAACGAATTTCCCAAAGCACAAAAATTCAGCTTCGTCAACGAGGTTGATTACTCTGTGGGAGGTATTGTAAGCAAGAACGTTATCAAGCGTAAAGTGGGCAATATCTCCCTTTTTGCGTTCGATAAGGGCGAAAGCCTTAGCACCCACTCTGCTCCTTTCGATGCCACCGTTCAGATACTGGAGGGTACGGCTCACATTGTTATTGCTGACAAGCCCTACGACCTGAAAGCGGGCGAAACCATAATAATGCCTGCCGGAATTCCGCACAGCGTCGAGGCACCCGAGCGCATGAAAATGCTACTGACTATGATTAAAGAGTAAGATGGGAGCATCAATCGGTTAAACATCACAGTTAAAATAATTACCAACACTAAAAATCTAGCTAAAATGGACGACGAAATCATTTGCAACTGCATGGAGGTTACACGTGGCCAGATTGTGGCTGCCATTAAAGAAAAGGGATGCAGAACCCTTGAGGATATCAAGCGCGAAACCGAAGCATCCACCGTTTGCGGAAGCTGCGAGGACGACATATTGGATATTCTGGCCGAGTATGTAAAAGACTAAAAGTTAGTAATATGAATTCAAGGTACCTGTCAGAAGCCCCCTTTAAGGATACTCCCCACAAGGTTGATGTGCGTGAAATGTACAATTTACCTGATGCACAGGTTATGCATATCACCCTGCAGCCCGGAGAGGCGCTGAAACCGCATAAAACTCCGGTTGATGTTTTCTTTTACGTTCTGGAGGGAAAAGCAACGGTTCACATTGGTGACGAAAAGGAGCAATTTCCTAAGGATACAATTATCGAAAGCCCCAGGGACATCGTTCACTACCTGAGCAACGAGAGCGATTCTATAACCAGAATTCTGGTAGCTAAAACGCCCAATCCACAAACATCCAGGGCATTGTAGTATATCTGACATTAAAGAATCTTTGGGGGGAACATATAACAGAATGTTCCCTCTTTTTTTGTCAAGGTAAAACCATAATGCTTAGTATATTAGCAACTTACTATGGCACAAAATCAAGGTCTTCGGTACGTATCTGTGTATCACCGCTTTGGTCTTTAATCAGCACGAACTCCGATGGAGTGATGGTTACCAGGAATCCCTTTTTGGTCTCGGCAAACCAGGGACGAATGCGATTGATAAACTTCATCAAATGCTCCCTTTCGTCGTTCATCTCAATGATAATGGGGGTCTTTTCCGATGGCTCCCAAAATTTTTTATCGATATGCCTGCTGCTTACACCAAAGCCGAACATACCCTTATACACTGTCAAACCGTATATACCGGAGTTCTTTGCCTCTATGGCAATGGCTTGGTAGAATAGCGAGCCGCGAAACGTGTCGGTGGAGCTCACATAGATTTTCATCTGAGCAATTTCATTTGGCTTTTCCATGGCTGTATCATTTAGGGTGAAATCTTTGCATATGCTATAAAAAATCTACATTCATAGTTGACACACAACAAATTAAGCACATTTTCAAAAATAATACGTATTTCTTATTTGTATGCGTTTTTTATTGTATGACAACGCAATATAACTCAGAATTGATGCAAGAAGCAATTTACGCTTTACAGGGTTCAACTTAACTTACAGAATCATCCCACAAATAATCAAACCCTATGCTGTATTATTGATGTAATAAAATTACAACTTTTTCAACCATATTGTTGTTTTTTTGTCATTTTTTCTATGAGATAGTCGTTATCAGGAAAGTAGAGATAAATTTATAGAGGAAATCCTATCAAATGGAAATTTAACAATAAGATAAATACCGATTGGCATACTCATTATTGTTCAATATCGAGTGAAAATCAATACATTTGTGGGCCTATGTCGTACATTATGAAATACATTTTTCTAATCATACTATCACTGCTTGTATGCTTCTCCGAATGTTTCTCACAAACAGGCGACTACCTGGATATAGGATCATGGAAGGTGCGTTTCGAGAAGGACAGGGAATTTACCATAAGCATTATCAGCCAACCGATGGATGGTGAAAAAAACTCGGTGATGGAGTACTACTGGGACGATGTTCTCCTCTTCCTGTCGGAAAGTGCCAATCGAAACTCCTATATCACCATCGAAAACGTGCAGGGAAAAGAGTTTTTCAGGTTTACAAGCAAAAGGCAAAGGAAGTCGGTTTCCATTCGGGTAGATTTTAAATTGTTAAAAACAGTGTTGGATATGGAAACTCCATATCGCATTATAATCCATAACCAGAATCAGGAGTTGCCCTTAATGCTAAATTTTACCATCTCCAATAATAAGGACAACTAGCCTTTCTACATCCTGATAAGCCTATCTCCCAGTCTGTTCTACCCTATTTGTGTATTAACAGCAATCATAAGTTTTGAGCAATTCATATTTTTAATAACATGTTTTATTATGGCATTTAAAAAGTGTAAATTTTTACTTTTGTAGAAATCAAATTTTAATCATCATGCAACAACTCGATTGGAAAAACCTACCCTTTGGTTATATTAAAACCAAATACAATGTTCGTTGTACCTATAAAGATGGTAAATGGGGCGAACTCGAGGTTTCGGACTCGGAGTATATCCCCATGCACATTGCTGCCACTGCCTTGCACTACGGGCAGGAAGCCTTTGAAGGAATGAAGGCATACCGTGGCAAGGATAATAAAATCAGGCTATTCCGTTGGGAAGAGAATGCAAAACGCCTTCAGCATTCGGCCGATGGGATACACATGGCAAAAGTTCCCACCGATCTATTTCTTCAAGCAGTTGTGAAAGCTGTAAAACTCAATCAGGAATTTGTTCCGCCCTATGGCACTGGTGCATCGCTGTACATCAGGCCTTTGCTGTTTGGTTCGGGTGCCGAGGTGGGCGTTCGTCCGGCCAAAGAGTACACATTTATCGTTTTTGTAACCCCTGTGGGACCATACTTTAAGGAAGGTTTCAACCCCGTTAAGATTGCCATTGTTCGCGATAGCGACAGGGCAGCACCCCTTGGAACGGGCACATTCAAAGTGGGCGGAAACTACGCTGCAAGCCTTCGCGGGACGATTAAATCGCAAAAGGCAGGGTATGGTGCCCCCATGTACCTCGATTGTTGCGAGAAAAAGTATATTGACGAGATTGGCGCAGCCAATTTCTTTGGCATAAAAGGAAATACCTATATCACTCCAAAATCTTCGTCAATTCTTGCATCCATCACCAATATGAGCCTTATTACCCTTGCCGAGGATTTGGGCTACAAGGTGGAACGCCGCCCCGTATCGGTGGACGAGTTGGAAAGTTTTGAAGAGATAGGTGCTTGCGGTACCGCGGCTGTTATTTCGCCCATAGGCGAAGTAATCGATTTGGAGACCGGCAAAATCTACAAATTTTGCAAGGATTGCAAGGCGGGTCCCGTTTCCAAAAAACTATACGACACGCTGGTGGGTATTCAGTATGGTGATATTGAGGATAAACACGGATGGGTAACCATAATCGATAAAGATTAACGGGTAAATCCACCCTAATCATCCCGACCCTGTTGCTTTACGGGTCGGGATTTTTTTTAATGCGATCTGAACACCACCACCATCCCCGATGTAAATTCCAACTCGAACCAATCGGCCATACAACGGTTCAGGGTTCCCATCCACGGCTCAACAAGGTTTTTCCCGCCGATGGGATACTTCAAATTTTTGGAATGGATAGCTGTGGAATTGTGGAACGAAAATACCGAAACTGCCTGTCCGGGGTAGCCGGATAGTCTGCCACCGCAAATCATGGGGACCAGGGTTCCGTGGTCGGTTACCATTGTTACGTCCATACCCATACGGAGGTATTGTGGCAGAAGACCAATGTTGCCAATGGCATGGTCCTCGCGCAGGCCGGTGCCTGCCAATATGCTCACCGTATGATACCCTCTATCCCCGCACCATTTAACAGCCTTGGTTAAGTCGTTTGTCTCGGTATCGGTATCCTGAAAAATCCTATCGGAGTATTTTTCCTTTAAATCTTCGGATAACGAATCCAAATCGCCCACAATGGCTGTGGAAGCGAGCCCCATGGCTTTGATATTGTTGGCAGCGCCATCGCAACAAATAAGCCTAGTGGCATTTTTGAGGATTGAAAGTGGCTTGGGGTGCGTTGGGAAACGGCCGTTGGCCAATATTACTGTTGACATTGATTTATCCGGATTAATTGCCATTATACTGTCATATTAACTAAACGCCCTCCTGTAAAACCTCTCTCTGCATGCTTTTTTTCCACTGCACATACCCCACAATGCTCATGGCGAAGTAAAAGAAGAACAGCACAGAGGTTGGGTATAGCTCTTTGTAGATGTAGAGGCCCAAAGATACGGAATTGATAACCATCCACAGCCACCACATTTCTATCATTTTCCGCGTCAGCATCCAGGTTGCGGTGATGCTCAGGGCTGTGGTAAACGCATCGCCGTATGGAACGGGTGAATCGGTAAACCGCACCAGTACAAAGGCAATGAGAGCAAATAGTGCTACGGTTATGGGTACCAAGAGCAGTGCCGTTTTTTTCCTTGTTCTGGTCACCGGAAGAGCCTCTTCATCATCCTTTACACCTCCCCGAAGCCAGTACCACCAGCCGTATATGCTTATGACCAGGTAGTACACCTGCAGGCTCATATCGGCGTAAAACTTGGATACGAAAAAGATGTAGATGTAGAAAGCGGATGTGATTATGCCAAGAGGCCAAAGCCAAACCTTCTCTTTGATTTCCAGATACAGATATATCAACCCTGTAACGGCTCCCAGTATTTCGATGTTGTGCTGTGCAATCCAATTAATCATATAAAGATGAATCCGTTAAATTCAACCAAACGCTTTTGGGGTGGCCATTAAAACTCAACCAAAATCCTTCCCATGAAGTTTACTCCGGCCTGTGGAAAAAAACCATCCTCACGGTATTCGGGGCTACCATCATCAAAAACGGCACGGTAAACCCAGCCGTTGGATACGTACTGCTCGTTGAAAAGATTGTTGACCATCAGCTGAAAGCTGACATCCTTAGTGCCCTTCATGGCTGTTCTGTATTCCAACTTAAGATTATTCACAAGGTATGCATCCAGCTTCCTGTCGGTGCTGCCGGTATTGTCTATATACTGCGCACCTACATATTTTGTAATCAATGAAACAGAGGTATTCTTCCATGGTTCAACCCGAATAATGCTCGACCCGACCACCGGGGGAGAAAAGGAGATGGGCGTGTCGCCCAGATGGTTCTCTTGTTGGCCAATCAACTCCCAATCGGAGTTATAAAGATCGACGTACTCGATAAAGTCTTTTATAATGTTCTTACTAAGGGTAAGATTGGCATCCCAGCGTATCCACTTTGCAGGGATAACCCCTCCCACCACTTCAATTCCGGCACGGTAGCTACTCTTCACATTGACCATCAGCGGGTATCCCGATTCGCTGAGTTTACCCGTCAGGGTAAGCTGATCTATGTAATCCATGTAGTAAAGGGTAATGCCCAGCCCACAGTGTTGCGACTTTAAACTGTAACCCAACTCGTAATCAACCAGCTGTTCATACTTTGGCGTTTGGTTGGTGCCATGTTTCATGGCATCCTTAATGTCGGAACGGGTTGGCTCGCGGTGCCCCACTCCTACCGAGACAAACGCATCCTGTGTGGGTGCAATGCTCCATAGCATCCCCGCCTTGGGATTGAAAAAAGCCCATCTGTGGGTCTGGTCGAGGGGCAGCAAATCGTCATCGTTACCCGCCATGGAATAGTTGATTATCCTATACTGCACATCACCAAAAAACGAAAGCCTTTCCGTTGCTTCGTAGGTGGTTTTCGCAAATACGCTCAAATCCTCCTTGGTTCCATTGTGCCGATACCACTCATAGTCCTTGGGAATGCCCGCATTCATACTTGTCCAAATGACATTTCCAAAGTGGTCGTTGTCATACCGATTCCAACCCCCGCCCAGCGTTGTGCTGAAGTCGCCCGATTTTACTGCAAAAGAAGTAGTAAACCCGAAAAAATTATTGTCCAGCCATTTCTGCCGAACCATATCCACCCTCTTTATGGTGTCATCGCCCATGATGATTGGGTCAATGCCAAACTCGGCCAGCTTGCGTTTTCGCTTGTACTGTTCGTAAAATCCCCGGCCATCCACCCAAAAACCGGAAAGGTTGAACGATAGATTTTGACTTATCTGATAGCTGTAAAGCAGCTGGTAGTGCGTTTGTCGGTAGTTGTCCGATTCGTTTGGATAGAACTTAGGCATTTCGTTCTCATCGGTTCCCATATAGCCGGCCGGGTTGTACCGTCTATCGTCCTCAAGCAAATAACCGGGTGTTCCCTCCCAAGTAATTCCGGTGTGCTGGGTTCCGTGGATAATGTTGAACCTAAGAAGACTTTTAGCAGTGTGCCGGGCTCCCGTAAAAAACAGCGATTGGTGGTCGGACCAACCCCTGTCCATATACCCGTCCGATAAAATCTTGGAGTAGCGGGTTTCGAAACTGAACATATCCTTTATCATACCTGTTCCTGCTCTCATGGACGTTTGATAGGTATTGAAAGAGCCCGCAAGGGCTTCCGCCGAAGCAAAAGGCACGGGATTCAGGGTAATGGTTTGGAAATTAACGGTGGCACCAAATGCTCCCGCCCCCTGAGTGGAAGTGCCAACCCCTCTCTGCACCTGCACATTGTCCACCGAGTTGGCAAAGTCGGGCATATTCACCCAGAATACCGCCTGAGATTCGGGGTCGTTCAGAGGAATGCCATTGACTGTAACATTTATCCGCGACATATCCGTTCCGCGAATGCAGAATGAGGTGTTGCCCACTCCTGTTCCTCCCTCCGATGTAGTCACAACGGAGGGCAATAACTCCAGCAGGTAGGGAATATCAAAACCCTTCTTCAACTCAGCAATCTGCTCGGCACCAAGGGTGGTTTGAGCAATGGGCATTTTACTGCTTGCTCGCGTGGCGCTAACAACCACTTCTTCGGCAAGGTACGATTCAAGAGAAAGTGTGAAATTGATCGTGGCATCGCCCATAACTTCCACCTCTGTCGCTTCAGTAGCAAACCCCAAAAACGAAGCGGTCAATCTGTAAAAACCGCCCTTGCGTAGAGTGAGCATGTACGTACCGTCCCTACCTGTGGATGTACCCAACTTGGTGTTTTCAACCACAACATAAGCTCCTGCCAATGGTTTGCCATCGGCATCGGTTACCCTTCCCGAAATACTTAGTTTGCCCTCGGTATCTTTGGGAAATGCCTGCAGCATGGCAAGCAGCATCGTGCTTAACAGCAAAAAAATAGTCCTTTTCATTTTAAAATCCTTTTAATGGTTCAACATAACATGCTGCCAAACAGACGTGTTACTTTACAGCAACGTTCTTAGTAACAGCAACCAGTAAAAGGGGTTTAATACGTGAAGGTTGATTGAAATTACTCTTTTTCCCTTCGCCGGTACTACCCGGATCAGGTTCCAAGGGTTTGATCTCAGCCCGTTGTATTAAGGCACCCCTAAAAAGTGTTTACAAGGCAAAGGTAATGCTTTTTATCTTCTAAAGCGAATTTGAATTGGGAATATCCATCCCAATGGATTTAATGCCCCGTATGGATCAAAATAAGGTTTTGAGTTAGTTCCTGTTTGGGGTAAAAAAGTAAAATAGCTTCTGTGGCAGTGAATATTTTTGTCGAATTATGGGCATTCGGAGTAAAATTATGGCAAACCAGACAAAAAGGACGATACCCTTACACATGCTCGAAATGGTAACGCTCCACCAAACCCCGCTCAACCCTATGGCTGCCGAAAAGATAAGAGCCATGGGAATACGCAAGCCGTTAAGCACTATTCCCACAATGGCCGGGGGCAGAGTTTTACCCATGCCGTTGAAAGCACCCGCCGTGGCTATTTCTACTACCATGAACAGCTGTGAAAAGCCAAGGATACGAAGATAAAGACCCCCTTCGATGATGGCTTGTGGTTCGGGGATAAAAAAGGCAAAAATGGGTTCGCCAAATACTATAAAAAGGAATGAGGCAATCAAGCCTACCGGTATCAACATACCCAGCGTTCGGTAGTAGCCCAACCTGATGCGCTTGAAATTCCGCGCCCCAAAGTTTTGCCCCACAAAGCCTGAGAGAGCTGTGGCAAAGCCTGAAGCCGTCATCCACGACACTGCCTCTATTTGCGAGCCAACGCTTTGAACGGCCACGCCAACAGGGCCCCAGCCTGCTGCGATTCGGGCAATGAACATGGCGAAAATGGCAAACAGTGCGTTTTGAACCGACACGGGAATACCTATGCGGAAAATGCGTTTGAAACGTGTTGCAGTAGGCGTAAACCCTTTGAATAAGCGTTGGAAGGGTGAGTTGCCCGAAAAGGAGTAAATGTAAAAAATTACCGTAACAATCCCCTGCGCAATAAGGGTTGCGTAAGCAGCTCCCCGCACCTCGAGGCGTGGAAATGGTCCGATGCCATAAATCATCAAAGGGTCGAGAGCAATATTGATAATGAGGCCCACGGCATTGGCATAGAAAGGAATTTTGGATAACCCCATGCCGTTGTACATCCCCGAGTAGGTTGGGTTGAGAAAGGTGAACAGCATGCCCGGTGCTATAATCCTGAGGTACGCCTCCATGTTGCTGTTCACCACTGAGTCGCTCAGGTGGAAAAATGCCACCAAGCGCGGGCTGAACACAAACAGCGAAAGGCCAAACAGGGAGCCCAAAATCAACGCCACCACCAAAGCATGGCGGGCATAGCTCAACGCAACTTTACCTTCGCCCGACCCCAAGCTCTGCGAAATGGTTACCTCCGCTCCCACCTTGGTGGTATAGACGATGGAATTGGCCAGCCATAAAAACAGACCTGATGCCCCAACGGCGGCAGCCGCCTGACTTCCCACTCGGCCAATCCAAAGCATATCGGTCATGCTATATGCCATGTGGATAAAGGCCGTGCCCATGATTGGCAATGCCAGATTGACAATCTGTTTGCCAATACTACCCTTGGTAAAGTCTTTTGCCTGCTTCAATACGGAGTGATAGAATGGTTTGCAAAGATAAAAAAAAGGGCTACCCTCAGAGAGTAACCCTTACAAAAAAGTTAGTGTGAATTACCTTGCAACTCTCTCAAGCCATTTCACCATGGATAGCATCACCAACATCGATGCACCTGTTGCTCCCACAAACACCAGCCAACAAGCCCAAATGGGAACAGTAGTATAAAGGATGCCTCCGATGAACAGCAAGGAGTTTCCTATGGCTGTTGCAGCCAACCATAAACCCTGCATCAACCCTTGCAGATGCGGCGGGGCAACTTTCGAAACAAAAGAAATGCCCAGGGGTGAGATGAATAGTTCCGCTACTGTGAGAATGAAGTATAAACCCACCATTACCCACGGGGTAACCTGCATGGCAGCTATTTGATCGGCTGTCATGTTGGCCAGTTCTGATTTGGCAGGCAGTGCCAAAGAGAAAATCATGAGGAAAATGTATGCCAACGAGGCAATTCCCATACCAATGGCAATCTTCATGGGAGTAGAAGGCTCTTTACCCCTTCTTTTAAGACTTCCGAACAACCACATGATAAGCGGGGTAAGTGTAACCACAAAGAATGGGTTAACGGCTTGGAATATCTCGGCGCCAATAATCCGAGTAAACCCAAGGTTTATATCAATTACCTTCAAATTCACATAATCTCTGGCAAAGTATGTGAGCGAATAGCCATTTTGATGGAAAGACAACCAAAAGAAAATAACAACACCAAATACTGCAAAAAGGGCATAGATTCGCTGTCTGATTTCCTGAACACTCATCTGGATTTCCTCCTTGCTGACTCCGCTGTCCTTTGCAACTCCTTTCTGAGCAGGATCGGGAAATTTATGTTTATTGGTTAGGTATATGGCCAAGGAGATGAGCATAGCGCCAATGGCAGCCATGAAAGCGTACTGAAAGCCGTGGTTGAAAACGTCCAGATAGTTATTGGCAAATGCAGTGAGATCAAGGGTTGCAGGAGCCTGAATATAGGCATTGGTTGCATACTCTGTAAGACGGCTCATGGATTCGGGTGTCATGGCATCTGCATTCCCCAGATACTGATGGCATAGCTCCGGCAAGGCTGCACTATAGTTGAAGTTATTGACCTTCAGCCACCAGTTCCTAACCCCAATGGCTATCCAGGGAGCAAAGAAACCGCCCACGTTAATAAACATGTAAAAAATCTGGAACCCGGCATCGCGTCTGTCGGCATACTCCTTGTTATCGTACATTTGCCCAACAATGGCCTGTAGATTACCCTTAAACAAACCATTACCAAAGGCAATAACCAGCAGCCCAAAACATGTAAGAGCCAGATAAAATCCCATGTGTGGAACGGGAGTTGGGGTGGGTACTGCGATTATCAGGTATCCCACGGCCATCATCACCAGTCCGATAAGGATTGTACCCTTGTACCTTTTTGTCCTGTCGGCAATTAAACCTCCAACCAGTGCCAAAAGGTATATCGATGCATAGAATATCGAATAAACGTAGCCTGTTGTGGTTTCGGAAAGGCCAAATTTGGCCGAAATGAACAGCGTTAGTATCGCCATCATGATGTAAAAACCGAAGCGCTCGCCCATATTCGAAAGAGCAGCTCCCAGAAGTCCCTTGGGGTGATTTTTAAACATAAAACATTTATTATTGGGTTAGTAATTGTTATTTCGATTTTTAAATCCGACAAAAATAGCCCTTTTTAATTCATGTACAATACCTAAATTACTGATGTAAAACATTATTAGCCATCCATTCAGAATAATCATTAATAATCAACCATTTCATCCCCTCTTTGAATGTGCATTTTATTTAAAGTTTAAAGAGACAACCAATTATTCTTTTCTCAGGTATTGATATTGGAGAACTAGCTTTATAATTATCCTGAAAAGCATTATCTACTCCCTTATTAAAAAAGTATCTCCGGTCTTCTCAATAAGAATCTGCTTCCAGCTATCGGGGTATTCGGGATTGGTTGGACTTACCGGGAAGCCCCATGGATTTCGCAAAAACTCACACTCCTTTTCAGACTTAACATTACCATCCAAATACTTCACCAGAAGGAAGTTGCCCAAATCTCGCCATTGGTTCACCACATTGTCGGCCGAGCTGTGAGAGAACCGGGTGAGAAACTCAACCGCAAGGTGCTTATCCTTTCCGTACAACTCCAAAGCTCCTGCATCAATGGATGGAACAAGAGATTCGAAATATTCCTCAAAACGCTGCTGTGCCTTGCGGATATCCACCATGGCCCTGTCGTAAAAAAGGTAGGCGGTATGTGCCACGCGGTTGAATACCCAGAATGCGGCATCATCGGAATAGGTAAGGATATCGCCATTCTCATCGGAAAAGGTGTGGGGTACACCATTTATGCCACAGTAGAACGGGACATGCACCGACGATCCGGCATCATCTACTCCATACCAGAACACGCCACCAATGGGGTCGGGCAACCAGCTGCGCATTTGGGCAATCCATGTGAAGGCTGTTTGCTGGGTTACGGTAACCCTCTCGTTGAAATAGGTTTTCCCGTCGTATTCCCATGTCAATGGCCTCCATCGGTAGGGCAATGCGCTTGGCCCCGCACCGATATCCTTGCTCATGTCCAAGTCGGTACCCTGCAGATAGTTGCGTTTAAAGGCCATCAAATCGCGGGGTTTTAGTTTCCTGTTGGGCTTGATGTACAGGGGCATCCGAGGGGATTTGGCCATTCCCGTGGCGTAATCCCAGTACTGCTTCATGTCGTCGTTCACCTGATCGAACATTGCCCACACACGCAGCTCGCAAAAGCGGGCCGCCTCAAAATCCAGCGGTGCGTAGGTATCGGAGAAGCTAAACTCCTCGTCGCTGCCATTAAAATACTTTTTTGCCCTGGCAAAATCGATCACATCATGGGAATACACCACCTCGATGCCGGGCTCGGAAATTTTATGGAGATTTTTCGAACTGATGGATTTCACCCCATCCTCCTTGGGGAATGTGGTGATGCGCGCATGGTTGGCGTGGGCACTCACATACCCGTCGGGTATGCGAATGGCAACCCACACGGCACCCTTGTTGGCATTGTAAGCCTTCTTGGTTTTGCCATCAATCTTCATGTCCATGCCCTTGCCAATTATTTCCAGATACCAAACCTCATTGGGATCGGCAATGGAGTATGATTGTCCGGAGCTGTAGTAGCCATACTTCTCCACAAGTTCCACCATCACCTTTATGGCCTCGCGGGCCGTTTTGCCCCTTTCAAGGCCCAGGAACATTATGCTTCCCCAATCGATTATGCCTGTGGTATCGCGTAGCTCCTTCCTGCCGCCGTACGTGCTCTCGCCAATGGCTACCTGATACTCGTTCATAAATCCGATAACCTGATATGTCTCGGCGGGGTATGGTATTTGCCCAAGCGGCCTGTTTGAACTCCTGTCGTATATGGTTTGCATGACACCCATGGGCCACACTGCCCTTGAGCGGAACTTAATCTGACCATAGCGGATATGCGAATCGCCGGCGTAGGTAATCATGGTAGAGCCATCAACAGTGGCACCTTTGGTTATCAGGTAGCTGGTGCAGGCTGATGACTCATGGAATAGAAACGTAAGTAGAAAAGCTAGGATAAAATGCGTTGTTCTCATATTCGGTAATGCTTTTATTGTTTAAAAAAGGCAAATATAGGATAAAAGACAATCAATACTGAATGGATTATATTTTCTGCCAAGTTTATCAGTATTCAACCCCGGCAGGCTCTAAACCTGTGTGGAAATAAATCATGGCTCCGAATTATTACTTTTTCCAACCGGCAAATTTTAAGTTGTAAATTGATTTTTATATTTTTGCAGCCCTAAAGACAAAGGGTCCGGTAGCTCAGTTGGACAGAGCAACAGCCTTCTAAGCTGTGGGTCATAGGTTCGAATCCTATCCGGATCACCAAGATTCAACTGCATTCTTTCCATGGTATCAACCTTATAAGGTTGAATCGCCTTAAACTAACCCCCTGCTTTCACCGTTAGGAGTTGTAATCAGCAATCCCGACACTTTCCGTATCAAACTGTGCGTAATAAATGTTGTACTTGCGGGATGATTTCAATATTTTTGTCGAGAGGTATAAGCCTCCATTCAACCAATGCCAATAGCCATGAACAACAAAATTGAAGAATTCAGGGAGTACAGAGCCAAAATGAACCGGCGGATATTGGAACAGGACAACCTGGTGATTAAGCGCCTATTCAACCTCGATGCCAACACCTATACCGACGGGGCATTGCCTTCGCAAACCAAGGAGATGCTTGGGCTGGCGGCCTCCATGGTGCTCCGCTGCGACGACTGCATTAAGTACCATTTAGAGAAATGCCTTGAACACGGGGTAACCACGCCTCAGATGATGGAGATATTTGCCGTGGCCAATATTGTGGGCGGGACCATTGTAATACCCCACACACGCAGGGCCATGGAGTACTGGGATGAGTTACAGGGGGGTAGAATAGGCTTATAGTAATTCGACTTAACTTTTGCCTCCAACTGTTTCCTTGAGTAAAACCAAGAGAAACAAAGCGGCTGAAGAACTTTAGCCGAACGGAAACAGATTAAATCTAAGCTCGCAAATAGTTCCTTTTGGTATTATACATTAGCAGATACGCCCTTTTGTTGGGTTGGGTGAAAAATGAACGACCCACCAATATTTCTACCAATGGCTGCTTTTCTAAAAACGGCAGCAATAATTTCTCGGTTCTACCATCAGCAACTCCAATTCTACGAGCAAACTCTATAAAATCGGCTTTTGATGGATGACCGCTCCTATTAAATGATTCGCTTTTATAGCCGTCGGTAAACAGCCCCTTATCCAAAGCAAAATCTGCATCATCAACATGTAACTTAGTGTTAATCAAATCGTAAGCAGGGCTTAAAAGATAGTCCCCACCGGATGACTCCAGCAGAGAAAAATTTTTCAAATGCGCATCGCCATTGGAAAACAAATAGTTGAAAACAACCAGCGAAAAAAAATTCTCTACCTCAACCCGCCATGCAGACACATAGTTTTGCATCAATAAACCTGCCTCCTCATAGCTGTATTCATACTTGAAATTTGCACCCGCATTCTGTTTTGTTTTTCCTGCTAGGGTTGCAAAATCTTCTTTCCCCCACTTACCCCCGTTCTCTTTCACATCAAAGCGCTTGGTAATATAGGCTGGAGTACCGTTCTTAAAAAAAACCAAAGCATTTTCCGCCGTATTCAGCCCATAAACCTGCCTAGCTATCTGCATAGTTAAATGCTCATTGGCAGGCACTTGTTCAACTTTTTTTAAATCCCTTGGGATGGGTTTAAGTATATAGGTTCCCTGCTCTCCCTCCTTTGTCAGTCGCAACACATTTTTTTCCAAAATGAAACTCAGTTTCTCCTGCACCCCCGATATGGATATGCGCTTGCGGTTCTCCATAAAGAGTTCTTCCACCTCCTCGCTGTACAATGGCTGTTGGTACTGTAGAATATGGCTCACCCTCTTGCCACCAAATAAATTGCGAAGGCAGCCGGGGCTATAGGTAGCAAAACCCTCGGCCAGTGTACCCGGACAATATTTTATCTTAGTTAGGCTCATTGGGTGTTATGAGTTTTACAGTTATTGCGCCAACAGTGTCGTGCCGGGCCGTAGCTGCCAATAGGCCAAAATCGTCCTCTTCGTCTAT
>Ga0209605_1003109_pt1 | contig 14935 bp, 13 predicted proteins | sample AD_UKC035_MetaG_FD_184408 | JGI IMG/M metagenome (GOLD analysis project Ga0209605, IMG submission 184408) | Active sludge microbial communities of municipal wastewater-treating anaerobic digesters from USA - AD_UKC035_MetaG (SPAdes) (version 2) | ecosystem: Engineered > Bioreactor > Anaerobic >...
CGGCACCCTGGGCGACCTGATCGGGCGCCGCAAGGTCATGATCGCCTCGATCGCCTGGTTCTCGATCGGCATGGCGGTTTCGGCCATGACCGAATCGGTCACCGCCTTCGGTATCTGGCGCTTCATCACCGGCCTGGGCGTCGGCGCGCTCGCCGGCACCACGGGCGCGATGGCGGCCGAGTTCGCCCCGCCCGGCAAGAAGAACCTCGCCACCGCCTTCACCTACGCAGGCATTCCGCTCGGCTCGCTGCTGTCGGCCTTGCTGGCGATCTTCCTGCTGCCGGTCATCGGCTGGCGCGGCATGTTCCTGCTCGGCGCGCTGCCGCTCGTCACCCTGCTGCCGCTGGCGATCTGGAAGCTTCCCGAGTCGGTGGCCTGGCTGGCCTCGCGCGGCCGCCTGGATGAGGCGCGCAGGGTCTCCGAGCGCACGGGCGTGCCCATCCCCGAGACCGAGATCAAGCCGCAGCACAGCGCGGCGGCCCGCTCTTCCGACGAGCGTGCGGGCTGGGCGGGGCTGTTCACCGTCTATCTCGTCCCGGCCATCGTGATCGGCTTCGTGTCGGCGTTCTGCCTGCTGCTGGTCTATTCGCTCAACACCTGGCTGCCCAAGATCATGCTGCCGATCATGGGCCAGAACGGATCGCTGGCCTTGCTGCTGGTCCTCAATGCCGGCGCCATGGTGGGCACGCTGTACGGCTCCACCCTGGCGGACAAGCACAGCCCGCAGCGCATCGTGGCGCTGGGCTTCCTGGTCGGTGCGCTCGCCATGGGGGCCATCGGCATGATCGCCTCCACGATCGATGTCCCGGCGGTCGCCAAGGCGGGCGAGGTCCAGCAACTCGCCGACGTCGGCGGGATCGTCGTCGCCCTGCTGCTGCTCACGATCGCGATCACCGGCCTGGGGACCTCGGGCACGCAGACCCTGATCTACGGCCTCGCGGCCAACTACTACCGCACCAACGTGCGCGGCGCCGGTGTCGCCTGGACGGCTGCCTTCGGCCGTATCGGCGGCATCTTCGGGCCGATCTTCGGCGCCTTCCTGGCGGTGAAGTTCGCCGGCGAGCTGCACAGCATCTTCTATGTGCTCGGTGGCATCAGCCTCATCGGCCTGGCGCTCACCCTGATCATCCCGAAGAGCAAGGCGGCGGCGGCCGTGCAGGCGGTGGCGCCGACCACGGCCCCGGCGGCGGCCGTGCCGGACGGCAAGTCCCGTCTCTACGGCACCATCATGGCCGTGGTCGATCACACCGGGAACAAGCTGACGCGCGCGCGTGTGTCCGAGTTCGTCTCGCTCACCGGCTCGAAGGTCCACCTGGTGTATCTCGCGCCGGAGCACGTCCTCTCCGCCGAGGTCGACCAGACCGACAAGACCATCGATCCGCGCCACGTGGCGAACCTGCAGGAGTATGTGAACGAGGTGAACGCCCAGGGCGTACCGGCCGAAGGCCAGATCCTGACGTCCACCCTGTTCGGTCGTGGCAAGGCGGTGGTCGACCTGGCCGAGCAGCTTCGCTGCGACCTCATCATCCTCAACACCGAGGAGGGCGGGCAGCGTGCCAAGGCCGAGCTTGCCCAGGAAGTGGCCGGGCAGAACCCGAAGATGGCCGTGCTGATCGCGCGCTCGACGCAGTAAGACGCCGCAGCATCACGACGACCGCCCCGACCGCCCCGGTTCGGGGCGGTTTCTTTTGTGAACGGGCGCCGCGCCTTGCTGCAAGCGGGCGCTGGCAGAGCGGAAGTCGTGCGTGGAAGCCATCGTGCCTTGGCCGGACAGAGAAGAAGTTTATGCACTATTGTGCATTTAATGTGTGTTCATGCCGCAATTGATGCGATATAGTGCACTTTCAGGTGCCTCGATGGCAGGTGCCTGCGCTATTGCGGCGCACGAGCAAGGTTCCTGATCCCCGAGAGAGCGGGAGGCGGGGCGAGCGTCGCGAACGTGTGCGTCCGTGCAGTCCTCGGTCGCTCCCACAACTCCGACTCAAGCGCCAGGAATCCATCGTGAGAAATGTAGATGTGCATCGAACAATCGACGAGGCGAGGTTCAACAGGTTTCACCTGAACGTGCTGTTCTGGTGTGCGCTCGTCATCATCTTCGACGGCTACGACCTGGTGATCTACGGGGTCGTGCTGCCGGTACTGATGCAGGAGTGGAACCTGACGCCGCTGCAGGCGGGTTCGCTCGGCAGCGCAGCGCTGTTCGGCATGATGTTCGGCGCGCTGATCTTCGGGCCGCTGTCGGACCGCATCGGCCGCAAGAAGGTGATCATGATCACGGTGGTCATCTTCAGCGGCGTGACCTTCCTCAACGGTTTCGCGCAGACGCCCACCCAGTTCGGTGTGATGCGCTTCATCGCCGGCCTGGGCATCGGCGGCGTGATGCCCAACGTGGTCGCGCTGATGACCGAGTACATGCCGAAAAGGATCCGCAGCACCATGGTGGCGGTGATGTTCAGCGGCTACTCGGTCGGCGGCATGACCTCGGCCTTCCTCGGCATGTACCTGATGCCCAGCTACGGCTGGCAGTCGGTATTCTTCGTCGCCGGCATCCCGCTGCTGCTGCTGCCGCTGATCTGGATCTTCCTGCCCGAGGCCGTCGGCTTCCTGCTCAAGGAGGGCCGCAAGGAGGAGGCGGGCCGCCTGCTCGCTCGCGTCGAGCCGTCCTATGCGCCTGCGGCCGGCGACAGCTTCCACCTCGTCACCGGCAAGGGCAGGAGCGTGGCCCTGGTCGCGCTGTTCCAGAACGGCCGCCTGGTCAGCACGCTGATGTTCTGGGTCGCCTTCTTCAGCTGCCTGCTGATGGTGTATGCGCTCGGCTCCTGGCTGCCCAAGCTGATGAACAAGGCCGGCTACGAGCTCGGCTCCAGCCTGAGCTTCCTGCTGGTGCTCAACTTCGGCGCCATCTTCGGCGCGATCGGCGGCGGCTGGCTGGCCGACCGCTTCCACCTGCGCCGCGTGCTGACCATCATGTTCGCGATCGCGGCGCTGTCGATCAGCGCGCTCGCGATCAGGAACGACATGGTCGTCCTCTACCTGCTGGTGGCGATCGCGGGTGCGACCACGATCGGTTCGCAGATCCTGCTCTACGCCTACGTCGCCCAGTACTACCCGCTGGGGATCCGCTCCACCGGCATCGGCTGGGCCTCGGGGGTCGGCCGCCTGGGCGCGATCTCCGGCCCGATGCTGGGTGGTGCGCTGATCTCGATGCCACTGGAGACCAACTTCCTCGCCTTCGCCATCCCGGGGGCGATCGCCGGCCTGGCGATCTCGATGGTCGGGCGCAGCGCGGTGCATGCCCCCGAAGAGGAGGAGAACCTCGCCTTCGTGGGCGAGACCGGGAAGCTCGAGGTGGATTGACCGGCCTGTGCGGTGGGCAAGTGCCGCCGCGGCTGAAAATGCGCGAACGGCGCTGCCCGTTCGCGCATTTTCAGCTCGTCGATGCAGCTTGCGCGCGAACATCGGCACGATTGGCGCTAGCATTGCAGGCCCGCCCAGGAGACCCGCCATGGAGCTCGAATCCTACGTCCGCGCCCTGCCCAAGGCCGAGCTGCATCTGCACATCGAAGGCACGCTCGAGCCTGAAATGATGTTTGAACTCGCACGCCGCAACAACGTGGCGCTACCCTGGGCGAGCGTCGAGGAGGTGCGCGCCGCCTATGCCTTCACCGACCTGCAGAGCTTCCTCGACCTGTACTACGCCGGCGCAGCCGTGCTGGTGCGCGAGGATGACTTCTTCGAGCTCGCGCTCGCCTACTTCGCGCGCGCCCACGCCGATGGCGTGGTCCACGCCGAGCTCTTCTTCGACCCGCAGACGCACACCGCGCGCGGGGTGGCGTTCGAGACCGTGCTCGACGGGCTGGAGCGCGCCTGCGTCGAGGCGCGCAGGCGCTGGGGCATCGGCGCGCGGCTGATCCTGTGCTTCCTGCGCCACCTCAGCGAGGAGGACGGCTTCGCCACGCTGCAGCAGGCGCTGCCCCATCTTTCGCGTATCGACGGCGTGGGCCTGGACTCGTCCGAGCGCGGTCACCCGCCGGCGAAGTTCGCCCGCCTGTTCGCGCGCTGCCGCGAGCTCGGCCTGCACGTGGTCGCCCATGCCGGCGAGGAGGGGCCGCCGGCCTACATCGTCGAGGCGCTCGACCTGCTGAAGGCCGAACGCATCGACCACGGCGTGCGCTGCACCGAGGACCCCGCGCTGGTCGAGCGCCTCGCGCGCGCGCAGGTGCCACTCACGGTGTGCCCGCTCTCCAACGTCAAGCTGTGCGTGTTCCCCGACCTCGCCAGCCACAACCTCGGGCAGCTGCTTGCCGCCGGACTGAAGGTGACGATCAACTCCGACGACCCGGCCTACTTCGGTGGCTACGTGGCGAAGAACTATATCGACACCGCGCGCGCGCTCGGCCTCGGCCGTGCCGAGCTGCGCCGCATCGCACGCAACAGCCTGGAGGCGAGCTTCGTGTCCGCGGCCGAGCGCGCGCCCTGGCTCGCCCGCCTCGATGCGCTCGGTGAAGGCGATGAGGGGGAGGTCGGCCCGGCATGACGCCACCGACCCCCGCCGAGCGCCGGGCGCTGCGCGATCGTCTCGCCGCGATCCCGCTGTTCGCCGGCCTGCCCGCCGCCCAGCTCGCCGAGCTCGCCACCGCGGCACGCCTGCTCGAGCTGCCGGCGCGCACACTGGTGCATGGCTGCGGCGAGCCCTTCGCAGAGGTGTTCGCGCTGTGCAGCGGGACGGTGGTGCGCTTCCGCGAACTGGACGGCGATGCGCGCAAGGTCGTCGAGCTGGTGCATACCCCGCAGCTGCTCGGCTGCGGCGAGCTCTTCGGGGCCAGCCGCCACGAATCCGGCTGCGAGACGGCGAGCGCGTGCACGCTGGTCGCGCTCGACGCCGACGTGCTGCGCGCGGTGGCCGGGCGCAGCCTGGCGCTCGCCCGGCGCATGCTGCAGGCGGTGGCGACGCGGCTGTGCGAGGTCGAGTTCGACGTCGCCGGGCATCACGCCAGCCGCACCAGCGCGCAGCGCATCCTCGACTACCTGGTCGAGCTCGCCGGCGGCAGTCTCGCGCTCGCCGGCGAGACCACGGTGGAACTGGCCTCCACCAAGAAGGTGCTCGCGGCGCGCATCGGCATCACCCCCGAGGCCTTCTCGCGCAGCCTGCGCGAGCTCGCCGACAAGGGCGTGATCGTGGTCGACAAGCGCCTGATCCACATCCAGAACGCCGCCACGCTGGACACCGGTGCGGGCGAGCAGCCGCAGCGCCTGAGCTTCGCCCGCCGCAACAAGGGTGCGCGCCGCGACGAGACGATGTCGGTCGGTGAGCTGATCAACCTGTGCGGCCGCCTGCGCCTGCAGGTGCAACGCCTGGCGATCGACTGGGTGCTGATCGGCCACGGCGTGGCCCCGGTCGAGATGCAGCTGCGCCTGCGTCAGGGCATCGCCGAGTTCGAGCGCAGCATCGCGGTGCTGCAGGCTGCCAGCCTCGCCCCCGAGCTCGGCGAGGCGCTCGACGACGTCGGGCGGGTGTGGGCGGATTTTCGCGATGCGCTGGGTGCGGCCGCGCGCCCGCCGGCGGGTGCGGCGCGGGTGCTTCAGCTGAGCGAGGACTTCATCACCGCGGCCGATTTCCTCAACGCCGTGGCCGGCGGCTTCGCCGCTTCCGGCAGCCTCTACATGGTCAACGTCGCCGGGCGCAACCGCATGCTGTCGCAGCGGGTGGCGAAGTTCTTCCTCTTCGAGGGCTTCGAGGGCTGCCCCGACCCGCAAGCGCAGATTGCCGCCTCGTGCCGGGCCTTTGAGCACAACCTCCAGCGCTTGCGCGAGAATGCCGGCGATCTGCCTGAGCTGGTGGCACAGATCGACGCCACGGCCAGTCTGTGGTCGCGCTTCGTTGCCGCGCTCGACCCCGCGATCCGCCAGCCGCATCGCATCGGCCGGGTGCGCTCGGTGCTCGACGAGGGAGAACGCCTGCTGCGCTACACCAACACCCTGGTCAAGCTCTTCGAGCGCCTCGCGCGCTGAGGCTCGGCCATCGTTCTGCGCGCCGTCTTCCCGATACGGGCGCGCCCCCTTCCTTAGCCGACTCGTGGAGCAACCCATGACCGCAGCCTCCAGCCCCTCCTTCCCGACCACCCCGCCCGCCACCGAGCCGGCGCTGCGCCTGATGCCGATGCCGGCCGACCTCAACTCCGCGGGCGATGTGTTCGGCGGCTGGGTCATGGCGATGGTCGACATCGCCGGCGCCCTGCCCGCGATCCGGCGTGCGCGCTCGCACGTGGTCACGATGGCGGTCAATTCCTTCGTCTTCAGGCAGCCGATCTCGGTGGGCGACGTGGTCAGCTTCCACGCCGACGTGGTCGCCGTGGGCAAGTCCTCGATCACCGTCGATGTGCATGTGTTCGCCGAGCGCCACCCGGCGGACCCCGTGGTGGTCAAGGTGACCGAGGCGCGCATGACCTACGTCGCGGTCGATCGCGAGGGCTGCAAGCGCGTGGTGGGTCCGGAGAGCACCTCGCCCCCCGGCGGCGAGCGCCCGCCCGCGGACAAGGAGCTCGTGCTGCGGGTGGTGCCGATGCCGGCCGACCTCAACCCCTCGGGCGACGTGTTCGGCGGCTGGATCATGTCGATGGTGGACATCGCCGGCGCGGTGCCGGCGATCCGCGTCGCGCGCTCCAAGGTCGCCACCGTGGCGGTGGACTCCTTCGTCTTCAAGCAGCCGGTGTCGACGGGCGACATCGTCAGCTTCCACGCCGAGGTGGTGCGCGTGGGACGCACCTCGATCACGGTCGATGTCGAAGTCTACGCCGAGCGCCACCCGGAGAGCCCGGTGGTGGTGAAGGTGACCGAGGCGCGCCTGACCTATGTCGCGGTCGATGAATTCCGCGCCAAGCGCACGATCGGGGCGGGCTGAGCCCGCGCCGGTCGGGCCCGTCCCTTCACTCGGGCACGCAGATCCTGCCCTTTCGTGCGGCACCCAGCGTCTTCAGCGCGAGCAGCACCACCACCATGGTGAGCAGCGCGAGCAGGATCAGGCCGAGGCCGTGGTGGAAATCCGAGCCGGTGCGCGCGCCCATCTCCAGCGCGGCGAGCGTCATCGCCGCGAGCGGGAAGGAATAGGCCCAGGCCGGGATCGCGAAGGGCAGGCGCAGGAAGCGCAGCGCATTGCTCGCCAGCAGCAGGGTCAGGAAGAGCGCGGTGAAGTAGAGCACGCGGGCGAAGGCGTCGATCTGGTCGACGAGCGCGACCCAGGCGAGGAAGCCGGCGGCCGGCGGGGCGATGAGGATGAACAGCGTCGGCGTCAGCCGCTCCGGCAGCGGCTCGTTGAAGAACAGCCGGTGCAGCACGATGGTCATCAGCACCAGCCAGAACACCACGCCGATGCTGAAGAAGAACCAGCTCAGGTCCGCCGGTGCGAAGCCGGTACCGGCGATCGGCACCAGGATGTTGCCCACCACCGGGATGAACCAGGCCGGGTTGGCGTGCTCGAGCTTGTAGCGCGGGTGGTGGATCCAGCTGCTCATCGCCGCCAGCGTGAACGCCAGGTGCAGCGCCGCGCCGAGGCCCCAGATCCAGGCCGCGAAGCCGGGCAGCTCGCGCGCCCACGCCACCGCGAGCAGGATCAGTCCGATCGAGATCGCCGGAAAGAAATTGAGCTTGACCGGGTGCATCCAGTCCGCGCGCACCGCCTGCGGATGGCGCACGAGCTTCGCCAAGTACATCGCCGTGAGGAACACGAAGAGCGCGCTCGCGAGCAGGCGCAGCACGTTGCCGATGAAGGCGGGGGCACCGCCCAGATGGTGCAGCTTGAGCCAGGCGAGCGCGAGCCCGGTCAGTCCCATCACGATGGCGAAGAGGGCGACGGGGAAGTGCTCGGTTCGGCAGATGCGCAAGGTCGCGGGCACAGTGGCCGGGTGGGCGGATGCGTTCATGGATCGGTTCCGGAGGAAATGCTGGCAGGTGCGGATCTTGCGTTGGCAAGGATGTTCGGTGCCGCTTCGACATGACCGGCGACGGCGGATATCACCGTTCCAACCGCCGCCGGCATGCTTGGGGCTGGGGCTTCCGGCCTGGGTGCACCGGATCGCACCAGCATGCAAGCATTCACCGTGCCAGCGTGCAGCTGCGGTCGGGGCCTCGCAGCGACAGACGCAGTTCCGCGTTCCAGGGCGGAAACGGCAGACGGCTCGGTAGGCATCTGCCAGAATTGACAGAAGGATGGCAGGCCTCCGCGGTCGATTCGCCGGAGGCTTGAGCGACCTCTGCCACTTGCAGGCGAGTGGCCGAGGCGGGAGGACGGGATGCAGGGGTCAGGGGCCGTGATGGCGGCCCGGGTGCGGCTTCTTGGAGAATGCGGATGAAGATCGAACCGATGAAGAACCGCAGGGGTGCCGGCCCCGACATCGAGGGCGCCGGTGCGGGTTCGCCGCGCAAGGGGGCGTTCGGCCGCAGCGTGCAGGCCTTCGCGCGCATGCTCCCGATCCTGATCGGGACGCTGCTGCTCAGCAGCCTGCTGGTCGCCTGGCTGCCCCGCACGCCGGTGCTCGGCTGGTTCGGGCGCAGCGAGTGGCTCGACGTGCTGCTCGGCGCGAGCTTCGGCAGTATCGCCATGGGGCACCCGGTCGCAGGCTACCTGCTCGGTGGCGAGCTGCTCGCCGGCGGCATCGGCCTCATGGCGGTGAGCGCGCTGGTGGTGGCCTGGGTGACCGTGGGGGTGGTCCACCTGCCTGCCGAGGCGCTCGCGCTTGGCCGTGCCTTCGCCCTGCGGCGCAACCTGCTGTGCTTCGCGTCGGCGATCGCGGTGGCCTGGCTCACCGTCGCCAGCCTGCGCCTGGTGGGGCTCGCATGAAGAAGGCCGCACGCATCCCCGCTTCCTGGCTCTACGTCGCGTTCGGGCTCGCCGCGCATGGCGTCGGACTCCTCCTCGATCCTGCGGTCGCGCAGGTGGCGCTGGCGTCCTTCATCGACATGACGCGCACCATCCTGCCGGTGCTCGGCCTCGTGTTCGTGCTGATGTACCTGGCCGAGCGCTTCCTGACGCCTGCGCGGACGCGCTCGTGGCTGGGACGGGACTCGGGCACGAAGGGCTGGCTGCTGGCGCTCGCCGCGGGCATGCTGTCCACCGGGCCGGCCTATGCGTGGTACGGCCTGCTCGCCGATCTGCGCACGCGCGGCATGCGCAGCGCGCTGCTCGCGGTGCTGCTCTACGCGCGCGCGATCAAGCTGCCGCTGCTGCCGCTGCTCGCGCATTACTTCGGTTTTGCCTACATGCTGGTGCTGTCGCTCTTCATCGCGCTCTTTGCCCTGCTCAACGGCTGGGCGATGGAGCGCTTGTTCCCCGAGCCCGAAAACGAGTGAAACCCGCCCTCTCCACGCTCGACCATCTGTCCGTCGGCGCAACCGCCGTGGTGCGCGAGCTCGATGGCGGGAACGAATTCTCGGGCAGGCTCGCCGCGATGGGCCTGGTCCTGGGCGCTGCGCTGCAGGTGATGCAGAACTCGGGCAAGGGCCCGATGCTGGTGCGGGTGCGCGACACCCGGCTGGCGCTCGGTCGCGGCGAGGCGCAGCGCATCCTGGTCGAGCGGGTGCCGCCATGAACTCGCCCGTCCGGCCGATTCTGCTCGGTCTCGCCGGCCAGCCCAACGTCGGCAAGACCACCGTGTTCAATCTGCTCACCGGCCTGGACCAGCATGTCGGCAACTGGGCGGGCAAGACGGTCGAGCGCGCCGAGGGCCGGCTACGCCACGGCGACGTCGAGGCCACCCTGGTCGACCTGCCCGGCACCTACAGCCTGAGCGCGAACTCGGCCGAGGAGCGCGTGGCCCGCGATTTCCTGATCTTCGAGAAGCCGGATGCGGTGATCGTGATCGTGGACGCCTCCGCGCTCGAGCGCAGCCTCTACCTGCTCGCCGAGCTGCTTGCGCTCGGCCTCGATACGCCGGTGGTGCTCGGCCTCAACATGACCGACGTGGCCGCCGCTCAGGGCATCACCATCGATCCGGCGGTGTTCTCCGCCGCGCTCGGTCTGCCGGTGGTGGCGCTGGTGGCGCGACGCGCCCAGGGGGTGGCGGAGCTCACCGAGGCGGCGCTGCGCCTCGCCCGCGACCCGGCCTGCTTCGCACCGCTGCGGCCGGAGATCGCCGAGCCGCATCGCGAGGTCCTCGAGGACCTGCATGCGCTGCTCGCGGCGCACGTGCCTGCGCCCTATCCCGCACGCTGGGTGGCGCTGAAACTGCTGGAGGGCGACGCCGAGCTGATCGCACTCGCCCGCCGCTGGGCGCCCGAGCCGGTGTGGGAGCGTGCGGCAGCGCTGCTCGGCGAGCACGAGGACGCCATCCTCGACATCGCGGCCGGGCGCTACGCCTGGATCGAACGCATGGCACGCGCCGCGGTGAGCCGGCCGCGCCTCGGCCAGGTGAGCTTCACCGATCGTCTCGATCGCGTCGCGCTGCATCCCGTCTGGGGCCTGGTGATGCTGCTCGGCGTGTTCGCCCTCATCTTCGGCCTCACCTTCGAGCTCGCAGGGCCGGTGCAGGACTGGCTGGAGAGCGGCGTCATCGAGCCCTTCGGCGCCTGGCTCGCGGAGCGCCTCGCCGGCGCGCCGCCCTGGCTCGTGGGGCTGCTGGTGGACGGGGTGCTTGGCGGTGCCGGGGTGGTGATCACCTTCGTGCCGCTGCTCGCAGTGTTCTTCGCCGCGCTCGCGCTGCTCGAGGACACCGGCTACTTCGCGCGCGCGGCCTACGTCATGGACCGCTACATGCACCGCCTCGGCCTGCACGGCAAGAGCTTCCTGCCCCTGTGCCTGGGCTTCGGCTGCAACGTGCCGGCGGTCATGGGCGCGCGCGTGATCGATTCGCCGAGCGGCCGCCTGCTCACCATCCTGCTCGCTCCGCTGGTGCCTTGCAGCGCGCGCCTGCTGGTGCTCGCCTTCTTGTCGCCGGTGTTCTTCGGCGCGGCCGCGCTCCCCGTCGCGCTCGTCTTCATCGCGCTCAATCTCGCGCTGGTCGCGATCCTCGGCAGTCTCCTCGACCGCTCGCTGTTCCGCGGCAAGAAGGTCTTCTTCATCATGGAGATGCCGCTCTACCACGTGCCCAGCCTGCGCACCATCGGGCGCCACGTGCGCGGCCACGTGCTCGCCTTCCTGCGCAACGCCGGCAGCCTGATCCTGGTGTTCTCGGTGCTGCTGTGGGCGCTCGCGTGGTTTCCCGGCGAGGGGCTCGAGCACAGCTGGCTGGCCGGCTTCGGTCGCGCGCTCGCGCCGCTGGGTGAACTGCTCGGCCTCGACTGGCGGCTGATCGTCGCCCTGCTGGCGAGCTTCGTCGCCAAGGAGAACGCGATCGCGGCGCTCGGCATCCTCTACGGCATCGAGGCCGAGGGCGAGGTGCTCGCGCAGACCTTGGCTGCGAGCGTGCCGCTCGCGTCCGCGCTCTCCTTCCTCACCGCGACCATGCTCTTCGTGCCCTGCGTGGCGACGCTGGCGGTGATGCGCACCGAGACCGGGAGTTGGCGCTGGCCGCTGTTCAGCGTGTTGCTGCATCTGGCGCTGTCGCTGCTTGCGGCGGCCGTGGTCCATCGGGGCTGGATCGCGCTCGCGGGGGGCTGACCGCCACAGGCGGCGCGCCGCGTGTGGTCAGCCGGCGTGGCCGCGCACCCAGCGCACGATGTCCGCCGCGCCCATCGCTCCCGCCTGGCGAGCAACCTCGCGGCCGCCGCGGAACAGCGCCAGGGTGGGGATGCTACGGATGCCGAAGCGCGCCGCCAGCGCCTGGTTGGCCTCGGTGTCGAGCTTGGCGAGGCGGACCTGCGGCTCGAGCATGCCGGCGGCCTGCGCGAAGGCGGGCGCCATCGTGCGGCAGGGGCCGCACCACGGCGCCCAGAAGTCGACCAGCACCGGGATGTCGCTGCGGCCGACGTGACGGTCGAAGTTCGCCGCGTCGAGCTCCACCGGGTGGGCGGTGAACAGCGGCTTGCCGCACTTGCCGCAGTTGGGCGCCTCGGCCAGGCGGGCGGCGGGGACGCGATTGACGGCGTCGCAGTGCGGACAGACCAGGTGCAGGGCGTCGGACATGGGGGGCTCCGGAGTATTTCAGACTTCCCTGATATCGTGGCGAGGCGGCGGGATTCAAGGGGCCGGTGTCCATCGGCACGGGCGAGGGAGGGGCGCGCAGGCCGTCGCGTCTCGCCGGGATGGCGTGCGCCGCAGCGTTCGGGACGATAATGCCGGCATCTCGTTGCGAAGGAGGACCACCGATGAAGCAGCCCCGAATCGTGGTGATGGCCGGCAGCCGCCGGCGCGAGGCCTTGTCGCGCCGCGTGGCGCACGCGTGCGCACAGGCCCTGCGCGACGCCGGCGCGGAGGTCGAGCTGGTCGATCTGGACGATTACCCCGCGCCGCTCTACGACGGCGACCTCGAGGCCGCCTCCGGCCTGCCCGAGGGCATCGTGCGCCTGCAGCGCGTGCTGCACGCGAGCGACGGCCTGCTGGTGGTCAATCCCGAATACAACGGCTCGCTCACGCCGCTGCTCAAGAACACGCTCGACTGGTGCTCGCGGCCCAACCCCGCCGACCCCGAGCGCTCCGGCGGCAAGGTGTACGCGGGGCGGGCGGCGGCGGTGGTGGGGAGTTCGCCGGGCGCGCTCGGCGGCATGCGGGTGCTGTTCCACGTGCGCGACGTGCTCGGCTACCTCGGCATGCAGGTGATCCCGCAGCAGCTCGCGGTGGGCAAGGCCGGCGAGGCGGTCGGCGCCGACGGGCGCCTGGATGACGCTGCCCAGCAGGGCATGCTGGAGGGGCTCGCGGCGGCGCTGGTGGATACGGCGCGCCGAATGCGCGGCTGAGGGTTTTTCGCGCGCGAAGCTTGCGGCGCGGATGCTTCGCAGCCCTCGGGGGTGCGCGGCCACTCGGGGCGGCCGGTCGCGGGCGGTGGCCTCAGTCCGCCTTTCCGTCGGCCTTTTCGTCGGCCTTTCCGTCCGCCGTTCCGTCCGCCTTCCCTGCGGCGGCTTGCCCACGCAGGCCGCGCACGGCTGCGCGGGCCTGCGCGAACACACGCTCGGCTTCTTCCGGGTCGAAGTCCGTGGCGTAACGCTTCTTCACCCCCTGCTCGTTGAGCAGCAGGTGGACGGAGGGCTGCACGCCGCGCTCGGCCAGGCTGCTGCGCGTGCATTCGAGCGCGCAGCCGTCGAGGGCGAGGATGGGGCGGCCGGAGCGGGCGATGTTCACCAGGTTCGGCACGTTGCCGCCGACGCCGGCGATGCAGGACATCTCGGCCTCGCCCTCGCGATCCAGGCGCAGCGCCACGTGGTTGGCCATCTGCGCGGCGCTCGAGCACCCGGAGCAGGAATAGACGAGCGGCAGGTTCTTCTTGCGGCCAGCCATGGCGGGGTCCTCGGGGGGGCGTGTTGGGGCAAACAGTTTACTACGTGCCGCCGGCGTACCCTGCAGGTCACGTATTCGCGATCGTGCCTGCCCCGCTTCGCGGGCAAGCCTGCGAAGCGGCGCGCGTCCAGCGCCAGCGGGGTGGCGGCTGCGGAGCATCGCAGGCCACGGTTACAATCGAACGATCGCGGCTGCCGCGGCAGGTGGTGCCCGCGGGTGGCGGCGCCGCCCTCACAAAGAGCGATCCCGACGTGAATCCCCGACGACAGCATTACCGCGGCCGCAACCCGGCGCGCGCCCACAACATCGCCGAGCTGCGCACGATGGCGGCGCGCCGGCTGCCGAACTTTTGCCTCGAATACCTCGAGGGCGGCGGCGACGATGAACTCGCGCTCGCGCGCAACCGGCGTGCGCTCGACGACATCCTGCTGCTGCCCCGCACCCTGGTGGACGTGTCGCGGTGCGAGCTCGCGGTAGCGCTGTTCGGCACCGACATCGCCATGCCGGCGGTGATCGCGCCCACCGGCTTCAACGGCCTGCTCACCCACGAAGGCGACCGCGTGCTCGCCGAGGCGGCGCGCGCGGCGGGCATCCCGTTCTGCCAGAGCATGGTGTCCACCGTGGCGCTGGAGGACATCGCCGCCACCGGCGTGCGCCACTGGATGCAGATCTATCCCTTCAAGGACCGCGACAACCTCGCCGCGGTGGTGAAGCGGGCCGAGCACGCCGGCTGCGAGGCGATCGTGCTGACCACCGACGCCTCGGTGTTCGGCAACCGCGAGTGGGACCGCCGCAACTACCGCGCGCCGATGAAGCTCACCTGGCGCAACGTGCTCAATGTCGGCCTGCACCCGCGCTGGATCTTCGACGTGCTGGTACCGCGCGGCATGCCACGCTTCCGCAACCTCGGCGACTTCCTGCCGCCGGGCATGGACAGCGCGAGGAACGCCGCTGCCTTCCTCGCCGCGCAGATGGACACCTCGCTGACCTGGGACGATGTGCGCCGCCTGCGCGAGCTGTGGCCGCGCCGGCTACTGGTGAAGGGCGTGCTGCTGCCCGAGGACGCGCTGCGCGCGAAGGAGGCGGGCGCCGACGGCGTGGTGGTGACGAACCACGGCGGGCGCCAGCTCGACGCCGCGCCGGCGCCGATCGAGACCCTGGCCGCGGTGCGCCAGGCGGTGGGGGCGGAGATGACGGTGATCGTGGACAGCGGCTTTCGCCGCGGCAGCGACTTCGTCAAGGCGCGCGCGCTCGGCGCGGATGCAGCGATGTCGGGGCGGGCGACCCTGTACGGCCTCGCCGCCGCCGGCGCGCCGGGCGCTGCGCGCGCGCTGGAGATCGTGCGCAGCGAGATGGAGCGCACGCTCGGCTTGATCGGCTGCGCGCGCATGGCGGAGGTGGACGCGCGCTTCGTCGGTCGCGGCTGAGCGCCGCGGGAGGGAGTGTGGAGCGGGGGGGGATCAGACCCCCCAGACCACCGGCGTCTCCTCGCGCAGCGATTCTTCCAGCATGGCGAGCAGCGGCCAGGCGCGCTGGGCGAGGCCGACCGGGGCGGCCATGCCGGTGTTGCCG
>Ga0209605_1003115_pt1 | contig 14910 bp, 9 predicted proteins | sample AD_UKC035_MetaG_FD_184408 | JGI IMG/M metagenome (GOLD analysis project Ga0209605, IMG submission 184408) | Active sludge microbial communities of municipal wastewater-treating anaerobic digesters from USA - AD_UKC035_MetaG (SPAdes) (version 2) | ecosystem: Engineered > Bioreactor > Anaerobic >...
GCCATGCCGAACCTCCCGAAACCGTAACATCATCGACTTCGAGAGATTCTTATGACAAACCGTTAGCTCCTCAAAGTGGCTGGTTTTGAACCCGATCCGACTGGCTGGTTTTACCCGATCCTTGACATTTTTCTCCGGCAAGCTGCCCAACAGCAACACGCGGGCCGCCTACAACCACGCTCTGCGGCGGTTCCTGGCATGGTGCGACCTCCAGGGCCGGGATCTGCCCCGGATCACGCCCGGCGATGTCGGCGACTACTTTCGCCAACACACAGGCAGCACCCCGACGAAGAAGCAGCATCTGGCCGCTCTGAGGAAGTTCTTCAACCTGTTGGTCGAAAGGCACATCTGTCTGCTTAATCCTGCCGCCGTGGCCGAATTGGAGCGGATGACGGTCGTGGAAGGCAAGACGCCCCAAATCACACCCGCTCAGATCTCCGAATTGGTCAACCCGATCCGGCTCGACACCGTCACGGGCCTGCGAGACCGGGCCATCATTGCCGTCCTAAGCTTCACCGGTGCCCGGGCAGGGGCCGTCGCCAAGCTCCGCCGCGAGGATTTCTACGAGGCTGACACGCAACACATGCTGCATTTCGACGAAAAAGGGGGAAAGTCAAGGGAGATTCCTGTCCGATATGATTTGCAGAGGATTCTCCTTGAGTACATGGAAGCTGCAACTTTGCGCGATGCACCCAGGAAGTCCCCCTTATTTCGCACGGCGGTGCGGCGGGAAAACAGGTTGACCGACAAAAGCATAACTGCGAATGATGTGTGCCGCATGATCAAGCGACGACTTAGACGTGCTGGATTGCCCGATAACCTATCCGCCCACTCGTTTCGAGTGGCGGTCGCAACGGATCTCTTTGACCAAGGTGTGGACACCAAGGATGTCCAACATCTTCTTGGTCATGCCGATCCTCGAACGACACGGCTCTATGACCGAACGGACCGTAAGGTCACACGAAATCTCGTGGAAAGAATCCGTATAACGATCTGACCTATACAATGGGCACTCACTATCACAGCCAGTACTGGGCACACGCCCTGAGCCTGAGAGGCTCGGGCGGTGACATTGCTGCGCTGTCGCGTTCCATCGCCAACGCGAGAGTGGATCTCAATCCCCACCAGGTTGATGCCGCCTTATTCGCCCTTCGTTCGCCTTTCTCCAACGGCGTAGTCCTGGCCGATGAAGTCGGCCTTGGCAAGACAATCGAGGCCGGGATCGTCCTGTCGCAGAAGTGGGCCGAGCGTCGGCGTAAGATACTGATCATCGTCCCTGCCATGCTTCGCAAACAGTGGCAGCAGGAACTGGACGAGAAGTTCTTCCTGCCGTCAGAGGTGCTGGATTCGCGCGTGTTCAACCGGCTCCTCAAGGAGGGCATGGCCAATCCGTTTGATCATCGGGATAGAGCAATCATCTGCTCCTACAACTTCGCCGCCGCTAAGGCGGCTGAGGTCAGTCGCATTCCCTGGGACGCGGTTGTAATTGACGAGGCCCATCGTCTGAGGAATGTCTACCGCAGTCGGACGCGCGTTCAGAACAACCCAGCCGCTCGCAAGACCATGGCCCACAAGATCACTGACGCGGTGGGCAATACTCCCAAACTCCTGTTGACGGCAACCCCATTACAAAACTCCTTGCTGGAACTGTATAGCCTTGCCAGCGTCATCGACGCACACATCTTCGGCGACGCCGCCTCTTTCCGCGAGCAATTCATCAACAATCCTGATGAAGAGATCCGCAACCTTCACCTGAAGCAGCGTATTGCGCCGGTGTGCATGCGGACCCTGCGAAGACAGGTGACCGAGTACGTTCCTTTCACCAACCGCGTGCCGGTTACCCAGGAGTTCCTGCCTACCATCGAGGAACAGGCTCTGTACGATGAAATCACGAGCTACCTCCAGCGGGAGATCCTCTACGCTCTCCCTGCCAGCCAGAGACAGCTTATCACTATGGTTCTGCGAAAACTTCTGGCTTCGTCCACCTTCGCCATCGCCCGCACGCTGCGCCGTTTGGCTGATCGCCTGGAGGATCTCGAAGAGGAACTGGACCTACTTGACGACGAAGACATTGAAGGAGTTGACGAGCTTGCCGACGAATACGCAGAGGACAGCGAGGAAGATGTTGCGGGTGAGATCGACCCGGAGAAGCTCAAGGGCGAACTGAAAGACCTACGTCGCTACGCTGAGTTGGCCGCCCGGATTGCCCACAACGCCAAGGGTGACAAACTGCTTCCGGCCCTTCAAATCGCCTTCGCCAAGGCACACGATCTCGGCGCGTCCCGGAAGGCCGTCATCTTTACGGAATCCCGTGAGACGCAGCAGTATCTTTTCGATCTTCTCAACGCCAATGGATACAGCGGCCAGACCGTCACCGTCAACGGGACTAACAATCACCCACACCATGCCGAGATCTATCAGCAGTGGCTGGCCAAGCACGAGGGTACAGATCGGATAACCGGTTCAAGATCAATCGATATGAAGGCCGCCATCGTGGAGCATTTCCGCGACAACGCCACCATTCTGATTGCCACAGAAGCCGCTGCCGAGGGTGTCAACCTGCAATTCTGCTCACTGCTGGTCAACTTCGACCTGCCATGGAACCCGCAACGCATCGAACAGCGTATTGGTCGCTGCCACCGCTATGGTCAGAAGCACGATGTAGTCGTCGTCAACTTTCTGAACCGCCGGAATCAGGCGGATCAGCGAGTCTTCGAGCTACTTAGCGAGAAATTTCGCCTGTTCGACGGCGTGTTTGGGGCCTCTGACGAAGTGCTTGGAGCACTTGAGTCCGGCGTGGATATCGAACGCCGGATTGCAGAGGTCTACCAGACCTGTCGAACCAATGCCCAAATCCAGGCGGCCTTTGATGCCCTACAGGCTGAACTCGACGCCAAGATTCAGGCTCGACTCGCTGCCACGCGAAAGACCCTGCTGGAACATTTCGACGAGGATGTTCGTTCGCGTCTTAAGATCAGCCAGCACAAGACCCTGGAGAGTCTGTCGCACCGCGAACGTTGGTTGCTCGACCTCACCCGCGTGGAACTGAATGGCCAGTCCCAATTCGACACTGACAAGCCACGTTTCTACTACTCCGGCTCCGAAGCCCGCCCGGGCTGGTACAATCTCGACTGGAAGGCTGCCGAAACCGCTGATGAGCACTTCTATCGCCCGGACCATCCCTTGGCCGTGAAGCTTATCCAGCAGGCCATCGCCCGCCGTCTGCCCGCCGTCGAGATGAGACTTGACTACTCCAGCCACACGTCCAAGATCAGCGTTCTCGAACCGCTCGTCGGCCAATCAGGATGGATGGAAGTCTCCAAGCTCACTATCGAGGCTGTTCAGATAGACGAATTCCTTCTATTCGCCGCCCGGACGGACCACGACCAGATCCTGGACGATGAAATCTGCCGCAAGATGCTCTCTCTTCCAGCGAGTCTTGGAGAGCGATTGCCGGAGGCACCCGATCTATCCGACATCCGCAAGACCGAGATTCAAGCTCGCCTGGATCAGATCGAGACGCGCGATGGTGAGTTCTTTGACGAGGAAGTGCTGAAGCTGGACCGCTGGAGCGAAGACTTGAAGCTCTCGCTCGAACAGGAAATCAAGGATTTGGATAAGCAGTTGCGTGAGCTCCGCCGCACATCCGCGTTGGCTCAGAGCCTACAGGAGAAACTCGACTATCAGAAGCAGATTCGTGAACTCGAACGCCGCCGCAACACGAAACGTCGCGAATTGTTCGATGCTCAGGACGCCATCGATCAGAAACGAGAAGAACTGATCCGCAAGATCGAGAAGCAACTGACACGAAGGCACTCGTGGGAGCGGATGTTCCAAGTAAAATGGATACTCACATGAGCCCGGCGACCACCAGTATCGGGAGATGTCCATGACAGAACCTACTATTACCTGTCCGAAGTGTAAGACCGAAATACGTCTCACGGAGTCCCTCGCCGCACCCTTGATCGAATCAACCCGGCAAGAATATGAGAAGCGGCTGGCCCAAAAAGACACAGACATCGCCGTGCGTGAAAAGTCACTGCGTGAAAGAGAACAGGCCGTGGCCAAGGCCAAGGAAGCTATCGACGACCAAGTCGCCGAAAGGCTTGTTCAGGAGCGTGCCAAGATTGTCGCAGATGAGGCACGAAAAGCTAAGTTGGCCTTGGGTACTGATCTTGAACAGAAGACCCGAGAAATAGCCGACCTCCAGGTCCTGATCAAGCAGCGGGACGAAAAGCTGGTCGATGCTCAGAGGGCCCAGGCCGATCTGATCCGCAAGCAGCGTGAGCTGGACGATGCCAAACGGGAGCTTGATCTCACTGTTGAAAAAAGGATTCAGGCAGGACTGGAAGCTACTCGCGAGCAGGCCCGCAAGGAGACAGAGGAGCAGATGCGACTCAAGGTAGCGGAGAAGGAACAGCAAATCACCTCCATGCAGAGGCAGATCGAAGACCTCAAACGGAAGGCAGAGCAGGGTTCACAACAACTCCAGGGCGAGGTGCAGGAATTGGAACTGGAGGCTTTGCTCCGGGCCAAGTTCCCCCGAGACACCATCGAACCAGTGCCCAAGGGTGAGTTTGGCGGTGATGTCGTGCATCGCGTCCTCGGACCCCTTGGCCAGACGTGCGGAACGATCCTGTGGGAGTCCAAGAGGACCAAAAACTGGAGTGACGGTTGGCTGGCCAAGCTTCGGGAGGATCAACGGGCGGCCAAAGCGGAGATAGCGGTCATCGTCAGCCAGGTATTACCTAAGGAGGTGGAGACCTTCGATGTTGTAGACGGAGTATGGGTCACCCATCCCCGAGCAGCAATACCGGTGGCCGTCACGTTGCGTCACACCTTGATCGAAGTCTCTGCGGCACGCCAGGCAGGCGAAGGCCAGCAAACCAAGATGGAGATGGTCTATGAGTACCTAACCGGTCCGCGTTTTCGGCTACGTATCCAGGCCATCGTGGAGGCGTTTTCGACCATGAGGGAGGATCTGGACAAAGAAAAGAAGGCCATCATGAAGCAGTGGGCCAAACGAGAAGAGCAGATCGACCGGGTTATACAGGCCACGGTGGGTATGTATGGAGACTTGCAGGGCATTGCGGGCAGGTCCTTGCAAGAGATTGAGGGGCTTAGTCTGAAGGCGTTGGAAGGGCCAACGGTGGACGAGGTTCCGCTCTCGGAATGACAACGGGTGACGCTTGTAGGCGAGAAAACTATGGCTCATATCGAAGATCCCAATAGGCAGGTCGGTTACCTCCAGCAATGCCTGTCCAGTGACAAAAAGCCTATCGGTCTCTTTCTTGGGGCGGGCTGCCCAATGGCGGTGAAAATGGGTACTGATGGAAAGCAGCCCCTCATCCCGGACATTGCCGGAATCACCAAGATAGTCTGTGACGAGTTGTCGAAGTGCAAGGACTGTGGTCCTCTTCTTACTACCGTGCAGGGGCATTTCACGAATGATGGGCGTGACAATCCCACCGTTGAAGATATGCTTACTCACATCCGTGCCCTCCGTGCCGTCGCGGGGAAAGACCAGGTGCGAGGGTTGTGCGCCGACAAGCTTGATCAGTTGGACAAACGAGTATGTACACTTATCCACCAGATTGTCGACAAGGCACTTCCTGATACTGAGACGCCATACCACCGGATCGCCGCGTGGGTCGATGCTGTACGCCGTGAGAATCCTATCGAGGTATTTACCACCAACTATGACCTGCTCATGGAGCAGGCCTTCGAGGATTGCTGCGTGCCCTATTTTGACGGCTTTGCTGGAGTGCGGAAACCGTTCTTTGATCTTCGAGCGATGGAAGAGGACATGCTTCCTCCTCGTTGGGCACGGCTATGGAAGCTGCATGGGTCCGTCAACTGGTATCAGGTCGCCAACAAGGGCGTGTTTCGCGGAACGGCTTCAAACGATGGCGATCTGAAGCGAGTGATCCATCCGTCACACCTGAAGTATCAGGAAAGCAGACGGATGCCGTATCTCGCCATGATCGACCGGCTGCGTGCATTCTTGAAGAAGCCCACCGCCACTCTGATTCTCTGCGGCTATTCCTTCCGGGATGAACATATCAATGAGGTCATCGTTCAGGGGCTGCAATGCACGCAGACCGCCGTCGCCTTTGCGCTCATGTTCGATGAAGCCTCCAAGTGTTTACACGCGATGCCACTGGCAGCGAATCGTCCCAATCTAAACGTTCTTGCGCGGGACGGTGGAGTAATCGGAGGCCAGGAATCGGCTTGGCCGGAGAAGGACGCTGAGTCGGTGTCTTCCGATGCGGGGCGGTGGGTAACGTGGATCCCCGTAGACCCGACGAACGACAATGCCAAACGCAGAGCCGAGTTCGCACTTGGGGACTTCGCTGTCTTCGGGCAGTTCCTTCAAGAGTTGGTTGGCGCGGTCCGACAACCACTGGAGGTGCCCAGTGGCAAGTAGCCCAACTTATCTGGGAACCGTGCAAGACGTCCAGGGAGCGACGATCAGCATCGCCCTCGACAAGGACACGGTGTCTGGACTGGCCTTCATCGATGGGCACGGCTACCGCATCGGCCAGATTGGCAGTTTCGTTCGCATCGGGATTGGATTTGTCGACCTCTTCGGAATCGTGTCGCAAGTCGGCGCTGGGGCTGTTCCTGAAGCCTTGGCCAAGGTCGAACCGTACGGCTATCGTTGGTTGAAGGTTCAGCTCATTGGCGAGGGGTGGCGATCAGGTGAGTTCAAACGCGGAATATCGCAGTACCCAACCATCGGAGATGAAGCCCACCTTGTAACCGAGCAGGACTTGACCCGTATTTATGGCAGGCCAGACGCACCGAACTTCGTCCGGATAGGTAACCTTGCAAGTGCGGAGTCCATCCCGGCACTGGTGGACATTGACCGGCTAATCACCCGCCACAGCGCTGTCGTCGGCACGACAGGCGCGGGCAAATCCACCACCGTTGCCAATCTTCTTGCCTCACTCTCTGATCCCGTCCGGTATCCATCGTCGCGTATCATCGTTCTCGACATCCACGGCGAGTACCACGCCGCGTTGAGTGATCGGGCAACGATCTTTCGAGTCAACGCCGATGAGGCACGAGGCGAGCAGCCACTCTTCATTCCCTACTGGGCGTTGAGTCTTGACGAGCTTCTTCGTGTTACACCGTTTCGGGGATTAAATGATGCCGACCGTGCTGCTCTGGTTGAGAAGATCAAACAGTTGAAGCTGGCCTCGATTGGCGCACAGGCACGCAACGGCGTCACGGCCGACACGATGACCGTGGATACGCCGATTCCGTTCAGCATCCACCGTCTATGGTATGAACTGCACCGCTACGTCTGTTCCACCCATACTGCTCAAGGAGCCAATCAAAGCGATGCAACAGAGGCCATTGAATCCGGACCAGATGGACAGCTGGTACTCGGCGACATTATGGGCGTTAATCCGCCACGATACCGCCCGATTACATCGGGTGGCCCCAACCGCGTCTATCTCAGCGGTGCTCCGCTCAATATCCGCCGCCAGATTTTGGCCACTGAATCACTTCTGCGGGATACACGGTATGACTTCATGTTTCGTCCTGGCCCTTGGTGTCCCAACCCGACTCTTCAGAATCTCGATGCTCAACCCGCACAGGATCTCGATGCACTGATCAGATCGTGGGTAGGCGGGGACAAGCCCATAACCATTCTCGATCTGTCCGGCGTTCCAGTGTCCATTCTGATGGACCTTGTTGGCGTCCTCATCCGCCTCCTTTTCGAGGCGCTCTTCTGGGCACGCTACCTCCCCGAAGGCGGACGAACACGGCCATTACTCTTCGTCCTGGAAGAAGCACACGCCTATCTCAATGCCGGGAACGAAGGTGCGGCTTCCACTGCAGCTCGCAGGATTGTCAAAGAAGGCCGGAAGTACGGCCTAGGCGCAATGATCGTTAGCCAACGGCCAGCCGAGATTGATCCAACCATCCTCTCTCAATGCGGCACGATGTTCGCCATGCGGCTGGCCAACACCACTGACCGTTCCCATGTGACCGGCACGGTGAGCGACAATCTTGAGGGCCTTTTCAACATGCTGCCCACCCTGCGTACCGGCGAAGCCATAATCGTTGGCGAGGCGGTCCACCTGCCCCTGCGGGCCCTGATTGATGCGCCAGCCAAGAACCGTCGACCGGATAGCCATGATCCGAAGATATACAACCCGGATACCGATGGTGGCTGGAACCGCCAGAAGCAAGTTGAAAATTACGCTCGCGTTCTTGAGAAGTGGCGAAGCGAGAATCCCCGTTGCACAGACAATCCTGGAGGCAACCCATGAACAGAACACCGGTGACTTCATCAAACGTCGTGTCGATAGGTTATGACCCGAGCACCTTGACTCTTGAAGTCGAATTCAAGGGCAACTCAGTGTACCAGTACTTCGATGTGCCTGAGATCGTTTACCAGGAGTTAATGCGCGCAAGCTCGATTGGACAGTTCATGCACGCCAACATCAGGAACAACTATCGGTACGCGAAGGTGTGAATAGCATGGCGAAAAGCAATACGCGTTTGGAACTGACCTGGATCGGCAAAGAGAACCGGCCGAAGCTGGAGCCGCGCATCCTGATCGAGGACCCGGAGAAATCATATCATGCCGCCCACCGAGTGAGTGACAACGACATCTTCGACAACCGGCTGATCTTTGGCGACAACCTCCTGGCCCTCAAAGCGCTGGAGCAGGAGTTCACCGGCAAGATCAAGTGCATCTACATTGACCCGCCGTACAATACCGGATCGGCCTTCAAGCAGTATGAAGATGGTATCGAACACTCACTCTGGCTAAGCCTCATGCGTGACCGGCTCGAACTTCTTCAGAAGCTGCTCTGTGATGAGGGTTCATTGTGGGTGAATCTGGATGACAATGAGGCACACTATTTCAAGGTATTGGCGGATGAGGTGTTCGGTAGGAGCAACTTTGTCACGAACATTGTGTGGGAGAAGGCCGACAGTCCTCGAATGGATGCGAGATTTTTTTCCAGTCGGCACGATCATCTCTTTGTTTATGCCCGCGACATTAACCGCCTACGAGTGAACCAGCTTACGGGTGACCAAAGCCGTCTTCCTGCTCATTACGACAAGACCGACGAGAAAGGTAAGCCCTATTACCTCAAACCACTGCGTGCGATGGGCGGTGACGATGCCCGGGAGGACCGCCCATCGATGTTCTTTGAGATGACGGCCCCGGACGGATCGAAGATTCTCCCAATCCGAAAGGACGGAAGCGAAGGTCGATGGCGCTGGGGACCAGATCGTGTCGTCAAAGACAGTTACTTGCTGGAGTGGGTCAAGGGCAGGAGCGGGTGGTCACCATACTATCGAGTGTACCCTGCTGAGGAACTGTCGCGTCCTCCTGAAACCATATGGCCGCACACCGAAGTCGGGTCAAACCGAACGTCGAAGGCGGAGATCAAGGCGATCTTCGATGGGACTAAGGCTTTTGATACGCCAAAGCCGGAGGCACTCTTGCGCCGGATCATTGATATTGCATCAAATCCAGCCGACTTCGTCTTCGATTCCTTCGCTGGTTCTGGCACGACTGGCGCGGTGGCGCACAAGATGGGTCGGCGTTGGATCATGGTGGAGCTTGGCGAGCAATGCGATTCGCTGATCATTCCACGCATGAGGAAGGTGATCGACGGCGACGACCAGGGCGGGATCAGCAGAGCGGTCAACTGGAACGGCGGCGGCGGTTTCCGCTATTACAAGCTCGGCCCGACACTGATCGTCGAGGACGAATGGGGCAATCCGGTGATCAATCCACAGTTCAATCCGGCGATGCTGGCCGAGGCCATGTGCAAGCTGGAGGGATTCACTTTTGACCCAGACCCAGAGATATACTGGCAGCAAGGCAAGAGCACCGAAACCGACTTCATCTACATCACCACGCAGTTCATGAGCAAACAGATGCTCACCAAACTGTCCGATGAGGTCGGTCCTACCCGCTCGTTGTTGATCTGTTGCAGCGCGTTCCGGTGCGACGTGAGCCAGTTCGAGAACCTGACGGTCAAAAAGATTCCCAAGGCCGTGCTCAAGAAGTGCGAATGGGGCCATGACGATTACTCCCTGGAGGTGGCGAACCTGCCGGATGCCCCGTCCCAGACACCGGAACAACAACAGCATGGACCTGAGCGACAAACCCGCAGGTTTGGCAAGGACAAACACGCAGATCCTACCCTCTTCGATATGGGAACGACGGGACCGAAAGGAGCCAAGTGAGCATGGCGATTCAACACGTCAACGCGATCAGCAATCGTCTAAGCCTTCGGCCCCCGCAGCGGGACTCATTGGAGATTCTCAGTCGAGTGTGTGAGACCATATCGCTGGCCAAGGATGCCAGCCCGGCTGACGCCCTCCAAGTGATCAACAGCGAATTCCACACGGTACAGGACTTCGAGCGTGAGTTTCCTTCCTTGTGCTTTGCCTTGGCGACCGGCGTCGGCAAGACACGGCTCATGGGTGCGTTTATCACGTACCTGTATCAGGCAGAGGGAATCCGCAACTTCTTCGTGCTCGCACCGAACCTGACCATCTACAGCAAGCTAATCGCCGACTTCACGCCGAATACGCCGAAGTACGTCTTCAAGGGTATCGGCGAGTTCACCATGAACCCGCCCATCGTGATCACGGGCGACACCTACGAGTCGGCTGCTGCCGCACGAGGCCGACTCTTTGACAATCCCGACGATTGTCACATCAACATCTTCAATATCTCCAAGATCAATAGTGAAGTACGCGGGGGCAGTGCTCCCCGGATCAAACGGCTGAGCGAGTATATCGGCCAGAGCTACTTCGATTGTCTGGCCGGATTGGACGACTTGGTGATGCTGATGGATGAGAGTCACCGTTACCGAGCCAGCGCCGGTGTCCGGGCCATCAATGAACTCAAGCCCATCTTGGGCCTGGAGCTCACCGCCACTCCGCAGGTGGAACGCGGCCAACATGCCGAGCCGTTCAAGAACATCATCTACAGCTACCCGCTCGCCAGTGCCATGACGGACGGGTTCGTGAAGGAACCGGCGGTTGCGACCCGAGAGAACTTCGACCCGAACGCTTATACGCCGGAAGGACTCGAGAAGGTAAAACTCGAAGACGGTGTGCGCATCCACGAGAACACCAAGGTCGAGTTAGAGGTATATGCCCGCAACAACGACCAGCCTATTGTCAAACCCTTCATGCTTGTTGTCGCCACTGACACCGAGCACGCCAACGCGTTGCAGCAAGTGATCGAGGGCGATGAGTTCTTTGAAGGTCGGTACAAGGGCAAGGTAATCACCGTCCACTCGAATATTCGAGGGGAGGAGAAGGACGAGGTCGTGGAGCAACTGCTCACCGTCGAACACGCCGACAACCCCGTGGAGATCGTAATCCACGTGAACATGCTCAAAGAAGGCTGGGATGTCACGAACCTTTACACGATTGTGCCGCTCCGGGCAGCCAATTCGCGGACGCTCGTGGAGCAATCCATCGGCCGAGGTTTGCGTCTCCCCTATGGCAAGCGCGTTGGTGTCCCCGCCGTAGACCGGCTAACAATCGTTTCCCACGACAAGTTTCAGGAGATCATCGACCACGCGAATGACCCCAATTCGATCATCCGGGCCGGAGTCGTGATCGGACGGGACATTCCGGAAGCTGGCAAGAAGGCCGTAGTGGTCAAAAGCCAATTCGAGGAGCTGATCTCGGGAGGAATTGTTCCGGCCACGGCCACACAGCGCCCCGGCCAGGCCCCAGCGACACCGCACACCCTCTTTGACAAACCTGAGGAGCAAGAAGTCGCGAGGGCTACCTATCAGATCATCAAGCAGTACGAACGGCTCAGGGGCACTGACCAGTTGCAGAACGAGAAGGTTCAACAAGAGATCGTTCAGAAGGTACAGGACCTTGTCAGGCCAGCCCAGGGAGTACTTGAAGGCGTTGTTGAGCAGGTGAACGTGGCCCAGGTTGTCCAGAAGACCACGGAACTCTATCAAGAGATGTCTATCGACATCCCCAAGATCGTCGTGCTGCCTAAGGGCGAGGTAACGTGCGGATATCAAGACTTTGACCTCGACACAAGCAACATAAACCTTCAGCCAGTTGCCCAGGATATTCTCATTCAGCACCTCCACGAAAATCAGCGGTATAGGCTGCGTGACGGTTCTGGAATTGTTGAAGAGAAACGCCCTGAGGACTACTTGGTTCGAGGCTTAATTGACTTTGATGACATCAGCTATGACGACCATTCAACACTGCTATACAAGCTCGCCGGTCAGGTGGTGGCGCGTCTCCGCGAGTATCTCACGAATGAGGACGACGTGATCAACGTGCTTCAGTATCACCAGCAGCCACTGGTGAACCTGATTCACTCGCAGATGCAGGGGCATTTCGTCGAGTCGGCCGCAGCCTACGAGGCCCATGTTACCAAGGGATTCCATACGCTCCGGGCGAACAACTACACAGCAAGCCCCACGGACGACGCAAGAGATTTCCGAACGACCATTCCGGAGGGTCAGAAGAGCCTCATCGGATCGATGCTCTTCCAGGGTTTTCGCAAGTGTCTGTACCCAAAGCAGAAGTTCGATACCGATCCCGAACGTCGGTTCGCGATCATCCTCGAAAACGATGATTCCGTGGTCAAGTGGTTCAAGCCGGGCAAGGGCACCTTCCAGATTCACTATACGCATGACGACTCGTACGAACCTGACTTTGTGGTGGAGACCGCTACAGGCAAGTTCCTGTGCGAGCCTAAACGAGCCACCGAAATGGCCGACGACATCGTTCTCGCCAAGGCCGACGCTGCGGCCACATGGTGCAAACACGCCACCGCACATGCCGAGCAGAGCGGTGGTAAACCCTGGAAATACCTTCTCATTCCGCATGACCAAATCCAGGATCAGATGACCTTAGCTGGTCTAGCGGCACGGTGGACGTACCACACTCGCTGATCCCTGCTCACTTCAACATGCTCAATGACTAAGAGAGCGCAATATGCCCGTCCGCACATCGCGCTTCTGAGCGAAACACCTGTAGCCTCTCAGGGAATGTACCGTCCACATTCTGCGAGACATTCGCTCTTTCCTGCTCCGTTGAAGTCCAGTCCTCTTCTTTCTCAAACGGCCGCACGATCTGCCGTCGGAGCCGCAGGGCCGAGATCGGCACGGGTTTGAATCCCGCCTTCTGCCGGGCCCGGTTAATGGCCCGAAGGATGTTCAAAAGCTGCCGTCGGACAGGGGCATACGGCTCGCACGGCACTCTCGCCAGTTCGTCGCACATGTTGTTGACGGAACGGCAGGTTGCCATGTCCACCAGGTAGCTCTTCAGTTCATTGTACTCAACCGGATGAATGCGAACCGACGCGTGCCACTTGCGGTCTACGCCCCGGCTGTAGCTGATACTGTACCCCGCGAAATGAATCGGCTCCCGGCGGATATCCCGGATACAGTTGCTTTCCTCAGTGAAGAACCCATGCAGGCCACGCGTCGCGATGATGACAAAGAAACGCTCGTGTCGCAAATAGTGCACGTTCGCCAGGCCCTCCTTCTTCCGCCGCGCCCGTGCCCACCTGCTGATCGCCAGATCGTACTTCTCGATGATCTTCGCGTCCGTCTTCAGTACGTCCTTGTGCTCCGGAATGCAACCGGTCACATAATACCAGTAGCCGTGGTTCACGTACCCGACCGCCAATTGCTGAACGAACGCCCGTTCCGAGGCTGCCACATGTCGATAGATCATACATCCCTCCATCGTTCATACAGATGTTGGGAATTGTTCAGGGCACAATTCCCAAAGCCCGAGACAACCATGCGAAGAACCTCCTTTCGACAGCACTGTCAGAATCATGTGAACCTTGGAAACCATCACGAAACGAACCACGCCATCGCCACGCCCACGCGAATCCAGCCGTATCACGCCACCAGATTCCAAATAATAGCAGCACGCCAATTCATAGGCGTAGCGATACAAGAACCTCTGACAGACGCCAGGTGCACGTCCAGCGTCTGTCGTCGTGACACTGCCACAACGGGTCTTCTCTCCCGAGAAATCCCGCTCTGACCGCGAATCAGCCCCCTCCGGGGAACCAGCCTCCGTGACCCCGCTCCGCAGAACGAGGCCACGGCCGGCCGCATCATCGATGTGAGAAAAACCCACGTCGCTGCTTTCGTGTCGGTCCGTGCCCGGCACCACCCGTCAGCACCCGAACGGGCCACGACTGCCTTGCCGTGGACACCGCTCCGCTTCCGCGAACTCCTACTTGCAGCACACTCCCAGACTGAGGCCTTTCAAACACCTGCCTGACACAGCAGGCACCGGGCATCACCCCGGCAACCTCAGTCCTTCCCCGGTTAGTGATACTCTCCACACAGACGGTCACGTCGCTTGACCAATCGCCGTATGTCCACCGCTCCCGCGATGGCATAGTTTCCCCTCGGACACGGTCCGAGTGATTTCTGAGGGCAGAACCCAGAAGCTCCCTCTTACCCATCGGCGAAGGTCTTTCTAACGCGTTTCGGCACCGTCTCCGTCCGTGCTTACCGCCAAGGGCTTGACGCCCCTTTCATGGTTGAGCTATTCACCGTCGGCTATTTGCGCCGAACGCCGAGCGTTGTCATCCGCCCGGTTGCATACGTCGCCGTATGCAAGCTCCCCACGGCGGCCGAGGTTGAACGGGCCTGGATTGTCCAGACCCGAACCCCCTGGAGGGATTAGCCGAAAACTCACCGGCATCACCCATTCGAGCATCACGGCTGGGCCATTAGGCCCAGTCTGTCCCGGTCGCCCCGACTCAAACAATGTTATGGTGTCAAGGATCGGGTAAAACCAGCCAGTCGGATCGGGTTCAAAACCAGCCACTTTGAGGAGCTAACGGTTTGTCATAAGAATCTCTCGAAGTCGATGATGTTACGGTTTCGGGAGGTTCGGCATGGC
>Ga0209605_1003120_pt1 | contig 14887 bp, 10 predicted proteins | sample AD_UKC035_MetaG_FD_184408 | JGI IMG/M metagenome (GOLD analysis project Ga0209605, IMG submission 184408) | Active sludge microbial communities of municipal wastewater-treating anaerobic digesters from USA - AD_UKC035_MetaG (SPAdes) (version 2) | ecosystem: Engineered > Bioreactor > Anaerobic >...
GCTTCAGCCGGTTCACGGCACGGAGTCGAGGCTTCAGCCGGTTCCGGCCATGTGAGTCGAGCACGCGACCCGGCTAAAGCCTCGACTCCAGTCTGAATCATTCCAAACACGGCGCGGAGTCGAGGCTTCAGCCGGTTCCGGCCATGTGAGTCGAGCACGCGACCCGGCTAAAGCCTCGACTCCAGTCTGGAATCCTTCCAAACACGGCGCGGAGTCGAGGCTTCAGCCGGTTCACGGCCATGTGAGTCGAGCGCGCGACCCGGCTAAAGCCTCGACTCCAGTCTGGCAGCCAGCATAGCTGGAATCGCTGGCCGATTATACCGCACTTGTCTTGCAGACGAAATGATGATACAGTGTAGCTGCTTTGCCAATCGACGCGGCTGATCGTCTCGACGCCGGCCGCACTTCGCTCTCGCCGCAACGTTGGCCCTGGGCCAGTCTGCGGCATTGGTTTGCCAGGAGGAACGCTATGACTCCAATCGTGTGGGCGGTGGTAGGTTTGGTGATCGGCCTCGTCGTGATGTGGCTGCTGTTGCGCTTTCTCGCCATCCAGCCGGAGAAGACGCGCACGGAAAGCCTGCAAGGCCAGGTGACTACCCTGGAACGGGAGCGGCAGAAGGCGCGCGAGGAGACGGCCAAGGCCGAATCGCGCCTGGAGTATCGCGACCGTGAGGCGGCCGAGATGAAGGAGCGCCTGGCCAAACAGGAGGCCCAACTGCGCGAGCGCGAGCAGGCGCGGGCCGCGGCTGAGGCCCAGGTCAAGGGCATGGAAAGCGCACGCGACGACCTGGAGCGGGCGCTGGGCCGGTTGGAACAGCAGGTCAAGGAACGCGACGCTCAGATCGTCCAACTGCAACGGGCCGCGCAGCAGGTGGAATCAGCCCGCCAGGGGCAGCAGCAGACCGTCCAGGAGCTGACCGACCAGATCGGCCGGCGCGATCGGCAGATCGGCGAGCTGAATCAGCGGCTGGATGAGATGCAGAAGGAGCTGGCCGAGAGCCAGGAGATCATCGCCAGCCTGCGCACCAACCTGCGGGCCGAAGGCAACGACATCATGGGGCTGCGCCAGGCAATCAAGCGCCAACAGGCGGAGATCAACGGCCTGCGGGGCAAGCTCAGCGAAACGGCCAGCCAGTTGACCAGCCGCAACGAACGCCTGGCGCAGCTGCAGCAGAGCCTGACCGAGCGCAAACAGACCATCGCCGAGCTGCGTCGCCAGCTCCAGCAGGCGTTGCATGCCGGCGCCAGACGGGAAGAGGGCAGCCAGGCCCCCGCGCCGGACGTCCCTGAGCCGGCCGCGTCGGAAGACGCCGCGGCGGACGTCGACGGCAACGAGCCGGCCGCGTCGGACGCCGCCGCATCGGACGTCGATGGCGGCGAGCCTGCCGCGTCGGAAGACGCCACACCGGACGTCGATGGCGGTGAGCCGGCCGCGTCGGACGATGCCACATCGGACGTCGATGGCGGCGAGCCGGTCGCGTCGGACGCCGCCGCATCGGACGTCGATGGCGGCGAGCCGGCCGCGTCGGACGATGCCACATCGGACGTCGATGGCGGCGAGGCGGTCGCTCTGGACGCCGCCGCGCCGGACGTCGATGGCGGCGAGGCGGTCACCCCGGACGATGCCGCGCCTGCGCCGGTTGAGCTGCCGGCCGTGAGCGACGCGGAGACGACGCCGGCCGACAACGAAGAGGAACAGCAGGGGAGCGTAGGGCAAACGTAGGTTTCACGTCCAGCACTGAAACCGTTTGCATGGTAGACTGCCTCATGTAGAGATGATCAGTCTCTTCTTCTCCTCCTTTTTCCGATAGAGAGAGCGCTCTGGTCCGGGCAATCCAGAGCGCTCTCCGATTCTCCGGGATTTTTCTCAGGGCTGACCAGGGGTGGCATCGGCCAGCATCTGCTGGTAAACCTGCCAGGTGGCCGCGGCGATGCGTTCCTGGGTGAAATGAGCCAGGACCCGGCTGCGACCGCGCTGTCCCAGCTCCGCGGCCAGCGCCGCATCGCCGGCCAGGCGCCGCAGTTGGCCGGCCAGCGCCTCCCTCTCCCCTTCAGGAAAGATCAGGCCGGCGTCGCCGATGACGTGGGGGATCTCGCCGCTATCAGAGCCGATCACCGGCGTCTGGCAGGCCATGGCCTCCACCAGCACCCGCCCGAACTGTTCCTTCCAGGCCGGCGTGGTGCGGCTGGGCAACACCAACAGGTCGATGCTGGCAAAAAAGGCGGGCATCTCGGTGGAGCTGATGCGCCCCAGGAAGCTCACCTGACGACCCAGCCCCAGTTGCGCGGCCAGGGCTTCCAGCGCGGGCTGCTGGGCGCCGCCGCCGGCCAGCAACAAGCGCCAGGGCCGCTCCCCGGCCGCGGCCTGCTGGCGGGCGATAGCCAGCGCATGCAGCAGGTCCTCCACCCCCTTTTCCGGCACCAGCCCCCCGGCATAGCCCACCGTCAGGCCATCTTCCGGCGAGCGCGCCAGCAGGGGCGGTTGGGCGTCGCGCTGGAAGAGCTGGGGGTCAATGCCAAACTGGGGGATCACCGTGACCGGGCGGGCGTAGCCTTTGGCCAGCAACACCTGGCGCGCCTCCTGATTGCCGGCGATGGCATGGGCGCTGTGGCGATAGCTGTGGCGTTCGATCCAGTTGAAGGGGGGTGGATAGCGGCGCAGCAGGTTTTGCCAGGTGAAGAAGAGCGCGGGACGCTGGCGTCCGGCGGCCCAGCGCAGCGCCTGCCAGGTGGCCAGGTTATACGGCTCCTCATCCACATGCACCAGGTCAGGCCGGGCCGCGCGCAGCGCCGAGCCAAGTCGGGGGTAGAAGTGCGTGTGAAAATGGCCGTTGAGCGCGATGGGAATGACGCGCAGCTCATAGCCGGCCGTGTAGACGCGCTCCAGGTGGGTTTCGCCGCGGCTATCGCGCCAGGCCGGCGGCGCCAGCACCACCAGCTCCACCCCTGGCAGGCGCGCCAATTCCTCCAGCTTGCGCTGGTAGGCGCCGACGATCACTGCCTTGGAGAGCATGGCTATTCGCATCGCTCCATTATACCCGTGAGGCCTGATAGCAAGAATTGCGCGGCGAGTCGTTGCTGTGGTATCATGGCCGCACTGTCTGGCGTCGGGCGCCCCCCATGCGCCGCGGCCGGGCATCAGTTCTGAACCCCAATCAAGGAGCAAGCAGCATGGCAGTCAGCAAAGTGATCGACCTGATCGGCAATTCCACCGTCAGCTGGGAGGACGCGGCCCGCAACGCGTTGACCGGCGCCGGCAAGAGCCTGCACGGCATCACCGATCTGGAGATCGTGCAGTACACAGCCAAGGTGGTCGACAACGAGATCATCGAGTATCGCGCCCTGGTTCGCATGGCCTTCGTCGTCGATTAAGCCCCATGCCGGCCACGGCGCGCCGGCGCACTGGCCGGTCCCCTGATCGAGCCAGCCCGCCGCGTTCAGTTAGCTGAGGGCGGGCCTGCAAATCTCCGCCCGGTCGACCGGGAGTCGGACCTTTGGGTGGGCAAGCGCGGCCGACGCGCGCTGGCAAGGGCCGGCGAAAGCGACTCCCCGTTACATCAGGCGCTGCTGAGCTGGGGAAATCAATTTGACGCACATGTTCACTGATGCTATAATTTGCCCGTCTGAATTCCCTGCATAAGCTGGGGCTGTTCGGGCCTCCAGCGCGCAGGCAGGCGCAACCTTCACACCGCATGCCGCGTCGTCGGGAGCCGGTTCCTCTGCCTTTCCTCCAATTCTTTTGCAGTGCTTGCTGCCTGGGTTCCCCCTCCAGAACCGGCCACCCCAACTTCCGTCCATAGTTAGCCCTTGTATCATCAATTCAGCTAGTCGGGATCTTCCAGCGAACGCTGGGGTCATCCCTTTGCAGCATACTTTCACCGCCGCCGCGTTGCCTGGGCAGCGCGGTTGACGCAGCCTGCTGACCGGCTGCACGCGCGTGCATTTCCACACACCAAAAAAGCAATCCGCTTCATCTATGTAGGAGCAACCAACGTGAATATCTCTGATCTTGAGATGAGAAACCTGGACGAGCTGCAGGCTCTGGCCAGGGAGATGCAGATCACCGGCTTTACCCGCATGAAAAAGGGTGATCTGATCATGCGCCTCTTGCGCGCCAGCGCCGAGGCGCAGGGCTATATCTTCGGGGGAGGCGTCCTGGAGATCGTGCAGGATGGCATCGGCTTCCTGCGTTCCGACCATCTGCTGCCCGGCCGCGAGGATGTCTACGTTTCGCAAAGCCAGATTCGCCGCTTTGGCCTGCGCACCGGCGACCTGGTTATTGGCCAGGTGCGCCCCCCCAAGGAATCTGAAAAATACTTCGGGCTGCTCAAGGTCGAGACGGTCAACGGCCTCGACCCGGAAGATGCCAAGCTGCGCCCGGCCTTCGAGCGCCTGACGCCCATCTTCCCCAACGAACAGATCTACCTCTCCACCAGCCCGGGCATCATGGCCACCCGGCTGATCGACATGATCGTGCCCATCGGCCGGGGCCAGCGCGGCCTGATCGTCTCTCCCCCCAAGGCCGGCAAGACCACCATCCTGAAGCAGATCGCCAATGGCATGAGCGCCAACTACAACGACCTGCACATGATGGTGGTGTTGATCGGCGAGCGCCCCGAAGAGGTCACCGACATGGATCGTTCGGTCGAGGCAGAGGTGATCAGCTCGACCTTCGACGACCCGGTGCAGAGCCATGTGCGCGTGGCTGAGATGGCGCTGGCACGCGCCAAGCGTCTGGTGGAAGGGGGCCGCGATGTGGTGATCCTGCTGGACTCCATCACCCGCCTGGGCCGGGCCTACAACTTGGTGGTGCCCCCCAGCGGCCGTACCCTGTCGGGCGGCCTTGATCCGGCCGCGCTTTACCCGCCCAAGGGCTTCTTCGGCGCGGCCCGCAACATCGAGGAGGGCGGCAGCCTGACCATCATCGCCACCGCGCTGGTGGACACCGGCAGCCGCATGGACGATGTGATCTACGAGGAGTTCAAGGGCACCGGCAACATGGAGCTGCACCTGAACCGCCGCATGTCCGAGCGCCGCATCTTCCCCGCCTTCGACATCGAGCGCTCCGGCACCCGCCGCGAGGAGCTGCTGATCGACGAGCCGACCCTGCAACGGATCTGGACCATGCGCCGCATGATCGATGCCATGGGCGGCGGCATGGAAGCCCTGCAGCCGCTGCTGGAGCGCATCTCCCGCACCCGAGACAACGATGAGTTCCTGTCAACTCTTCACCTGTCCATGTAGCCTATGCTTTCGAATGAAAACCCTGTGGCCGACCTGAGCCAGCCCTCGCAAGAGGATGCGGCTCAGGCAGCCGGCCTTTCAGATCAGATCGAACCGGGGAGCGTCCCTCAACCTGTTAACTCTTCCGAAACTCCTGCGACCCGTTTTCTGGCCAGCGTCTGGCATGGCTTGCAGCGCGCCTGGCTGACCTTCCGCGGCGACACGGTGACGCCGGTGCGCCTGGCCTCGCACCTGGCGCTGCTGGCGATGGCCGTCCTGGTGCTGGTGTTGAGCCGGGTGGACCTGCCGGCCTGGGAGATCGTGCGCCTGGCGCCGGCGCAGCCTGAAGCGGCCAGCGCGCCGGCCGAGGTGGCTTTTCAGGCCTTGCCGGTGGGAGGCAGCCCGCTGCAAGAGAGCGGGGTGCTGGTGCGCGCGCCGGTGCCTTTCACCGAGATCCCCGACCGGCCGCGCGAGGGAGTGATCACCTACACGGTGCGGTTGGATGACACGGTGCTGGGCATCGCCGAGCAGTTCAAGCTCAACCCCAACACCATCCTCTGGGCCAACCTGGAGGATCTCAGCAAGCCGTTCGTGATGGAGGTGGGTCAGATTCTGCTGATTCCCCCCGTCGATGGCGTGCTGCACACCGTCAAGGATGGCGACACCCTGGCCAAGATCGCCAAGCTCTACAAGGTGACGCCTGAGGTGATCGTGGGCTATGCGCCCAACCAGTTGACCAGCGTCGACGACGCGCTGACCACCGGCGCGGTGCTGGTGGTGCCCGACGGCGACCGCACACCGCCGGAGCAGGTGGCGGTGCAGCCGGCCGCGCCCAGCGGCGGAGGCGGCAGCGGCACCTCCGCGCCCTGGCGTTCGGTGGGCTTCATCTGGCCCACCTACGGCTTGCTGACGCAGCGCTTCTGGCTGCCCGCCCACCCCGCGATCGACATCGGTGCATCCACCGGCACGCCGGTGGCCGCGGCCGACGAAGGCACGGTGATCAGCGCAGGCTGGAGTCCGGTAGGCTATGGCAACATGATCATGATCCGCCACCCTGACGGCTTCGCCACGCTCTATGCCCACCTGAGCCGCATCGACGTGAGCTATGGCGACTACGTGGCGCGTGGCCAGCGCATCGGCGCGGTGGGCAACACCGGCCGTTCCACCGGCCCGCATCTCCACTTCGAGATTCAGACCAACGGCCGTTCGTACAATCCGTTGATCTATCTGCCGTGAGCGGGGCGGGTGGCGTAATGCGTAATGCGTAACCCGCCGGCGGGCCAAACGTTGGTTTCGATATGCCTCAGAAGGCTACTCAACCAACGTTTGGCCCGCCGGCTGAGCAGTTACAACCCGCCGTGGTTTGGTGCATCGGGTGGGTTTTGCTGCGGAATGTGTGAAAAACAGCCGCGTTGGCCAGATCTTCGATCCGGCCGGCGCGGCTGTTCTCTTCTCCCCTTCTCCCCCCGTCTCTCCCTCTTCCTCTCTCACTCCTCCCGCTGCAAGATATGCGTCAACACCGTCGCGCCGGTGCCGCCGATGTTCTGCGCCATGGCGGTGCGGGCGTTGGGAACCTGGTTGGGGCCGGCCTGTTCGGTGAGCTGCAAATAGAGCTCGGCCAGTTGATAGACGCCGGTGGCGCCGACGGGGTGGCCGCGCGCCTTGAGGCCGCCCATGGTCGAGATGGGCACGCGGCCGCGCCGCCCGATCTCGCCGCCCACTCCCAGCCAGAGCCCCTCGCCCGGCCGGGCAAAGCCAGCCCCCTCCAGCGACAGCACGGACATGATGGTGTAGGCGTCGTGCAGCTCGAAGATATCGATATCCTGCGGCCCGATCCCGGCCTGGGCATAGGCGCGGCGGCTGGAGAACATCACGCCGTCCAGCACCAGCCGATCGCGCCGGTCGGCGATGCCCACGCTGTCGGTGGCGCCGGCGGAGGCGATGATCCGCACGGCCGGCCGGCCGGCCGTGGCCTTGCCCACGGCGTCGCCCGCGGCCAGCACCACCGCGGCCGAGCCGTTGCAGATGGGCGAGGCGTCGTAGAGGCGCACCGGGTCATGCACCACCTTGGACTGCTCGTAGACCATGGCGTCGATCTCTTTGTGGAAGAGCGCGTTGGGGTTGCCCAGCGCGTTGTGGTGCGCGTTGATGGCAAAGGGGGCAAAGAGCGAGCGGTTGACGCGATAGCGTTGGATGTACTCCTGCATCAACACCGCGTTGAGGCTGACAAAGTTATAGCCTTTGGCCCCCTCGCTGTCCCAGTCGCTGGCCGTGGCCAGGGCGCGGGTGGTGGCGTAGCGGTCGGTGTGGGTCATCTTCTCCACGCCGGCCACCATCACCACATCGTGCAGCCCGCTGGCCACCGCCATCACCCCCCAACGCACCGCGGCCGCGCCGGAGCTGCACGCCGCCTCGGCCGTGGCTGCCTCGATGCCGCGCAGCCCGGCCGCATCGGCCACCAGCGCGCCCAGATGCTGCTGCTGGCTGAGCATGCCTGACAACATGTTGCCCAGAAAGAGCGCCTCCACCCGTTCGATGCCCGCGTCGGCCAGGGCAGCGCGCACCGCGCCGGCCGCCAACTGGCGAATCGACAGGTCGGTTTCCTTGCTGACGGGAGTTTGTCCAACGCCGAGGATGTAGATAGGACGCATGGGGAACCTCCGAAGAGCGGCACACTGAGAGGGAGACCGGGGAAGCGGGCGCCAGGGAACCGAGCGGTGCAAGCTCCGCTGAGTTCCGCCAGACGCTTCCCCGCCAGTATACGTCACATGACGCAGTGTGTCAAAAGCCATTTGCCAGGTGGCCAAAACTTGCCAAATGCGCCACTTTATGACACAATGCGTCATACAAAAACGCTGATTGTTGTTCCCAGGCGTCGGGCGTTTTTCGCCCCGGCGCCCAACCACCTGACCCCTGCCGAGGGCAGCCTGCGCCATGCATCCAAGGGCCATGAAGTCCCCGCCCAACAGCCAATGGGCTGTGTCCCGACCACCGGCCGGCCACAGCCTGCCGGCGCGCGCCGGGGTTGGCCCGCTCCCGCCGGCTGCCTTTCGCTGCTCCTCTTCCCACAACTCAAAACGTGCAAGGAGGCCTCGACCATGACTGAACTGAAGGAACTGTATCCTGTCGGTGAACAGCCGCCGCTGGGCTATGTGCCGCCCAAGATGCACGCCTGGCTGGTGCGGCCAGAGCGCTTCGGCGAGCCGCTGAAAGCCTGGCAGGTGGAGGTGATCGACACGCCGACGCCGGCCGACGACGAGGTGCTGGTCTACGTGATGGCGGCCGGCGTCAACTACAACAACGTCTGGGCCGGCCTGGGCATCCCCGTGGATGTGATCGGCGCACGCAACAAGGCTGGCGAGCCGGAGCGCTTCCACATCGGCGGCAGCGACGCCAGCGGCATTGTCTACCAGGTCGGCAAGGATGTGACCCATCTCAAGGTCGGCGACGAGGTGGCGATCCACTGCGGCACCTGGAGCCGCGACGACCCCTGGGTCCAGTCGGGCGAGGACCCCATGTACAGCTCCACCTTCCGCATCTGGGGCTACGAGACCAACTGGGGCAGCTTCGCCCAGTTCACCAAGGTGCAGGCGCATCAGTGCCTGCCGCGGCCGCAGCACCTGACCTGGGAGCAGTCCGCGGCCTACATGCTGGTGGGCGCGACCGCCTACCGTATGCTCTACGGCTGGGAAGAGCACGCGCTGCGCCCTGACGATGTGGTGCTGATCTGGGGCGGGGCCGGCGGCCTGGGCTCCATGGCCATCCAGATCGTCAAGGCAGCCGGCGGCAAGGCCGTGGCTGTGGTCAGCGAGGATGACAAGTTCGAGTATTGCCAGAACCTGGGCGCGGTGGGCTGCATCAACCGCAAGAATTTCGACCATTGGGGCATGCTGCCGCACTGGAAAGACACCGTGGGCTACAATCAGTGGCTCAAAGGGGTGCGCGGCTTCGGCAAGGCCATCTGGGACGTGCTGGGGGAGCGACGCAGCCCCCGCATCGTCTTCGAACACCCCGGCGAGACCACCATCCCCACATCGATCTTCGTCTGCGACACCGGCGGCGCGGTGGTGATCTGCGCCGGCACCACCGGCTACAACGCCACCGTCGATCTGCGCTATCTGTGGATGCGCCAGAAGCGGCTGCAAGGCTCCCATTTCGCCAACGACCAGCAGGCCAAGGGCTTCAACGACCTGGTGCTGGCGGGCAAGGCTGATCCCTGCATGTCGCGCGCCTTCACCTGGGAGGAGCTGCCCTACTCGCATCAGCTCATGTACGAGAACAAGCACCCCTTCGGCAACATGGCGATTCTGATCGGCGCGCCTGACTTCGGTCTGGGCAAGAAGATCGCCGAGCCGGCGGGGCTGACCACCATCGAGCCGACGGCTGAGATTCGCGAGCGCGAGGGCTTCTACCGCGCGCCGCTGCATCCGGTGGATGTGCAGAAGCCGGCCGAGGCGCCGGCGGTCGAGGACAGCCGCCTGGTGCGCGAGCTGATGCACTTCGGGGTGATCTCCTGCTCGGCCGGCACGCCGGTCGATGAAGTCGCCCAGCGCATGGCCGATTATCACGTCCACGCCATCGTGGTGACCGACGTCGATGGCTATGCGGTGGGCGTAGTTTCGCAAACCGACATCGTGCTCGCCCGTCAGGGGCGCAGCGCCGCGGAGATGGCTGGCATCTCGGCCGGCGCGATTATGAGCACCAACGTAGTGACCTGCGCGCCGGAGGCGACGGTCTCCGAGGCCATCACCTTGATGACGCGCAACCGCATTCACCGGCTGGTGGTGGTGGACACCCGCAGCGGCAAGCCCTGGCCGGTAGGAGTTTTGAGCATGACCGATATTATCACCTATGGCATGAGGAGCGCTCCCCTGAGCGGCCCGGCCATGTCCATGTCGCCGGCCGCGCTGGCCGCCGACATCTACGAGCCCATGGCGCCGGAGCCGAATCTGGCTGAGCTGGGCGTCATCGAAGATTCGACCCTGGTGGCCGACGTGATGCACCGGGGCGTGGTGGCCAGCCCGGCCGGCGCGTCGGTGATGGACGCGGCCCGCCAGATGCTGGAGCACGGCATCCACGCCATCGTGGTGGTGGCCGACGACGGGCGAGCCGTGGGCGTGGTTTCGCAGACCGATGTGGTGCTGGCCCGCCAGGGGCGCACGGTGGAGCAGGCCGCGGCCCTCAGCGCAGGCGACATCATGACCCCCAGCCTGGTGAGCTGCACCGCGGACCGCAAGCTCTCCGAGGCGATCACGCTGATGACCCGCAACCGGGTGCATCGCCTGGTGGTGGTCGAGGATCAGGCCGGCAAGCTGATGCCGGTGGGCATCCTCAGCATGACCGACGTCATCCGCCAGTTCTTCAGCCGCAATTGAACCGACTCCTCTGGAAGTCCGGCTTCTTCTGAGAAGCCGGACTTCTTCTGAAGCGCGAAAGGGAAAATGACCATGACAGTACTCAGCGGTGAATACGAGACCGTCCGGCGCGAGGCGCGCAAGTTCGCCGAGAAAGAAGTTGCGCCCATCGCCCACGACCTGTACAACGAGGGCGCCGAGATCCCCATGGAGATCATCAAGAAGATGGCCAACCTGGGCTACTTCGCGATGGCCATCCCGGAGCAGTACGAGGGCTTGGGAATGGATACCCTCACCATCACCCTGGTCACTGAGGAGCTCAGCCGCGTCTGGCTCTCGGTGGGCTCGGTGATGACGCGCATGTTGATCGCCGGCGGGCTGATCCTGAACGGCGGCACCGAGGAGCAGAAGGAGCGCTGGCTGCCCGGCATCGCCAGCGGCGACGTGCTGCCGGCCGCGGCCTTCACCGAGCCCAACGCCGGCTCCGATACGGCCGGCATGCAACTGCGCGCAGTCAGGCAGGGGGACAAGTACATCCTCAACGGCCCCAAGACCTGGATCACCTTCGCCAACCGCGCCAATCTGATGACGGTGTTGGCCCGCACCGACCCCGACGCCAGCAAACGCCACAAGGGGCTGTCGATGATTGCCGTGGAGAAGAAGCCGGGCAACGACTTCATGCCGCCGCATCTGACCGGCGCGCCGATCCCCACCATCGGCTACTACGGCATGAAGTCCTTCAGCCTGAACTTCGAGGATTTCGAGGTCCCGGCCGAGAACCTGATCGGCGGCGTGGAGGGGCGCGGCTTCTACCAACTGATGGGCGTCTACGAGACGGCGCGCATCCAGACGGCCGCGCGCGCGGTGGGGGTGGCCCAGGGCGCGTTCGAGGCCGCCTTGCAGTATGCCCAGGAGCGCCAGCAGTTTGGCCGGCCCATCGCCGAGTTTCAGGTGATCCAGCACAAGCTGGCCCACATGGCCACCGACATCGAGGCGGGTCGTCAGCTCACCTACTACGCGGCCCAGAAGAAGGATTCGGGCCAGCGCAGCGACCTGGAGGCCGGCATGGCCAAGCTCTTCTGCGCCGACATGGTGGAGAAGGTGACCAGCGAGGCCTTGCAGATCTTCGGCGGCTACGGCTACGCCATGGAATACCCGGCCCACCGCTTCTGGCGCGATGGTCGCATCTTCAAGATCTTCGAAGGCACCAGCGAGATCCAGGCCGAAGTCGTGGCCAAGCGGCTGATGCCGGAGAAGAAGTGAACAGTGAACAGCAGGCAGTGAACAGTAGACGGCAAGCAGGATTCTGACTGTTCACTGTTTACCGTTCACTGCTCCCACGGAGCATCCCCCATGAACCTGACATTTACCCCTGACAGCATCGCCAGCGTGGTGCAGCGCATCGAGGCGGCCAACGAGGGCTTCAAGCAGCGCTATCCCGGCGACGTGACCACGCGCCAGCCGGTGCATACAGTCTACGGCGGCGCGCATCTGTTCAAGGCCGACACGGCCGGCAAGCTGGGCGGCATCGGCCTGCGCAACATGGACGCTTACGCGCCCAACTTCGTGGTCTTCGCCAGGGCGCTGGGCCTGCCGGGCGCGGAGAGCCTGCCCCACACCGAGGCCGAGATCGCTCACCTGGCCGAGATCATCGCCAACGACCCGGACGCGATCTGCTGCGCCAACGAGCCGGCCTGGATGGCCCATACCGTCTACACGCGCGTGCGCGAGAAGCTGCAGCGCGAGCCGGTGGAGGACTATCGCGTCGACTTCGAGGATGGCTACGGCAACCGGCCCGACGAGGAAGAGGACAGCCACGCGGTGAATGTGGGCCAGGAGCTGGCCAAGGGCATCGCCAGCGGCGGCCTGCCCCCCTTCATCGGCATTCGCATCAAGCCCTTCACGCTGGAAAGCTACAAGCGCGCGGTGCGCACCCTGGACCTGTGCATCACGGCGTTGGCCCAGGCCAGCGGCGGCCAGGTCCCGGCCAATTTCGTGGTCACGCTGCCCAAGGTGACCATGCCGGAGCAGGTGACGGCCCTGGCCGATCTGGTGGATGAGCTGGAGGCCAGGCACGGCATTGCGGCCGGCGCCATCGGCCTGGACCTGATGATCGAGACCCCCCAGTCGATCATCGATCACACCGGCGCCAACACCGTCAACCTGCTGGTGCGGGCCGGCCGCGGTCGGGTGCGCTACTGCGCCTTTGGCACCTACGACTACACCGCGCTGGTCAACATCACGGCCCACTACCAGACCCACACCCACCCGGCAGCCGACTTCGCCCGCCACATCATGCAGATCAGCCTGGCCGGCACGGGGGTCAACATCAGCGACGGCGCCACCACCACCATGCCCATCGGCCCGCACCGCGCGAGCAAGGAGAAGCCGCTGACGCCGCAGCAGGAGGCCGAGAACCAGGCCGTGGTGCATGCGGCCTGGAAGCTGCACTACGACAACGTGCGCCACTCGCTGCGCCACGCCTTCTACCAGGGCTGGGACCTGAACCCGGCGCAGCTTCCCGTGCGCTATGCCGCCATCTACACCTTCTTCCTGGAGAGTCTGGAGGATGCCAGCCGCCGGCTGAACCGCTTCGTGGACGCCGCGGCCCAGGCCACGCTCAGCGGCAACATGTTCGACGACGCGGCCACCGGCCAGGGCCTGCTCAACTTCTTCCTGCGCGGCATCGCCTGCGGCGCCATCACCGAAGAAGAGGCCATGGCCACCGGCGTCACGCTGGAGGAGCTGCACGGGCGCTCGTTCGTGAAGATCGTGCAGAACCGGGCGTACAGGAAGACTGTGTGACACGTAGTGCGTAATGCGTAATGCGTAATGCGTAACCGGAATGGCGGGAGTCGTTTCCGGGTTGTAACTGCTCAGCCGGCGGGCCAAACGTTGGTTTCGATACGGCGGCCTACTCAACCAACGTGTGGCCCGCCGGCGGGTGCGAACATGTTGATTTCGATACGGCGGCCTACTCAATCAACGTTTGGCCCGCCGGCGGGTGCGAACACGTTGATTTCGATACGGCGGCCTACTCAATCAACGTTTGGCCCGCCGGCGGGTGCGAACACGTTGATTTCGATACGGCGGCCTACTCAATCAACGTGTTCGCACCCGCCGGCTGAGCAGTTACTCCGGGTTACGAGTTACGGGTTACGAGTTACGCCTTGCCAGTTGATCGTGCCATGACAACGCCGGATCCGCTCATCCTCCCTGGGCAAATCTACGCTGAGATCATCGCCCATGCCCGGGCCGGCGCGCCGGAGGAGGTGTGCGGCATTCTCAGCGGGCGGGATGGCGTGGCCACGGAGCTGGTGCGGGGGCGCAACGAGGCGACCAACCCCCGCATGAACTACTGGCTGGACGGCCAGACGCTGCTGCGGCAGTTCGATTTCGAGGAGCGGGGCGAGGCCATGATCGCCATCTACCACTCGCACCCCGTGGACCCGGCCTACCCCTCGGCTGCCGACGCGGCCAATGCCTTCTACCCCGACGCGGTCTACCTGATCTGCTCGCTGCTGCACCCGGAGCAGCCAGAGCTGCGCGGCTGGCGGCTGATCCAGGAGGATCTGACCGAGCGGCCGGCCCAGCTTCAGCCCGTGCGCGGCCATCCACACCTCTGGGCGCGGCGCCAGCGCGGCCAGCAAGAGGACTGGTACGACCTGGCAATCGGCGCGGAGAACGGCCGCCAGCGCTGGCAGCGGGTGCGGGTGGTCGAAGTCAGGGTGTCGGTGTAGCCGGACTTGCGAAGTCTCTGGCCGCAAGGGATGCCAGCAATTCCAAATATGGGCGGAGTCGAGGCTTCAGCCGGGTCTGGACGATGCGAGTTGAGCGTGCAAACCCGGCTGAAGCCTCGACTCCAGTTTGGCAGTCGCCATATTTGGAATTGCTGAAGGGATGCACAATTACTTGACAGACGAAGCCTTTGTGAATAAACTCTGGCTACGTTGTCAAAACTGCCGGATTAGCGACCAACTATGACTGCATCGCTTCACCAGACTGCCCAGTTCACTTGCTCCTGTCGTTAGCGGGAGCGCCGGCCATGTGCGCCGGCGGCTCTCGCCTGTCGACACGCGTGCGATGAGGCAGTCAGAAGCGGCGCTTCTCCTGAAAACTTGAAAGCTGGCTGGCGTTGTGGGTGCAGGGCGCCCTGCGCGTTCAGCTTGTATAGCGTTGACACACAGCTCATCGCACGGTGATTGCACCGTCGATGGGCTTTTTTTGTTCCCTCCATGCGCCGTGTCTCGCACAGCGTCCAGTCTCATCTGTCTCTCGATCCATCATGCTCTACCACCTCATCTCCCAGT
>Ga0209605_1003123_pt1 | contig 14876 bp, 10 predicted proteins | sample AD_UKC035_MetaG_FD_184408 | JGI IMG/M metagenome (GOLD analysis project Ga0209605, IMG submission 184408) | Active sludge microbial communities of municipal wastewater-treating anaerobic digesters from USA - AD_UKC035_MetaG (SPAdes) (version 2) | ecosystem: Engineered > Bioreactor > Anaerobic >...
AATGCCTCAGAATGTTATTTCGTTCCCATTCGCGTTTAATCGTCTGCTTGTAGAGGGTTTTCAGTAGGGTATGGGGTAACATTTTCGCGGGTACGCGGGCGCTCATCGCCAATGCCAGAAATTGTGTGATCGGAGAGCGCCCCTCTTCGGCTATCGTTGTCTCGAATCGTATCCAGGCGGGAATTTGACCGAGATGATTCTTAAGTATTGCAAGATACTTCATTTGAGACGTATAGGAAACATCCTCTCCGAAAACTTTCGTCCACAGACACGACTGGGGGTCGAACAACGCGAGCAGCGCTTGACGGCGCGCGGTGAGTAAGCGAAGGGCTTCTTTAAGCCGGTCCTGATCTCGTTGTGTTAAGACGGTTTGGAAAAATGCCGGTTGGTTTAGTTTTCCCCAAGGATGGTCGTGGCTTTCGGATTTTTCCGAAGGAAAGCCCGCGCTCCTCAAAAACTTTGCCGCCTGAAGGACTTGTTCCATTTGGGTGTTCAGCTTCCGCATCTCGGGGAGGGTAGTCGGCGCTTTTGCCCCCGACGTCTCTATCTTTTCCAGTAGTATCGCTTTTTCTTTCGGATACCCTTGGATTTCGCTGATCTCCCCTATCGCGCGAGACAGTTCGGAGAGTGTGGCCAGCGGCAACGCCGCCCCTTGTTTCAAGAACCCTTCGCCGGTCCTGTAAAAGTTGATCAGCGGGATCAAAGCCTGCCGGTATTCGTCGATCGCGCGCAGTGATTCCCCCGCCGTCATGGGCAGGAATACCGATCGAAGATCGGCCCCACAAATCTCGCGAATCTCGCCAAAGATCTGCTGGATTGTTTGAAAGGCTTGGGATACGGCAGCAACTTGCGACGAAAAGGCCGCATCGGTTTTTATTCGCGAAAGGATCTCGATCGCGATATACTTTTCTTCATTTTTTTCTTCATAAGAAACCGTCGACTCATAACGCTTCATAAACTTTTCCAAATACTCGGAGGGATTCATCGTTGCGCCACCCGGAAGATCGTTCATCGCAATGAAAGCCTTTTGGAGCTCCGGCTCCTGCTCTTTCACGTACAGCGCTTTCTTCAGGTCCTCTTTCCAGCTTTGCGTTAATTTGCCGGATAAGGCGCAATCTTTTAGGGCTTTCATCGGTTTCGAGAAGGTGAAAAAGAAAGAATCCATCTTTTCGATCATCACGGCCAGATCCAGCGAATAGATTTGTTCCATATATTTTTCACGCAGGTAAGCGCGGTTAGACCGAAGCGTATCCAGCGCGGGACGCTGAGTTCTAAGAAGCTCCCGCACTTCCCTCAACTTTTGCGGTTGAGAGAGCCAGTTGAGGGAGGGATGACCGTCTGTTTGGGACAACGCGGCCATCACCCGCCAATAGGTTTCAAATTGCGAGTAAAGAAGCGTATTCGGATCCGTATTGATCCCGGTTAGAAGGGAAGAAACGGTATCGTAAGCGGTTTTCAGGTTTTTTTGAAGCCACTGGGTTTGAAGCGACAGCGATTCCAGTTTGGTCAGAGGAAGCGCGCCGAACCTCTCCACGAGGTTGCGGTCGATCTGTGGTAGACTCTGCTTCAGAAATTCCGCGTGAAAGCGTTCTTTATACTTCTCGACGGTATTCTGGAAAAGCTCTTCTTTGCGAATGATCCGCAGGAGCGTTTGCCGCGATCTATCGAGCGTATCGGTGGACAGCCATTCGGGCGGTAAAGCGCCCACGTTACGCAGAAGATCGAAAGCGGCCAAGGTTTTTTCCGTATCCCGAAGCGATCGGGGAAGGAACGACAAGGTTCGGGAAAGCGGTTGGAGCATCTGATGGACCTCCATCACGCTTTGGGCGAGGGAGGAAAGGGATTTCTCAACGGTTTCGCGTATCAAAAACTGGTTATCCTGGTACTTCAAACCTCGCCAATATTGTACCGGGCTTTGTATGAGTTCGTCCCAAATTTCGGCGACTTTCTTGAAAACCGAGGGGAAGCGTTCGTGCCAGGCGCCGGGTTGATTATCGGTTCCAAGGAAATCGTATCGATCCACGAAATCGATCGTCTCTTCGGATGCAGCCAAAAAGCCGAACATCTCGTAGAGACTTTTCTCCATAGGGGGGATCGTGCGATGCAAAGACTCGGGATAAGCGTCCAACTCTTGTTTCAAAGCTTCCAATTTGTTAAAGTCAAATTCTGCCGCCTTCACGGCTGCCTTCGCGTTGTTCGGATCGGTCAAGCCTTCGTAAGACCGTTTCAATTCTTGAATGACTGTTTTCTTATTTACTTTATGGGAATGCAGTTCTAGACAAAATCGATCCAATCCGCATTCCTCCAACCGTTTTTTAACGACTTCCAACGCCGCGATCTTTTCGCTCACGAAGAGAATCTTTTGACCGCGCGCGATCCATTCTCCGATCAAATTCGAAATCGTCTGGCTTTTGCCGGTTCCCGGGGGGCCTTGAAGCACGATATTTTTGCCTTTCAGCGCGGCTTCGATTACTGCCTGCTGCGAACTGTCTGCGTCTAAGATTTGCCATCGGTCTCGATCAGTCTCTATTTCCGCAAGTAAAGGCCCTTCCTCTTTCGAAGCGCGCGGGGTTTCTGGAAAGTCGGGGACGGTGATACCGGCGAAACCCCTCACGATCGGGTGGTTCAGGTAGTGTTCCTCTTCTTGCCGCAGATCATTGTAAAGGACGATTTTATGGAAAGAAAAACAACCGGGGCAGATCGTTCTTTCGATCGACCAGTTCCGTTCGGCGAAAACGCCTTCCAATCGTTCGATCGATTGTGAGATCTCGTCCCCGGTATCCATCTCGATCAAATCGGGAAACTTAAAACTGTACAAGTCGAACAATTTGGCTTCAAGTGCGGGGTTGATCAAGGCGTCGTCTTCCGAAAGCATGAACGAAAACGCGTTCTGGGCGGATTTTCTGGGCGGAAAAAGATCGACGGGAATGAGAAACAGAGGGGAACGAATCGGTTGGCCCGTTTGCGGGTCGATCCAGTTGAGAAGCCCGGCGAACAGGTAGAAAACGCGTATGCCGCGCTCCAGGAAGTCCGTTTTAGCGCGGGAATGCATCCGGCGGAGCAATAGATCCAGCGGTTTACGAAAAAAGACATTCCGATTGACCAGGTAGTTTGAGGAGTGGGAAGCAAGGGCTTGCGCGCGTCCCAGAAGGAAAGAACGGTCGGTTTTTTCCACCTCGGAAAAGGCTTCTTCCTCTTTTTCTGAAAAACTGAAAAAGAGAAGCCGCTTGCGATTCATCACATCGGACAAAACGGTTGAAAAGTCAGGGTAAGCGATTTCTAAGGAGCGTTCGGATCGTTTCCAGTAGATCAGTTGATTGTTGCGGGACCCATCGATTAACCGCCTTTTCCATTCTTCGATGCGGCGATGTGCAGCGGAAAGGTCGTTTGGTGTGCTGTCGAGTGACATCTTTACCCCCTTCAAAAATAAGCATGCGCGGGTAGAAAAAAACCAACGCTAATCATACCATACGCAAGAGCCCCATTCCATAAAAATAACTGAAAAATACCATTTCGTTATATAATCACGCTAAGACAATATTGAAAGCATGAGGTGATCTTACCGATGGAGGAAACAGAAAGAAATCGCTTGGCGTCGAAAGCGAACGAAATCCGACAGTTGATTTTAGAGATGATCGGAAAACTTGGAGTCGGTCATATCGGAGGCTCCCTATCCATCGTCGAAGCGCTGACGGTCCTATATTACAAACACATGGCCGTCGATCCGGAAAACCCCCTCTGGGACAAACGGGATCGTTTCGTTCTATCGAAAGGGCACGGGGGCCCCGGATTATATGCGGTATTAGCCGATAAAGGCTATTTTCCGAAAGCGTGGTTGGATACGCTGAACAAACCGAATACGAACCTCCCCAGCCATTGCGACCGGTTGAAAACGCCCGGGGTCGATATGACGGCGGGGTCTTTGGCGCAAGGATTTTCAGCCGCTGTGGGAATGGCGTTGGCGGCCCAGATGGATGGTCGAGGGGTTCGCGTCTACGCGATCATCGGAGACGGAGAAAGCCAGGAAGGTCAGATCTGGGAAGCTGCAATGTTTGCGGGCAATCGCCATCTAGACAATATGATCACGTTTCTGGACTACAATAATATGCAGATAGACGGACTTGTTTCCGAAATCAACTCATTGGAACCGGTTGCGGAGAAATGGAGAGCTTTCGGATGGAATGTCTATGAGGTGGACGGTCACGACGTTGAGGCGGTTGATAGCGCGGTGGTCCTCGGAAAGCGGTTTAAGGGCAAACCGACGATGATCGTTCTGAACACGACCAAGGGCAAAGGCGCCTACTTCTGTGAAGGAAAAGTGAGTTCTCATAATATGACGATTACAGACGAACAGTGGCGAGAAGCGGTGGATCGACTGCGAAAAGAAAGCGACCCCGCTTCGTCTTGTGAGGGGTGAAAGGGATGTACGAAGGATTGGAGATGCGAAAGGTCTACGCGGACCTATTGATCGACTATGCTCAAAAAGATGACCGGATCGTTCTTTTGGAAGCTGACTTGATGAGTTCGACCGGGACGAAAGCCTTCAAAGAACGATACCCGGACCGCATCGTCAACGTTGGCGTGGCGGAAGCGAACATGATGGGTATCGCAGCCGGATTGGCGTCGATGGGGAAGATCCCTTTCGCGCATTCTTTCACGGCGTTCGCCACCCGGAGAGCCTTCGACCAGGTGACGATATCGATCGCTTACTCAAAGTTGCCGGTGAAGATCGGCGGCGCGGATCCCGGCGTGAGCGCGGAGTTGAACGGCGGAACCCATATGAGTTTCGAAGATGCCGGGATAATGCGAAACCTACCCGGCATGACGATTGTCGAACCTGCCGATTCGGCGCAATTGGCAGCTTTGCTGCCTCAAATAATCGATCATCCGGGTCCGGTATACATGCGATTGCATCGAAAAAATAAGGAAGTCCTGTTCGCTCCGGGTCGCTCTTTTAAGGTCGGAAAGATAGAAACTCTCGAAGCGGGAGAAGACGTTACGATTATTTGCAGCGGCATGATGGTAAAACCGTCTCTGAAAGCTGCAGAGATGCTACGGAAGGAAGGTGTTCGTCCCCGCGTGCTGAACATGCACACTCTAAAGCCGGTAGACGCGGAAACCATCATTCGGGCGGCTCGCGAGACAGGGGCGATCGTGACGGCCGAAAACCACAGCGTGTTGAACGCGTGGGGCTCAGCGGTTGCGGAAGTGGTTACGGAACACTGCCCGGTTCCGGTCTTTCGGATCGGTATACAGGATCATTTCGGAGAAGTGGGAAAATCGGACTTCCTCATGGAAAAATACCATATGACGGCGCAAGACATCGTACATGCGGCCTATGCCGTGATGGATAAAAAAAGGGAGCGAAGGTAGAATTGGAACCCGGAAATTACGTTGCTCTCAGAGAGGGGTATGTCGAATCCATCAGCGAAGAGAGGTTTATTGAGAACGAAAGCGATCTGCTTGATTTTATAGGCTTTTGCGGGGAAAACGACCGGGATCGGGCGATTCTGTACGCGGCGAATGTACCGGAAGATTTCTATCGGCTCGGAACCGGGGTAGCCGGCGCCTTCTTAGGGAAACTCCAGACCTATCGGGTTCGGGTGGTCTGGATTCTGGATTCTGTGAAGGTGAGGGGAAAGTTCGCGGATATGGTCCTGGAGGCAAACCGCTGGAATGATTTTCACTACACCGATTCTTTAGAAGAAGCGAAGACGTGGTTGGAGGATCCGAAGGACTTTTCGGAGGTTATAAGAACCGCCCCCCGCTAAACCTCGGTGGAAAGGGCGGTTCATTTTTAGATATTACGATGGCCGAACGAAGTTCGGGGCTAAATAAGGCTCAAATAAGAAAAGATCGGATACGATTACGTCTTAAATAGAAGAGAGCCCGTTTCCATTGGCGCAATTAGCGACCTCGAGAATCCTGGAAGCATCGCCGTTGATTTTGCTCATTAAAGGATCGAAAAGAAGAATTAACAAAAGGATAAGGTTGCGAAAAAATTCCGTTTGTTGTACAATAGAACCATATTATCGCGTTTTTTCCGCTCCTCTAAACCAAATGGGCGCTATTGCCATAGCGCCCAGGGGGGTAAAAAAGAGGATCATTGATCATTTGCGCCAGCGAGGGGTTCCTCTGTTGTGGCCTGATGCTTTTGCAAATGCAGGTAGATTATACGAAATAGGATGAGGAAAAAACAATTTTTATCGGATTTCATTCGAGGGGGGTTGTATGCGTAGGGGAAAATGGCTTTACATCCTGATTTTCTTTACTTTGAGTGCATCGCTTTTTGCAAACGCTTACAAAGGGTTGACTTACGAAGAATGGCTTCAGGTCTTAAATCACGGCAACAATGCTGAAAAACGCGTCGCTTTGGAAGCGATGGGTTATTTATTCGAACCCCAAATCGAACCCTTGCTTTTAACGTATCTGGACCACGAAGACAGAGAGCTTCGACTATCGGCCGTCTGGTCGCTCGGGCAAATCAGGAGTCTCTTGGCTGTGGAACCGATCGTTTGGCTGCTCAGCTCCGACGACGATGTGCGCATCGACGGCGCCTTGATCAATTTCGGAGAACTGGCGATTCCTTACCTCGTCACGAAATTGAAGTTGAATGGGATCATGCAGGATTACGATCAGGGGTTGCGCGTTTCCCGAATTATCATCGATATCAATAACCCGGACGGAATCGTGGAAGTTGCGAATTTCCTGACGAATCTTCTGACGAACGAAGCCTACAAATCCAAAGCCGTATCGATGCTTTCGCAAATCGGGGAAAAGGCGATCGATCCCTTGATGGTCGCTTTCCAAAGAACCTATTCCGATGAGGTGAAAATCAACATTCTGAACACTTTGGTCACGATCGGCAACGACAAGGCGCTCGAAATCCTATACGGCCAGGCGGAATCGTTTAATCCCGTCGTTCGCCGCACCGTCGCCAATGCCTTGGGTCGGATCAAATCTTCCGAGAATTTGCCCTATTTGATTACTTTCCTGCGGGATACAGACGAGAACGTTCGGATGCAGGCCGTGATCGCGCTCGGGGAACTAAAGGATCCCGGCGCCACCTTATACCTGATCAACTTGCTTTCGGACCCTAACGCGGTGATTAAAGCCTTCTCCGCTTACGCGCTCGGGGAAATTAAAGATGTCCGCGCCGTTTATCCGTTGTTCGCTTTGTTGAACGATACGACGCTTTTGAAAAGTGTGGATCCGAAAACAGGAAAAAGCATCGAAATGGCCGTCTATAAATTTGCGGTAGAAGCTTTGAAAAAAATTAACGACCCGCGCGGGCTGGATGAACTCAAACGAAGGGGTTTGGACAAATAGCGCGCAGATAGGTGAAAAACGTGCCCAATTACAGTTACAAAGCGACAGACACGAGTGGCAACCGAATAACCGGTATGGTGAATTCCGCAAATGAAGCTTCTGCGGTAACCTCGTTGATTAACAGAGGGTATGTCGTTCTGGCCCTTGAGACGATCGTAGAAAGAAAAAGCAAGCGGATTATGACGCTTCGATTGTTGGACATCATGACCTTTTCCCGTCAGTTAGCCACCATGATCGAAGCGGGCGTCAACTTGGCGAACGCGTTGGCCACTTTAGCGGAACAGGAAGTTTTTTCTCCCAAGTTTCGAGGGATTATCGTGAGTGTTCTCTCCAACATAGAAGCCGGAATGAGCTTTTCTGAAGCGCTTGACAACGAAAAAGCCTTTGATGATCTCTTTGTCAATCTTATCGAAGCCGGGGAAACGAGCGGTACGTTGTCCGAGACCCTCGAAAAAGTGGCGGGTTTCTACGAGTCCCAGAAACGGCTTAAAGACGAGATCAAATCGGCGACTTCTTACCCGGTTTTCGTGATGGGTTTTTCAGTGATTATGGTGATCGGTATTCTCGTTTTTGTGTTGCCAAAACTGGTCGAAGCCTTTGGCGGCGCGGCAGAAGGAATGATGGCCGTCTTGATGCAAGCCAGCACGTTTATCCGGAGCAACTGGATCATCTTGCTTATCGCTTTAGTCGGCCTGGTCGTATTCCTTCTGTACTATTTAAAGACCTTTGCCGGGAAAAAAGCGCTTTCTTATATTATGAGCGTGATACCGGCAGTGAAAAATATACGGAAAAACAGTTCATTGGAACGTTATTGCCGAACGCTGGCCGTCATGGTGAGCGCGGGGGTCGAAATCATTCGGGCGCTGGAACTTGCGAGCAAGGCGGCGAATGATGTCCGGTTCGAAAAAACGGCGCAGGAAATGGCCGAACAGATTAAATCGGGTGTGACGCTTGAACAAGCTTTTTCTGATACCGAGCTCTTTCCCGGAATCGTGATCGCGATGGTGGGAACCGGCGAAAAGACCGGTAAACTGGATACTGTCTTAGAGAAAGTCAGCGTTTTTTTCGAGGAAAAGGTCCGGACGTCGGTCAAGCAATTGGTTTCGATGTTGGAACCGGCGATGATGGTGATCGTGGGCGGTTTTATCGGATTGATCGCTTACGCGATGTACAGTTCGATGTTTTCGGGTCAACAGAACCTAACGAAATTCTAATCGGTTCATGGCTGTGTTGGAACGGTATGGATGGACGAAAAGGCTGGTCATTGGTTGAGTTTGTCCTCTATATCCTGGTGACCGTATCGATCGAGACCGCGTTTCTCGTCCATTGGACCTCTTCGTTTTCTGATATTGCGGTGGGAAAACCGGAGAGTTTTGTTGCCGCCGTCGAGAGGCAGATGAGTAAAACCCGCAACGAAGCCTTGATCCAATTGAAACAAAAAGCGTTCTTCATAGAAAAAGACACGGTCATATGTGGATTTCGCTTCATGGATGATTTTCGTATCGTATTCAATCATTTCGGCGTTATCGAGAAGGGAAGCAGTGTGGGCGTCGTCAAAGACGACGACTATTACCGGTTGAGTATACCTCCGGTCACTGCAGAGATCCGATTCTCGAAGATTCCATAGCGGGTGGGGGGATTCTCTGTGCAGATTTTTAACCGTAGAGTCTTAGCTCTGGAAACGAATCCGTTTTTAACGAAAGCGATTTTGCTGCGCCTTTCGGGGAAAAAAGTCAAAGTACTGAAAAAGATCATGAAGGCGCATCCTTCTTTTACGGACGAGATCGTTTCGGACACGCAGATCACCCATTTTAAGAACGCGATCGAAGCCCTCTCGCCCGATGCGGAGGACTTCGTCGTTCTCAACTTTCCGTCGGAAAAGCTAATCACCTCGGTCCAACAGATGCCGGACCTCTCCGAAGAACAATTGGCCAACGCCATCAAGTTCAAGATGTCTGAAGACTTCACGATTCCCGTCAGCGAACTTGTCGTTCAGGTAGCCCGGCCGATACGGGAAGCCAAAACTCTTCTTGAAAAAACTCGGCACTTAGCCTTTGCGACGAAACGCAAATCCCTCGATCAATATCTCAGCCGCCTCTTCTCGGAAGGGCGGTCGCCAGAGCCCGATGTTTTATTGCCGGACAGTATGAAATACTTCGAGCTAATCGATAGCAAAACCTTTCTGGGGAATATGAAGCCGGGCAACCACTTCTGCTTTCTGGCGTGTATGGATATCCAATATTCTTTGCTCTTCTCCTTTCTCGACGGCAGCATCTATAATGTCACCGAAATCCCGATGACGATTAAAACGCTGCTGGACCGTTTGAGAGGTATGTCCATCGATGTGGAAGAAGTGCTCACCGCGATCGCGCAGGGTTCTGAAATCGGTTCGCTGGGATATGTAAAAGACATAGAACCCGCAATTGACGAGATTTACCGGAATTTCCTGTTTGAAACGGAAAAAGCGATGCGCCTGGTCCTGAACAATTCTCAAATCGCGAACGCGATCAATCAGGTGGACGCTCTCTACCTCCTCTCACTGAACCATCGTCTTACACTGGACCTTGAGATGATCGCGCGCAACATGCGCTTGCTGAACAGCACGCCGATCGTTCGAATACCGATCAAACCTGACTTTCCGGAAGACCTTGATCTGTATCGCACGGTGGTCGGGTTAGGCTATCGAGGCATCCGCGAGATTGGCAATTATAAGTTTATTAAGGAAACTGAGAGGGGGGGAAGCGGCGTTGTTAAACATAAACCTCTACAAAAACAAAAAACAGAAGCTTAAAATCACGACGATCCTATTCCTGATCGTAATCCTCTTGCTGCCGGTAATGGGGTATCGCGTGACCTTGATGACCCTGAAGAGCAACGAGATGCAGAAAATACGCGCCTCCAACCCCCAAAGCGGGTCGGTGCTGTTTGCCACTCCGGTATCCGATTATGAAGGCAGTATACTGCTGCTGAACGCGAAAGATGAGGAGACGAAGACCCTTATTTCCATCCTGCAGACCGAAAGAAGGAATCTCGAACGCTCCCTCGTCTATGCCATGATCACCCGCAAGTTTTTTCGGGCGGTCGACGACAGCTATCATAAGTTCAGCCGAGAAGAACGGGTTTTCATCGATAGCATCCAGATCGAACGAAAATCCAAAATCGAGATCGATTTTTACAACATCCCATTAAAGGCCGGCAGCGCTCAGTTTCAATTCTACAACGATGTCTTAAGGAATATCGATCAGATCATCGGGAATACGCGGAATCAGTCGCAACAGATGGGATTTATGGAACTCACCGCCTTAAAAACAAAAATAACCGTCGACACGAGCAAGTATTGAGGATGGTGAAGGGTATGGCATTCAGAAGGACCTTCGGAATACTGTTAGCCATCGGCATATTCATCGCGGCGGTCGTCGTGTTTGGCGTGCTGCCTACACTGGAATTTCGAAAACAGCGGGAAACCCTGACCCTGATCGCGCAGGAATACGAGCAAACCTGGCGCCAGCACGACAACGAAAGCAACCAGTACACGCAATACGCCCGGCTGGTCGACAGCCAAAAAACCGAGTTCGAGCAATTAGCCGCCTTTCTGCGGGGTTACAACCTGAAACCGGCAATAAGCGGAAAAACCCTGACCTTTTCGGGCGAAATCAGCGCGCAAGCCTTTTCCGAACTGCTGAGCTACTTTGGAAACGCCTACACTTTGGAGATCAACCGATTCAACGCGAGCAATACGGAAAAAATGCCGATACTGATCAGCGAACCGAAAATCACGACCTTCAATATCCGACAGCTTGAAGTCAAATCGATACAATATAACGAAAAACTCAGCAAGAGGTGATCGCGGGATGCCTCCGAAAAAGAAGAAAGAAAATAAGGCCCTTAAACTCATAATCCTGATCGTTATTTTAGTCGCGGTAGCGCTGGTCATGGTCTTCTTCACGCTGCCATCGCTCGGGATAAACCTTTTCGGCTCCAAACCGAAACCGGCGCCCGCGGCGACGCCTGTCAGGGCGACGACGACGGTCACGACGAATCCCTACACCGGAGCGCCGGTTTCCGTTCAGATCAGCGTGGACGCCGCTCTGGTCCGTCAGAGCGTGAACGAGCTCTCGCAACCGGAAAAGAAAACCCAATTCGATGCGGAGATCGTCACCCCGTACGTTTTCAGACTGGATAATCCCGAAGAGGTGCGGCGATTGCTTAGCTCTCAGAACACCGGTGTCGCCACGTTTCCCGAAATCGTCTACTTGAACTGCTTCACCGATCGATCCGGGGAAAAGACAGGGTGGGTTCGCTCGCGTTCACGCGCGAATGAAATCATAGAAATCAAAGTGAACAGTCCGCTGCCGGGTTATCCCGATACGCAAATCATCGATATCAACGATATCGGTGTCTTGATTTACCGGTATCCGGATGTCAACAAAAAACCTGAAGAGCAGAATCCGCAGTTGTACCGGATTTTATCTCAAACCTACCGGGACTTCCAGTTATAGACACGAACGGAAGGCGGCGAATCTCAACAAACGCGGGGTTTTGGGACGGAAAAACGAGCGCCCATTCAGAACGGAACGAACCGTTCAGGTAAAAATTATAATCAGATGATATATGAGTGAGCAATGAGGGGGGTTAAGAAATGAAGAGAAACTATCCGCTTTATATCCGTTTCTTATTGATAGTGGGGCTATTCATAGCGGGAGCGGCGTTTACGGCCGACCTCGTGAACTACACCTACTTTCCGTCAGAAGACGCGTTGGACTTCGTATTCATCTTCGGGGGCGAACCCACACAATACGCCACCCAAGCGCTCGACTACGGACGCTATTACGAAATCACCCTTCCCGGAACGCTAAAAGATGTGGATATCAACCGCTTTCTCGGTTATTCGCCGGTGGTGGGGTTCCGCGCCTCTTCCGGAAAAGGGACGATCACCCTGCGATTCGACATGCTCCTTCCCAGAGAACCCGAGATTGTCGTGGTCGCGAATACCCTCCGTGTAACCTTCCACAGAACGACTGTATCCTGGGATGAAGTCAGCGTCTACTCGGACACAACGTTGTCGGGGAATCGGCCTCCGCTGACCTCTCTGCTGGCGCGGCTCCAAAAGTATCTGGACGTGAACTTGGTCATAGACGAAGCCAGTATCCGGGGTTTGCAAGCCGAATTCGTGATGCTGTCCGATAGTTTAAAAGCCGAAGACTATTTCTTTCAAATCGTGATGAACAATCCGACCTTGGGCTATGCCTTCCTGCCAAACAACACGGTTTATGTTGTGAGAAAGGAATTAATATCTGCGAAAGTGGAAGAGATACTGAGGGAAACTACCCTTTCTCCGAGAGCCGATACGAACTATTGGAGTTCGTATGCCTTTCGGATTAAAAAAGACTCATTTTTGTTTAGTCGTTTTTCTAGGATTGACACCTATAGAACAGCTGAACTTGAAGGTTCTGCAACAAGTACAGTATCCGAAGAAAGAATTTTCGAAATAGATCAATTTTACCGTTTCATTATCGAAGAATTCGGAACAAAGTACGCGAAAGTCTCTAACAGTATACAGAACGATCTCATCGTAGGGTTACAAGGAAAGGAAACCTCAAAAGAGATTGCCATCGGCGTTTTACTTTATGGAGATAATACTCTTCACGAAAAATTCCAGTACTTTTTGAGTTTTTTAGAGGGCGAGACAACGACAGAAATAGATATAAAAGCCGAGTTCTCTCAAAACGTTAAGTATTCTCCGCTCTTGCCGGAAGAAGTGCGCGCCTTTATTGACTTCTACACCAAATACAACTACACCGCCAATCGATTGTTAAACCAGGAAACCGTCTCGAATACTGCTGCCGAGACATCGATTCTTCTTGAAGAAAAAAAGAATTTAATGCGAACCATCAAAGGAATCTTGGGCGAATATGCGGAAGGAGTCGATGTCGTCTTACGAGCTGAAGAAAAAACCCCGGATACGAGCGAAATTTCCTTTGAGATAAACGAAACGGAAAGCCTGATCTATCTTTACGGACCTGAAGAAAACATAAAAAAGTTCGCCCAGTATCTGAATGACTACATCAAAGACAGAAAAGCCAGAGGAAATGAGAAGCTTGAGCGTTTTGAAGTGAAAGATGGCGCCGGCAACACTTTTGCTTTGGCCTTAAGCAGAACCTTCCCGAAGGCGATTGTCAACTCGGGAAGCGTCAACTTCCAAATGCTCGCTTCGAAACCCACCTTTTTGTGGACGGAAGAGGATATGAAAAAAATGATCAGTTATGACGGTCAACCGGATGAAGTGACCATTCTTGGCTCGAACTACGAAGTAACGACGGCCAAGCGGATCGCGGACGATTGGGGACTGCTCGTCCCGCCGCTCGAATCGGAAATCCGAATGGTCGTTCTGTCGGAAAACCTGCCCGATAACGCCCGCGCGGCTCTTCTGAATCCCGAAAGCCCGAACAGCCTCGTTGTGAAGTTTCCGTCCGTGCAGATCGACCCGAGTTTTGAACCCTTGATCATCGTCCGGGGAAAACCGCAGGATCTGGATACGATAGCGGGATATCTGGCGGAACTGGAACAGGTATGGTTCAAAAAGCCCGAATACGTGGAAGTGATCAACGTCAGCCAGGAGTTGATGGCAAAAGAAGCGGATATTGTTGTCAGAAACGAATCTTCAACGAATGCAAGACTAACAAACGGGGCGAATTTCTCAGAAAGCGAAACTACGAATAAAATCGAGACAATGAATCAAGATAACGTTGATCAAAATTATAGAGAAACTAACGAAAAAGGTAAAGGTCAACAAAGCAATAATGAGCAGCAGAATGAAATCAGAGCTACGAGCATTTTAAGCGGAAAAGGAGAAGTATCAACCTATATTGCCGAGCGGTGGCCTTCGATAACAGTTTCTGCTATATATTCTTTGAATTTGTTTATTCTTCGCGGCTATGACGCAAAAGATATTGCCGAAGCCGTCGATGAACTGAAACGTTTAGATTGGGAGACCGCGAACGAGACCGTCTACTCGGAGCTGGCTTTTTTTGAATATCTTGAAGCGTCGAACATTTCGCTTATCTGGGAACAGTTCTATATGAAGCACAATGTGAAGATCATCTTCATCGAATCTCTCAACGTTTACAAATTCTATGGGCCGGAAAAGTACGTTCGCGCCTTTGTCGATGAACTGGATGAGATCGATGTCGACCGCATTATCGGGCAACCGGATGTACAGACCGAACTCGTGCGTATCAGCATTACCTCTCTTTCGGAAGAGGATATTCGCAGATTGGTACAAACCAAAGTGGTGGGCGTAACCATCGAACTCTTCGAAGGCGGGGGTTTTTTGATAACGGGAACAGCAGACCAGATAGCGAAAGCAAAGGATTTTTTGAATACAATGAGTACCGAGTTTATGGAGGAAACGGCCATTTTGCAATTAAGCGCCGGAGTGGCTGTCGAAACGGTACAAAGCGTGCTGGCTCTTTACTACGAGATCGGAAAAACGATCCAGCTTTTAGATTTCGGTGGATCTCGGATTCTCGTCAAAGGCCAAAAAGAAA
>Ga0209605_1003128_pt1 | contig 14861 bp, 12 predicted proteins | sample AD_UKC035_MetaG_FD_184408 | JGI IMG/M metagenome (GOLD analysis project Ga0209605, IMG submission 184408) | Active sludge microbial communities of municipal wastewater-treating anaerobic digesters from USA - AD_UKC035_MetaG (SPAdes) (version 2) | ecosystem: Engineered > Bioreactor > Anaerobic >...
CTACGCCGACCGGTTGAAATTTAATCATGTTGGTGTTATGACGGCCCTCATCGGCGGCGGCGGAGCGAGTCTTTTCCTGAAACTGGGAAACCACGGAGATCTCCTTCTTCTGACTTTTCCGCTTTCGGCCGTTCTCCTCTTCGCGGGAAGCTGGGGGCATCGATTCGCTGTTTCCCGCCGGGCGCAAAAGCGCTGGTCTTTCCGGGAGGTGGAGGAATAAGCAGGAAGGTGTCAAAACATGACGAGCGGAAACGGCGCGTCGCCTCCCGTCTCCTGGCTCTGGGTCGACAGTGAAGACCTGGTCGAGGCGTCACGGGAGGCCCTTGCCGCCACTACGGCCCTCGCCGTGGACACAGAATACGATTCCCTGCGTTACTTTCGGGAGAAACTCTGCCTCATCCAGGTCTGCGACGGAAAAACCGTCTATCTTTTCGATCCCTTGTCCGGTCTCAACCTCCGCTTTCTGGGGAAGCTGTTCCGGGACCCGGCCATCCTGAAAATCCTCCACGCCGGGGACAATGACATCCGTCTCTTTCACCGGGATTTCGGGTTCGTCTTCCGGAACATCTTCGACACCCACCGGGCGGCTTCCGTTCTGGGCTGCCCCTTTCTCTCCCTGGCCCATCTCCTCGAGGTTTATCTCGGCCTCACCGTCCCCAAGTCCAAGAGGATGCAGCGGTCCAAGTGGGAAGCCCGCCCTCTCGCGGAAGACCAGCTTCTCTATGCCGCCCGCGACGCCTTTCTTCTTTTCGACCTCCACGAGCGACTGAAAAATGAACTGGAAGACCAGGGCCTTCTCGAGCAGGCCGGCGAAACATTCCAGTCCCTGGAAAGCATCCGCTGGCGGGAAAAAAGTTACAACCCCGGGGGGTTCCGAAGACTCGAGGGATTCGACGACCTTGACGACCGGGAAAAGGCGCGGCTGAAGCGCCTTTACCTCTGGCGCTTCGAAAAGGCCCGGGAGACAAACACGGCCCGGTTTCTCATTCTATCGGACGAGGCGCTCATGGCCCTCTGCCGTCATTTCCCGGAGGACCTTCACGCCCTGGACCGGGCGGGGATCCTCTCCTCCCGGCAGCTGAAGCGTTTCGGAAAGGACATCGTGGCGCTTCTCTCGGCGGTCCCGCCGGCGCCCACGCTTGAAAGCGATCACGAGAGCGTTTCGGCCTCTCTCCAGGAACGGCAAGAAATCTGAAAGAGGCCTGCACGCGATCTGTCGTGAGGAAGCCCTTGCCGAACCATTCAAGGCGGTAATACCGGGAACCCGAAAGGGCCGGGTCACCCGACCATGCCCTTCGCCGAAACGCGTCTTTTCTCAAGGGAATCGAAAAAGCGGGGAACGGGCCGCCTGAATCCCGGGACAGGCGAGATGATCGAAGGGACATCGAGGCGATACCAGGGGAAATCCCCTAAAGCGCGCTTAAGTTCGCGAAGCTTTCAAAAATAATAGGCCCCCCAGAGAAACACCTGGGCCTCCGGGCCGTAGGTCAAAAGACCGTTCAGGATGGGGAACCCGCCGTATTCCGATCCCGTCCCTCCCCAGGGAAGGGTGCCCCCCAATGTGAATCGAAGGGAAGAGGAGGCGTCCCAGACGAGCCGGGGCTGAAGGAGACCCGAGGGATCTTCGACGTTGTTGATGGCCGTCAGGTAAAAATTCCAGAGAGGGTGGAGTTCCACCTGGACATGACCGGCCACGTAGGTCTTCCCGAGGGTGAAAAGATCGCCCCGGGCCAGCCGCTCCCGGACACGGCTGTCCTCCAGGACCTCGTCGTATTCGTCCGTTCCCAGGCCGTTCCAGAAGGCCTCGAGAAAGCCGTAAAAGTTCCGGTCCAGGAATACCCAGGAATAGTCCATGTTGGCGACGACGGACAGGTACCCCCCGCCGGGGTCCTCTCCCTCCGGGACCGTCCAGGTGCCGTCGAGCCGCCAGGCGGCCTGCCCCAAGTAACCGGAACTTCCCATCCCGACAACCCGGTCCTCGCCGTTTTTAGCCAGAAGAACGTCGATCTCCGTCGTCCCCCTGGCAATGTGTATTTTCCCCGCCAGGGCGGATTGCTCCCAGAGAAGGCTTCCCGTCCCGGGGTTTCTCCGGGGAACGACGATGATCCACCCTTCCCCGCCTCCTTCAAAACGATGCTGGAAGGACACGAGGTCATCGCCGATCTTGTATTCCCGTTCGATGTCGGAAGGCGCGAAGGGATTGACGAGATCGAGGGGGTTGAAGAGAAACCCGTTTCCCCAGGTCACCGCCTGCCGTCCCGCCCGGAAAGTCCCCCAGGGACGGGAGAGGGTCAGGACGAAACGGTCCAGCCGGTGGTAAAGCCCGTAGTCGTCCCGATCTTCCAGGGTCGATGTGAAATCGAACAGGCGCCTGTCGTCCTCGACGGTCCCCCCTATCCCCCATTCCTTCAGGTCCGGCAGGAAAGGGTACCTTTTTTTGAGATCCGCTATTTTACGCCACCGGTCGCCGCCGAGGAGGACGATTTCGTAGTGGGTTTCAAGGCGAAGCCCTTCTCCCGGCACCAGGTCGTTTTTCAGGCGGAAGCTCCCCTCGCCGTCCAGGAGCGACCCGCCTCCCAGGAAATCATAGAGAGAGCCCGCGGGGGACTGGGACCATGTCCCTTTGAGTTTCAGGTGCCCGCCCCAGCGTCCGGGCGGGGACCAGCCGGCCCCCGCCTCCTCCTGTGACGCCCCGGCGCGGCCGCCCCCGGGAAGCCCGGCGGGGAAAACGAACGGGGTCAGAAGAACAAGAAGGATAAGCGCCCACGGCGTCCCCGGTCCCCTGAAAACATTCATGAAATCGCGAAAGGGACGAAACGTCATTCCCGAGGGTGGTCCCCGTCCACCTGTCCGTCCCGGATCAGCACGAGGCGCCGGGCATAGTCCATGACCATCCGGTCGTGGGTGGAAAAAATGAAAGTCACCTTCTTTTCCTCGTTCATTTTTTTCATCATGTCGAGGAGGTCCGAACCCGTCTGGGAGTCCAGGTTGGCCGTGGGTTCGTCGGCCAGGACGATGGAAGGCCCGGAAACGATGGCCCGGGCGACGGCCACCCGTTGCTGCTGTCCCCCCGAAAGCTCCGCCGGCCGGCGGTCGTGAAGGCCGGCAAGCCCCACCTCTTCGAGAATGGACAGGGCCCTTTCCCGCCGCTCACGGGGAGAAACGCCCTGGAGGAGCATGATGAATTCCACGTTCTCCCGGGCGGAAAGAACGGGGATGAGGTTGTAGGACTGGAACACGAACCCGACTTTTCGGAGGCGCATGTCGGCAAGGTCCCCTTGGTCCATCTCGGCGAGGGTGTCACCGTCCACGACGACAGTTCCCGAATCGGCGGTGTCAAGGCCCCCGATGATGTTGAGCAGGGTGGTTTTCCCGGAACCCGACGGCCCCGCCAGGGCCATGAACGCGCCCTTTTCGATGGACAGGGTGACGCCCCGCAGGGCCTGCACCTCCATTTTCCCCTGGCGGTAGATTTTTTTTACATCCCGGCATTCAACCATGTTCATGGATTATTCTTTTCCTCCTCAATCAGGTTCTGGCCAGGGCCTCGACAGGGGTGAACCGGGCCGCGCGGAGAGCGGGATAAAGGCTGACGACGAGGCCGAGGATGAGGACCACCCCGTTGGCGAGAAGAATGTCCCTCAATTCCAGGGTCGGATAGATCACCCGGCCCAGGCCGGCGAATTCCGAACCGGCCGACACGGCGGAAAGGTCGATACCCCGGGTCTTCAGGGCCAGGACGGACAGGATGCCCAGGACATTGCCCGCCAGGACCCCTATGACAAGGATAAAGAAAGCCTCCAGGAGAACATCCCCGACGATCCTGAGGGGTCTCATGCCCAGGGCCTTGAGGAGGCCGAATTCCCGCATCCTTTCATAGACCGCCATGAGAACGGTGTTGACGAGGCCGAAGCCCATGGCGATGAAAACGACGACATACCACAGGAAGATGAACTGATCATAGAGGGCGAGAACGGCACTCACCAGGGGGAGCATGTCCCGCCACGTGAGGACCTCGTACGAATCCGGGGGCAGGCTGTTTTGGATTCTCGCCGCCAACGGTCCGGCGTCCTTCTCTTCCGGGAGAAGGATGGCGAACACCGAGACGGCACCATCCATTTTGAGCATCTCCCGCGCCGCCTCCCGTGTCACGAAGGCATAGGCCTTCTCCGTCGACTCCATTTCCCCCTGGAATATTCCCACAATGGTAAAGGACCGGGAGGCGATCTCCCCCGCCGTGTCCTGGGACATGAGAACGAGGCGGTGACCGATTCTCGTCTCGAACTGGTGGAGAAAGGCCTCCCCGACAAGAATCCCCCGGGGGTCTTCCTTTTCGAGATAGCGGCCGGACCGGACGGCCTGTCCGATGAAAGAGAGGTCTTTTTCTACGGGGGGATCGATGCCCACCAGGGTGACCCCCGCCGAGTGGCGGGCGTTGGCCGCCACGGCGGGAACCCGCACGCGGGCGGTCCACAGGCTTTTTGCCGGCATCGTTTCCTCGAGAACATGGCGTATCTCCCCGGGCTCGCGGATCCGGTTTTCGATGGAAGGATCCGCCTGGAATCCCTTCTGGTGAACCTGGATGTGACCCGTCAGGGTGGCGATGCCGTTTCGCACCATCTGGTCCGCGATGCCCCGCATGAGGGCCCCCAGAAAAATCATGCTCCACACCCCGATGACGACGGCGGTGAGGATAATGGCCGTCCGTCTCCTGTTTCTCCAGATATTGCGCCAGGCGAATTCCAGAATCATTCCCCGTCTCCTGTCAAGGCGCCGCCATGGCGTCTACGGCCCGAAGACGCTTGACCCGGCCGGCGGGATAAAGGGCCGTCAAAAGGGTGATGAGAAAAACAAGAACCGGACCGAGGGTCACGGAAAGTCCGGAAAGCCGGGGATAAATCCGCTCCGGGAGTCCGAACTGGTGGAGAATTTCCGTGGAACCGGGGATGAAGATCCCGTGCTCCTGGAAATAGCCCGTCAGGAGAACCCCGAAAAGGATCCCCGCGGCGATTCCGAAGAAGGTGAGAACGGCCGACTCGGCCAGCACGAGCCTCACGAGGCGTTTCGGCTTCATGCCGATGGCCAGGAGCACGCCGAACTCCCGGGTCCTCTCCAGGATGGCCATGAGAAAGGTATTGAGGATGGAAAAAGCGACGACGACGACAAGAATGACATAAAAAATGAAGCCGCTCACCAGGTCCATCTGGATGGCCTGGACAAGCCCCGGCAGGAGCTCCCGCCAGTCGAGAACAACAAGGTCGTCGCGCCCCGTCTCGCGGAGCGCCTCTCTCGCTTTTTTCTTGACCTCCGGAACCCGGGAGAGGGCGTTGGCCAGGATGACCACCTCGTGAACGCTTCCCCGCATGGAAAAGACGTCCTGGAAGGTTGAAAGGGGGATGTGGATTGCGGAGCGGTCGAATTCGTCCTGGCCGGAACGGTAAAGGCCCTTGACGACGAGGACCGTGGCGGCCACCGAGCCGTCCCGGCCCTGGCCGATGACCGTCAGTTCGTCCCCCGGGCCCACCTGGAGATTTGCCGCCAGGAGTTCTCCCAGAAGGGCCTGACCGTCGTCTTCCCCGGCCAGGTAGCTCCCCTGGCGGATGATGCCTTTCAGTGTCGAGAGGGCCGCCTCCCTTTCCGGCTCGATACCGACGACGAAAGCCCCGTATGTGCGGTCCCGGGAGGAAGCGAGGACGAACCCGTTGGCCCGGAAGGCCAGGGCCGCCACCCCCGGCAGCGTGGAAATCCTTTTCCCGATCTCTTCCGGCTTTTCCACCACCCGGCGCATGTCCTTGTCTTCGTTGTACTCCGGAGCCTGGACCTGGAGATGACCGGTCTGGATCTTCACAGAAGCGTTGATCATGGTTTCGTAGGAACCGAACTGCCAGGAAAGCATGAAAATGAGCAGGGTGGAAGCGAAGGCGATGGCCGTCATGGTGAGAATGGAACGGCGGGGGTTCCGCCAGAGATTCCGCCAGGCAATGCGAAGGGTCACGGGTCACTCTCCCCGGGGGGTCCGGAGGTTCGAAAGGGTAAAAAAACCTTCGGGAATGTCGACGTCGAAACGGATGCGGTCATACCGCACCACCGTGTATTCGTCCTTCCTGTCCGCCCGGGCCATGGTCCACAGAACGGGGAAAAGTCTTTCCCCCATGGGTTCGATCCGGTCCGTTGTCAGGATCTTGACCGGTTCTCCGTCCTGGTCGTAGAAGATTTCTTTCAGGAAAATGCCGTCCTCCCGGATGAGAAGCCGTTCCATCCCCCACACGACGGGGGCCCCCGGCCTGGGAACGGACCGTATGGCATAGACCTTCATCCCCTCTTCCACCCGGGTCTCCTCCAGGAAATGATCATAGTCCCGGATGATGCTGTCCGCCCGGGCCAGGTCGTTGTTGGAGAAATCGGACCCCATCCAGGACTGGCTCATCATGGAGGGGGGGACCTTGATGACCCGGTTGATCTTCGGGTTGTACATCCACATTTCCGTTCCTTTTTTCAGGGTGCCGTTTCCCCGGTCCTTGGGCGGTTCGGTAATCCAGAAGATACTGTCTTTCTCGCCCCGGGTCCAGCCCCGGATGGTCATGGACCGTTCCCAGTCGGGGCGGTGGATGGTCATTTCCACCGTGGCGACGGAGGTTTTCCCGCGCATGTAATTGAACGCCCGATGAACGATTTCCGAGGCGCTCTCCCCGTCCGCCCGGACGGCGGCCGCGCACAAAAAAAGGGCGGGCAGGACGAGAAGGGCGGCTGCCACCCCGCATTTGAGCATGGCTTTTTCTTTTCTCATGATCGACTCCCGGGTGGACGCGATAATAAATGTTCAGGAGGGGTGAAAGCGAAACCTGTGAACCGTTTCCGAAAACCGCCCCGGAAGGGGCGGTTTTTCTCCGGGAGGCCCTGTTCCGTCAATTCTTGAAATACGTGTAGTATTTCATGACTTTTCGGACATACGCCTCCGTTTCCGGAATGGGCGGCACGCATTGGTATCGCGCCACACGGTCCGGGCCTGAATTATAGGCCGCCAAGGCGAGTTTCAATTCTCCGAACCGGTCGAGAAGCCTGCGGAAAAAGAGGGTCCCCGCCATGATGTTCTCTGCCGGGTCGTAGGGATTCCTGAGATTCAGATGACCGAAATTCTCCGGCATGATCTGCATGAGGCCGACGGCCCCCTTGTCTGAAACGGCCCGGGAATCGAAATCGGACTCCACCTTGATGATCGCCTTCAAAAGGGGGAAATCCACGCCGTGCCTTTCCGCCGCCTCCCGGATGTGCGAATCGTACCGGCTGTTGTGGGCGCCCCCCCTCCCCCTGCCTGTGAACAGCGACGCGTGATTAGACGGCTTCTCGCGGATGAAGAGGCGATACTTCCCGGAGGCCGGTGTGTTGGTGAAATGGGTCACCCCCTCCTTGTCGACGTACATGTAGATATCCCCGGAGGCCGGCGGGGGAACCGCGAAGAGGACCACTGCGAGGAGGGCGACGGCAAGGATTCGTATTACAGTCATTTTTCTCTCTTGTAACGATGTTTTTCCCTCTGTCACGAGCGGAAACAAAAAAACATATGATTTTATAACGATTTCTTTTAAATTCGTCCAGACATTTTTTCTTTAAACCCTCGTTTCCCGTGGTTGGAGAAAGCATCTTCCCCTTTCGAGGACAAAAACGCAAGAACCAGCCTCTATTACAGGACGGAACTTCCTCACCGTCTCCGGGCGCTTGAAACCCCTCTTCGGAGCTATCCAGAACCGAGAAAAAAGGTAACCCTGATCCGGGATGACCTGATCGCCCAGTGCCGGTGATCGGAAATCGTTCCCATCATGCTTCTCAAGAATGCCATGAATCTCGTGGCGACAGTTTGATCATTCCCAGGTTTCCTCTTGAGCAAATTTTAAGATCCCAAATTATTCATTTCCGTCACAAAGGCAAGCCGGACCTCCTCGCTTTTTCTTAGACTCGTTTTTTTGGTACCGAAAAGCGCCCTCTAAGACTTAAAAACGTGCCGATATGGGTTCTTTATACAGTATATTCAAATGTTTGTCTTGGTCCGACCCTCAACTTGCTGTCTTGACATTGAAGGGGAAGATGTTAAGATAAGGCAAAGATTCACAATTTTATCTCTCGGCCCCGCACGGTCGGTCACATCGGGTAAAAATCGGCACTCACACAGGGGCCTTAACGACGAGGCAACGTCAGATCATGGAAACAAAACCTTTCATCGTCAGGGACTGTGCCCTGATCCCCCTCGCCACGGGGCTCCGGGCCCAGAACCTCCGGGAACTGCAGAACCGGATCCGAGAAGCCCCCCCGGCCTGCATTTATTACCATTTCTGGGGCGGGCTTCTCCGGGCCAAGTTCGACGACCCCGAATTCCCCAACGACTTCGCTTCCTGGGCCCAGCACAGCCTTCACGACAAGAGACTGGCGGAACGTCTCGCCATCATCAACCCCATGGATTTCGAAGACCTTGAGGACCTGAGACGGGAAGTCCTTGATGTTGTGGACGAGAGGCTCGACGAGCTGGACTTCCCCCCCTGGGTGGAAACGGACCAGCAGTTTCACTTCATCCGTTCCCAGATCGTGGTCTTCAACACGAACATCGAGGTCCGGGACCCCCGGGAGCTCCGGGACCGGATGCCGTCCTTTTCTTCCGGAACCATTTTCTACCACTTCATCGACGCCCGAAGAAGGCCTCCCTACAAGCAGGACGATTTCTCGGCGTGGCTCGAAACGTTCGAAGACGTCCACGGCGATCTCGTTCTCCCCATCAGGGCCATCGATCCCTACTTCACCACCCTGGAAGAACTGCGGAAAGAGCTGACAGGCATCCTGGACCTGTATTTTAAGGAATGACGGCTTCCGTCAGCCCGGCATCAGAGGGTTGGCGGCGGCCTTACCAAGGACGGATCATGGAAGAATATCTGGAGAGATACCGGCCCATCGTGGGGGACGCGGTAATTCATCATTTGAGGCAGCTGGCCCGGCCCCTTCGGGGCCTCCGGGTGGTCCACGTGAATTCCACCCGGGAAGGAGGGGGTGTGGCGGAAATCCTCCAGTGCCTCGTTCCCCTGAAACAGTCCCTGGGACTGGACGTGGCGTGGGAGGTGATCGGCGGAAACCCCGATTTTTTTGAATGCACCAAAAAAATGCACAACACCCTCCAGGGAAACCGTGTCTCCCTGTCGAAAGCCCTTCTCAAAAATTACGAGGAAACGAACAGGCACAATTTCGAGCGTCTCGAGGACGTCCTGAAAGAAGCGGACGTCGTTTTCATCCACGACCCCCAGCCGGCCGCCCTGCTGCGCTACTGCGACAGGCGCCGGGGAAAATGGATCTGGCGGTGCCACATCGACGTGAGCCACCCCTACCGGCCCGTCTGGAAATACCTGAGGGATTTCGTGTCACCCTACGATGCCAGCATCTGGTCCCTTTCGTCCTTCGCCCAGGTTCTCCCCCATCCCATGTACCTCATTCCGCCGAGCATCGACCCCCTGAGCGAAAAGAACAGGGACCTGGACCCCCTGGAACTGGCGGCGACCCATGAGAAATGGGGGCTCGATCCCGACCGGCCGATCATCACCCAGGTGTCCCGGTTCGACCGGTTCAAGGACCCCCTGGGCGTGATCGAAGCCTACCGGCTGGCCAGGGCCTTCACGCCCCTTCAGCTTGTCCTGGCGGGAAGCGGGGCTTCCGACGATCCGGAAGGGGCGGAGGTCCTGGCGGAGGTCCAGGCCGCCCAGGGAGAGGACCCCGATATCCACATCCTTCTCCTTCCCCCCGATGCCCATCGGTCCATCAATGCCCTCCAGCGGATTTCCCACGTGGTGCTTCAGAAATCGCTCCGGGAAGGGTTCGGCCTCACCGTGACGGAAGCCCTGTGGAAGGAAAAACCCGTCCTGGGCGGAGACACGGGGGGCATCAGGATCCAGGTTTTCAACCACCACACGGGATTCCTCGTCAATACGCCCGAGGGGGCCGCTCTCCGGATACGCTACCTGCTCCGGCACCGGGACAGGCTCGCGGAAATGGGAAAAAAGGCGAAGGCCTTCGTCCGGGAGAACTTCCTCATCACCCGGCACCTCCGGGAATACCTGACCCTCATGATCGCCATCACCCACGCCGCCACGGACCGGATCGAACTGGATGGATAAAGGAAGGGGGACTTACCATGAAATATAAGCGACTCGCCGTGGTTTCCAACCGCCTGCCCCTGGTCCTGCAAAAGGGGGCGGCAGGAAACTGGACCGCCCGGCCCGGTTCGGGCGGCCTTGTCACCGCCCTGGCGCCGGTCCTGAAAAACCGGGGCGGCCTGTGGATCGGGTGGCCCGGCCTGCCGGCGGAAAAGGCCCCTGGAGGCCGACACCTCGAGTCCCTCCTGGCGGAGCAGGGCCAGGACACGGGGTACGAGCTCAGGCCCCTGTCCCTGTCGGAAAAAGAGATAGATCTTTATTATTACGGCTTTTCCAATGAAGTCCTCTGGCCCCTTTTCCATGACCTTTTTTCGAACTGCAATTTCCGTCCCGAGTACTGGACCGCCTACCGGAGCGTGAACGGGCGGTTTGCCGACGCCATCGGGAAACACACCGGGGACACCGATTATGTCTGGGTCCACGACTACCACCTCATCCCGGCCGCCCGGGAAATGAAACGGCGGGGGATAAAGCGGCAAACCGGTTTTTTTCTTCACATCCCCTTCCCGCCCCTGGATATCTTTCTGAAGCTTCCCTGGCGTTTCGACATCCTCGACGACCTCCTCGAGTACGATCTCATCGGCTTCCAGACACTCCGGGACCAGCGCAACTTCATCGGGTGCCTGAAGGCCCTCCGGGGATGCCGAATCTCCGGGAGAACGTCCGTGAGCCGCATCCTCTGCCAAGGCCGGGAAACCCGGGCCGCCTCCTTTCCCATCAGCATCGATTACCGGGAATTCGCCGACCACGCCCGATCGAAAGCCGTGACGGCCCGGGTGGAAGACCTCCGGTCGAGCCATGAGGGGACGAAACTCATTCTCGGCGTGGACCGCCTGGACTACACCAAGGGAATCCCGCACCGGCTCCTGGCCTTCGAAAACGCCCTTAACCGCTACCCCGACCTGAAAAAGAAACTGACCCTGGTCCAGGTCGTCGTTCCCAGCCGGACGGAAGTGGAGGAATACGATGCCCTGAAAAGGGAAATCGAACGGCAGATCGGCGAGATCAACGGAGCGTTCACGGACGTCGGCTGGGTGCCCATCCACTACATCTACCGGTCCCTCGACCGGGAGGAACTGATCGCCTACTACCGGGCATCGGAAATCGCCCTCATCACCCCTCTCAAGGACGGCATGAACCTCGTGGCGAAGGAGTACTGCGCGAGCCAGACGGAGGAAAAGGGCGTCCTGATCCTCAGCGAATTCGCCGGAACGGCCTCCCAGTTCCACGAATACGCCCTTCTCGTCAACCCCTACGACATCGAGGGCGTGGCCGATGCCATCCACGAGGCCTGTTTCATGGACCCCAATGAAATACGCCGGAGAATGAGAGGTCTCCGCCGGTCCGTTCAGCGCCAGAACATCTATTCCTGGGTGAACCGGTTTCTGCGCACGGGAATATCGGAAAAGCTGAACGACTTTCCTTCCATGGCGTTTTTCGTCCCCCGGTCCTGACCGGCGGAAGACGGGAACCCCTTGACGATTCAAACCCCGCCCCTTACCAACATGCCATCCCGATGAAACGCCGTCACATCCCCGAGCCGGCGGGCCAGGCGGACCCCAACGAGAGACGCCCGCGGATTCACCGGATTATTTTATGGTCAAACATTTTATTTTTTGTTATATGTTTTTGCTTCGACAACACCGCAGGAAGAGGCGTCACCATGGAAAAAACGGCGAAACTTATCGTAGAGGGGAAAACTTACGAACTGCCGATCATCGAGGCGACGGAGGGAAACTACGCCGTCGACATCTCCCATCTACGCGAGCTCACGGGCCTCGTCACCCTCGATCCGGGTTATCACAACACGGGAAGCTGCATAAGCGGCATTACCTTCATGGACGGCGAGCGGGGCATCCTCCGATACCGGGGAATCCCCATCGAACAGCTGGCGGAGCACTCGACATTCGTCGAAACGGCCTATCTTCTCATCACCGGCGAACTTCCCACCGAGGAGGAACTGTCCGCTTTTTCGTCCAAGCTGAATGAACATTCTCTCGTCCACGAAGACATGCGCCATTTCTTCGAGCGCTACCCGAAAGGCGCCCACCCCATGGGAATCCTCGCCTCCATGGTCAATGCCCTCAGGGCCTTCTACCCGGAACTTCCCGAACGGTCGGAGGCGGAAGAAATCCGAATCACCTTCGCCCGGCTCCTTTCCAAGCTTCGGACGCTGGCGGCCCTGTCGTACCGGATTTCCATGGGGCTTCCCATAAACTATCCGTCCATTCACCTGAGTTACCCTGCCAATTTCCTGAACATGATGTTTGACTCTCCGGTGAAGCCCTACACCCTGGACGATGACCTGGTCCGGGCCCTTAACGTCTTCTGGATTCTCCACGCCGACCACGAACAGAACTGTTCCACCTCGGCGGTCCGTCTTGTCGGGAGCGCCCGGGTCAACCTCTACGCCGCCATCTCCGCCGGCATCAGCGCCCTGTGGGGACCCCTCCACGGCGGCGCCAACCAGGCAGTGGTGGAGATGCTCCAGGCCATTCACGACAGCGGGGGTGACCTGAACCCTTTCCTGGAAAAGGCTCGGGATCGGGAAGACCCCTTCCGGCTCATGGGATTCGGGCACAGCGTTTACAAGAACTACGACCCCCGGGGAAAAATCATGAAGGAGATGTGCGACAGGGTCCTGTCCAAGATCAACCGGTACGACCCGCTCCTCGACATTGCGAGGCGCCTGGAGGAAACGGCCCTGAGCGACCCCTATTTCATCGAGCACCAGCTGTACCCGAACGTGGATTTTTACAGCGGTATCATCCTTCGGGCCCTGGGAATCCCCCTGGACATGTTCACCGTCATGTTCGCCATCGGGCGCCTGCCCGGATGGATCAGCCAGTGGAAGGAGAGCCAGGACGACACCCGGAGCAAGCTTCACCGTCCCCGGCAGGTTTACATCGGCCGGGCGACGCGGGACTATGTTCCCCTGCAGAAGCGGAAAAGCCGGAACAGCCAGACGGGAAACATCCTCGTTTTCTGAGCCGCGGCCATTTTCAGGATCCACCGTACGCCCCGGCCCTGTGAAGCCCTGAAACTTTTTTCAGCGAACGTCCCGGGGGCTGCCTCCCCGAGGATCGCCCGATCCCCTAAAACCAGGCCGGTCCCCGACGGCTCTCGCCGGTCAGTCCTCATCCAGATGGGCGTGGCGGTGAGGATGACCGCCCGCCCGGTGAACGTGGTAGTGGGCATGGAGGGTGTGTTCAACCGCAGGAACCAGGCGTCCGTCCCTGAGAACCCAGGTCTCGTCGGTCACCCGGTCCAGAAAGTCCAGGTCATGGGAGGTGATGATGGACGGGAGCCTGAGATCGTTCAGGATGGCGACAATCCGTTCCGTCGTGTCCCTGTCCAGGCCCGCCGTCGGTTCGTCGAGGATGAGGACCCGGGGGTTCATGGCCAGCACCGTGGCCAGGGCGACGAGCTTTTTCTCCCCGTGAGAGAGCCGGTAACCGATCCGGTTCTCGAACGCCTCAATCCCCAGAAGAGAAAGGGTTTCCCGGACCACCCGCCGGGCCTCTTCAGGGCTTTTACCCAGGTTCAGCGGGCCGAAGGCCACGTCCTCGAGGACGGTGGGGCAGAAGAGCTGGTCATCGGAATTCTGGAAAAGATAGCCCACCTGCCGGCGGACGAAGAAAAAATCCTTTTCCCCTTCGATGGGTCGGCCGAAAACCTGCAGTCTTCCCGCATGGGGCTTGATAAGCCCCATGATAACGTGAAAAAGAGTGGTCTTGCCGCTTCCGTTGGGACCGATGACGGCGACCCGCCGCTTTTCCCGAAGGGCGAAGGACACGTCCCTGAGTACGGCCTCTCCTCCCCGGTAACCACAGGAAACGGATTCGAGTTCGAGGAGACGGTCAGCCATGGATCACCCCCACGGTAAAAATGACGAAGGCCAGGACAACCAGGGAAAAAACATCGGATTTTTTTACCACGGCAGGTTCCAGAACGGGTAACCTTCCCCGGAACCCGCGGCACACCATGGCGGAACGGACCCGAAGGCCTCTCTCGTAGCTGTTCACGAGAAGCATGCCCACGAAATAGGCCACATGGCGATACGTGTGCATGTTCGTCCGGGGACGGAAGCACCGAATTTCGGCGGCTTTCAGGATTCGTGAATATTCCTTCCCGATTTCCAGGGCATACCGGTATGTGAAAAAGAAAAGGGAAACAAGCTTTTCCGGAACGCCGAGGCCCCTCAGGCCCTGGGCGATGCCGGCCACCGGCGTCGCCGTCACGAAGGCCAGGGTGAAACACAGTATGGCGTTGGAACGCACCGTCAGGAGCGCGGCCCTTTCTATCCCTTCCCAGGTCGGCCGGAACGGACCGAAAAGGAAAGCGGTCTCGCCGGGGATCGAAAAGGGCAGAAACAGCCATAGAAAAAGGATAAAACCGTTAGCGGCGGAAAGAAGGACGGCCGTTCTCCCCAGCGGCGGTCTCGCCAGGGCCAGGACGAACAGGGAAAAGAAAAACGCGGTAAAAGCCGCTGGAAGGGCGTCGATCGAGGCGGCGAAAAAGGAAAACGCCAGGGAGCCGAGAATTTTCGTCCTCGGGTCGAGCCGGTGGAGAAAGGTCCGCCTCCCGTCGACTGCGCAGGGTTCATCGAGCATGGTTTCTTTTTTCCCGCCGCACTTTCCAGAAAAGAAGGACGCCGAAAAGGCCCACGATATA
>Ga0209605_1003129_pt1 | contig 14860 bp, 14 predicted proteins | sample AD_UKC035_MetaG_FD_184408 | JGI IMG/M metagenome (GOLD analysis project Ga0209605, IMG submission 184408) | Active sludge microbial communities of municipal wastewater-treating anaerobic digesters from USA - AD_UKC035_MetaG (SPAdes) (version 2) | ecosystem: Engineered > Bioreactor > Anaerobic >...
ACATGAAGGACAGCTGGAAGCTGCTGGTCCCGGTCAAGGACCGTCCGACCAAGCAGATGAACAAGGTCAACCTGAAGAACGTGTTCGCGATCACCCTGCGCGACGCGGGCAAGCTGGCCCTGGTCGACGGCGACACCCACAAGATCTGGAAGATCCTCGATACCGGCTACGCGGTGCACATCTCGCGCCTGTCGGCTTCGGGTCGCTATGTGTACACCGTCGGTCGCGACGGCCTGACCACCATCATCGACATGTACTACGAAGAGCCCACCACGGTCGCCACCGTGCGCCTGGGTTCGGACGCGCGTTCGGTCGACACCTCGAAGTTCAAGGGCTACGAGGACAAGTACCTGATCGGTGGCACCTACTGGCCACCCCAGTACTCGATCATGGACGGCGAGACCCTCGAGCCGATGAAGATCGTGTCGACCCGCGGCAACACCGTCGATGGCGACTATCACCCCGAGCCGCGCGTGGCCTCCATCGTGGCCTCGCTCACCAAGCCGGAGTGGGTGGTCAACGTCAAGGAAACCGGCATGATCCTGCTGGTGGACTACAGCGACATCAGCAACCTGAAGACCACCACGATCGAGTCCGCCAAGTTCCTCCACGACGGCGGCTGGGACGCTTCGGGCCGCTACTTCATGGTCGCCGCCAACGCGTCGAACAAGGTCGCCGCGGTCGATACCAAGACGGGCAAGCTCGCCGCCCTGGTCGACACCGCCAAGATCCCGCACCCGGGTCGTGGCGCCAACTTCGTCCATCCGGAGTTCGGCCCGGTGTGGTCGACCGGCCACCTGGGTGACGCGGTCGTCTCGCTCATCTCCACAGCTTCCGACGATCCCAAGTTCGCCAAGTACAAGGCGAACAACTGGAAGGTCGTGCAGGAGCTGAAGATGCCGGGTGCCGGCAACCTGTTCGTGAAGACCCATCCGAAGTCGAAGAACTTCTGGGCCGACGCGCCGATGAACCCCGAGCGTGAGCTCGCCGAAGCCGTGTTCGTGTTCGACAAGGCCGACCTGAAGAAGGAGCCGATCCGTCTCGACGTCGCCAAGGACTCGGGCCTGCCCGAGAGCAAGGCGATCCGCCGTGCCGTGCAGCCGGAGTACAACGAAGCGGGCGACGAAGTGTGGATCTCGCTGTGGGGCGGCAAGACCGACCAGTCCGCGATCGTGATCTACGACGACAAGACGCTGAAGGTCAAGAAGGTGATCACCGACCCGGCGATCGTCACGCCGACCGGCAAGTTCAACGTCTACAACACGATGCACGACGTCTATTGATCGATCTTCCGGTCAAGCTTTGAAAAACCCCCGCGCCCCTGGCGCGGGGGACCGAGGGGAAGAGTTCCATGTCTGAACAAAACAGCGACAACTCCAAACAAGAAAATTCGGGCGGCCTGTGGGCACGCCTGCGCCGTCCTTCCGGTAAGTCGCTGGGCGGTCTGTTGGCTGTTGGATTCGTGGTGGGCGTGCTGTTCTGGGGTGGTTTCAACACCGCGCTGGAAGCCACGAACACCGAGAAGTTCTGTATTTCGTGCCACGAGATGTATGACAACGTGTACATGGAATACAAGGAAACCATTCACTACAACAACCGGACGGGCGTACGTGCGACCTGCCCGGATTGCCACGTTCCCAAGGACTGGACGCACAAGATGATCCGCAAGGTTCAGGCGTCCAAGGAACTGTGGGGCAAGATGGTGGGCACCATCGACACGCGCGAGAAGTTCGAGGCCAAGCGCCTGGAGCTGGCGCGCAACGAGTGGAAGCGCATGAAGGCCTCCGACTCGCGCGAGTGCCGCAACTGCCACAGCTTCGAAAGCATGAACAAGGATTCGCAGAAGCAGCGCGCGCGCAAGCAGCACGAGATGGCGCTCGAGGACAACATGACCTGCATCGACTGCCACAAGGGTATCGCCCACCACAAGCCGGAAGGCATGACCGAGGAAGACGAGGAGTAAGATCCCTCGTGCATCACAGGCCAACCCAAGCACAGCGAGGATATGACGATGAAAAAAACGATGATTGCCGGCGCCGTCGGTGCTCTCCTGGCTCTCGGTACGGGTAGCGCGCTCGCGGCTGCGCCCGACTGGAGCAAGGTGGAGGGCAAGGACATCACCGCCTTCTATCCCGGCGTCTCGCCGATGGAGTGGATCCAGAAGGGGACCGAGCACGGTGGCGCGCGCGCACTCAAGAAGGGCGAGACCTGTGCCGACTGCCATAGCGACGAGGCGGCGGACATGGGCAAGAAGATGGCCAGCGGCCAGAAGATCGAGCCCACCCCGATCGCCGGCAAGGCCGCCTTCATCCCGGTGAAGGTGCAGGCCGCGCACGACGGCGAGAACCTCTACGTCCGCTTCTCCTGGAAGCAGCCGGCTGCCTCGGGCGCCGCGAAGATGGACGACAAGAACCCGGTCAAGATCGCGTTCATGCTCGAGTCGGGCGGCAAGGTCGAACTCGCCGACCAGAGCGGCTGCTGGGCGACCTGCCACACTGATTCGCGCACCATGCCGGGCGCGGACGAGGCCAAGACCAAGTACGTCAAGGGCGGCTCGCTCGCCGAGGGCAAGTTCTACGATCTCTACCAGTGGCGTAGCGGCGAGAACAAGGGCTACAACGGCTACGTCGCCGACAAGCGCGTGATGGAAGGCGGCAACGCCCTGGTCAGCGCCGAAGGCAAGAAGGACGGCGACAGCTGGTCGGTGGTGTTCACTCGCAAGCTCGCCGCCGGCGATGGCGACGTGAAGCTCGAGTCGGGCAAGGCCTACAACTTCGGCTTCGCGATCCACGACGACAACGCGGCGGGCCGTTTCCACCACGTCTCGCTCGGCTACAAGCTCGGCCTCGACACCGATGGCCACATCAAGGCGGCCAAGCAGTAACCCGACCTGATCCCGCCCGCGCTCCCGGGCGGTGTTCGATACGGCGGAAGCATCCGGCGAACCCGGGGCTTCCGCCGTTGTCATTTGCGATGGATCCATCGCGACCTTGCGGTCGCCTGTGCCTGAAACGGAGATGTCGATGAATGCGAGATTCGCCCCCGCCTGCCTTCTTGCCGCCGCTTTTTCGTTCGCTGGCGGCAGTCCTGCTTTGGCTGCAGAGCATCAGGTCATCGTGGAGAAGTATGCCTTCGCACCGATGGAGTTGCGCATCAAGCGCGGCGACACCGTGACCTGGGTGAACAACGAGAAGCGGGTGAGCCACTCGGTGCTGATGATCGGGCGCAGCGAGGAGTCCGAGCGCTTCTTTCCCGGTGAGAAGTGGTCGCGCGCCTTCCCGGAAGCGGGGCGCTTCGAGTACCGCTGCGGCCCGCATCCGGAAATGCTCGGGGTGGTGATCGTAGAGGACTGATTCGCGCCGTCGCACCCGCCCGCCGCCACCGCCGCAGCTCGCGCAAGCGACGGAGGAGCGCGGGCAGATGGGGCCGGCGGAGGCGCTAAAGCTGGCGCAGCGGTGCGGGCAAGACCCTGTGTCCGTCGAGGTTGATTCGAGTCAAGGTTTCGACACGGTCGAGAGGCCATGCTCCGTCCGAAGCCTTACCGCCGGATGCCAGCATGAAGATTCCGCCACTCCTCGCCCACGCCGTGGTCCTCCTCGGCGCTGCGCTCGTCTCCGCCTATGCCGCGGCATCCGAGCGCGCACCCGTCGAACCCGATCCGGCGCGCGCGCGCGAACTGATCCACATCGTCCGCCAGGACTGTGGCTCCTGCCACGGCCTGACTTTCAAGGGCGGGCTCGGGCCCGCGCTGACGGCCGAGGCCCTGGCCGACAAGCCGGCCGAAGGGCTCGTGGCCACCATTGTCGGCGGCCGCCCGGGCACGCCGATGCCGCCCTTCCAGACCATCCTGTCCGAGGCCGAGGCCGAGTGGATCGTCTACTGGCTGATGCGCGGTTTCCCCGCCGACGCCGGCCTGCCGCAGGCCGCCGCACGCAACTGAACCATCGCCGTCCGTGCTCCAGCGACTCGAGCGGGCGTGGACGGCAGTCTCCCCGGTGGCGGCCCGCCACCCCAAGCTCCCGGAGTTTCCATGTCTTCCCGTGAAGTTCGACTCGCACCGCCCGCCCTGTGGGGCGTGGTCCTCTCCGCCATGGTCGTGCTGCTGTCGGCCTGTTCGAGTACGCCGCCTGCCGCCTTGCGCGGCACCGGCGACCTCGGCGTGGTGATCGAGCGCGCCGACGGCAAGGTGAAGGTGATCGAGACCACCGGGCGCAGCGTGCTCGCCACGGTGGCCGGCCTGGGCGATCTCTCCCACGCCTCGGTGGTGTTCTCGCGCGATGGCCGCTACGCCTTCGTGTTCGGCCGCGACGGCGGGCTGACCAAGGTCGATCTGCTCGAGCGTCGGATCGTAGGCCGCAAGGTGCAGGCGGGCAACGCGATCGGCGGCTCGATCTCGCACGACGGCAGCCTGGTGGTGGTGCAGAACTACGAGCCGGGCGGCATCAAGGCCTTCGACGCCGACACGCTCGAACTCGTCGCCGACGTGCCCGCCACCACCGAGGACGGCACCCGCTCCAAGGTGGTGGGCCTGGCGGACCTGTCGGGCAAGCGCTTCATCTACTCGCTCTTCGAGGCGGGCGAGATCCGCATCACCGACTTCTCCGACCCCAGGAAGCCGGTCACCCAGCGCTTCCCCGGCGGCAAGCAGCCTTACGACGCGCTGGTCACGCCCAACGGCCGCTACTACATCGCCGGCCTCTTCGGTGAAGATGGCCTGGCGCTGATCGACCTGTGGAACCTCGACAAGGGCAGCCGCAAGATCCTCTCCGGCTACGGCCGCGGCGAGCAGCCCCTGCCGGTCTTCAAGATGCCCCACCTGCGCGGCTGGTCGGTCGCCGGAAACCGTGCCTACCTGCCCGCGATCGGGCGTCACGAGGTGCTGGTGGTCGACACGGACACCTGGCAGGAGGTCGATCGCATCAAGGTCAAGAGCCAGCCGGTGTTCGCCATGGCGCGTCCGGACGGGCGCGAGATCTGGGTGAACTTCGCCTTCCCAGACAATGGCTGGGTGCAGGTCATCGACACCGTCAGCGGCAAGGTCACCGACACCCTGCAGCCGGGGCGCGGCATCCTGCACATGGAGTTCCTCTCCAAGGGGCACGAGATCTGGCTGTCGGCGCGCGACGACAACAAGGTCGTGATCTACGACACCGCCAGCAAGCAGCAGATCGGCGGCTTCGACTCGGCGAGCCCGAGCGGCATCTTCTTCACCACGCGCGCCGCGCGCACGGGCTTCTGATGCCGCGCCAGGCCATCCTGCCCGAGGCGCTCGACGCCACCGGCTTCCGCCTGCTCAACGAGTGGCAGCGCGACTTCCCGCTCGAGCCGCGGCCCTTCGCGCGCATCGCGCAGGCGGTGGGCGCCGCCGAGGAGGACGTGATCGCGGCCTACCGCGACCTGGCCGCGCAAGGCCTGGTGAGCCGGGTGGGCGCGGTGTTCGCCCCGCGCCGCCTGGGCGCGAGCGCGCTGGCTGCGCTGGCCGCGCCGCCCGAGCGCCTGGAGGAGGTCGCCGCGCGCGTCACGCGCGAACCCGCGATCAACCACAACTACCAGCGCGAGCATCGCTACAACCTGTGGTTCGTGGTCACCGCGGCCTCGCGCGCGCAGCTCGACGAGGTGGTCGCCGGCATCGAGCGCGACACCGGCTGCGCGGTCATCGTGCTGCCGCTGGAAGAAGAGTTCCACATCGACCTCGGCTTCGACCTCAAGGCGGGCGGGGCGGGGCGGCGCTCGCACGCGGGCCCGCGCGCCGGCGAGCCGATCGCGCTCGGCAACGCGGACGGCGGCTGCGAGCTGCCGGCGGTCGAACGCCAGTTGATCGGCGCGCTGCAGGGTGGCCTGGCGCTGGAGGCGCGGCCCTTCGCCACGCTGGCGGCGCGGGTCGGTCTCACTGAGGATGCGGTCATCTCCTGCATCGCGCGCTGGGTGGACGAAGGCCTGATCCGCCGCTTCGGCGTGGTCGTGCGCCACCACGAGCTCGGCCTCGAGGCCAATGCGATGTGCGTGTGGGACGTACCCGACGCCGAGGTCTCCGCGCTCGGCCGCCGCCTCGCGCAGGAGGCCGCGGTCACGCTGTGCTACCGGCGCAGCCGCGTGCTGCCCGACTGGCCCTACAACCTGTTCTGCATGATCCACGGCAGCGCGCGCGAGGAGGTGCTCGCCGCGCGCGACGACCTCGCCGTGCGTCTGGGCCTCGACCGCCATCCGCATGCGGTGCTGTTCAGCTGCCGGCGCTTCAAGCAGACCGGCGCACGCTATCTCGGCGCCAAGGACCTCGCCCATGTCTGAAGCCCATTCCGCCGCGGTCGCCGGCCGTCGCGGCGTCGCCGCGAAGCGTACGCCCGACGAGGTCGAGCGCCGCCTGATCAACGCCATCCAGGGCGAGTTCCCGCTTTCGGAACGCCCCTTTGCCGAGGTCGGGGCCGCGCTCGGCCTGTCCGAGGACGAGGTGATCGCGCGCCTGCAGTCGCTTCTCGACGACCGCGTGCTGACGCGCTTCGGGCCGATGTACCAGATCGAGCGCATGGGCGGCGCCTTCTGCCTGGCCGCGATCGCGGTGCCCGAGGCGCAGTGGGCGAGCGCGGTGGAGGCGGTCAACGCCTTCCCCGAGGTGGCGCACAACTATCGCCGCGAGCATGCGCTCAACATGTGGTTCGTGCTCGCCACCGAGACGCCCGAAGGCATCGCCGACTGCGCGCGCCGGATCGAGGCCGCGACCGGGCTGGTGGTGCATCTGTTCCCCAAGGAACGCGAGTACTTCGTCGAGATGAGGCTGGTGGCGTGATGACGAGAGACATGCCGGATAACGCAGCGCTCGTGCGGGCCGACGCCCGCGACGAGGCGGCCAGGAGCGCCGATGAAGCTGCCCGCGTCGAACTCGACCGCCGCATCGTGCTCGCCACCCAGGGCGGCCTGCCGCTGGTGGCGCGTCCCTACGCCGCGGTTGCCGAGACGCTCGGCGTAGCCGAGGGGCTGGTGCGCGAGCGCCTCGCCGCCATGCTCGCCGACGGCCGCATCCGCCGCATCGGCGCGGTGCCCAACCACTACGCGATCGGCTACACCGCCAACGGCATGAGCGTGTGGGACATCGATGCCGCCGTGATCGACGCGGTCGGCGAGCGCGTCGGCGGACTCGACTTCGTCACCCACTGCTACCGCCGCCCCCGCCACCTGCCCGACTGGCCCTACAACCTGTTCGCCATGGTGCACGCCGCCAGCCGCGAGGCCGCGCTCGCACGCGTCGAAGAGATCGCGGCGCTGATCACCGCGGAGTTTCCCGGTGCCTGCCGCGGCTGCGACGTGCTGTTCTCGTCCGGCATCCTCAAGAAGACGGGGCTGCGGATCGGCGGCTAGGCACATCCGGCGCGCCGGTGTTTCTGCATGCGCCCAAGGCCTTTCTGCCCGCGCCGGGCACCCTTGACGCGCATCATTTTCATTCGCGGGCGCCTCGGGTGAAATGGCCTCCATTCAGGAGGCTCCCATGTTCCGCATCTCCCAATTCATCCGCGAGCTCGACCACCCCACGCCCGCCGGCCCGCGCCGCAACCCGCCGGGCCCGGTGGTGATCTGGAACCTGATCCGGCGCTGCAACCTCACCTGCGAGCACTGCTACTCGATCTCGGCGGACAAGGATTTCCCCGGCGAGCTGAACACCGAGGAGGTGTTCAAGGTCATGGACGACCTCAAGGCCGCGCGCGTGCCGGTGCTGATCCTGTCCGGCGGCGAGCCGCTGCTGCGCCCCGACATCTTCGACATCGCCCGCCGCGCCAAGGGCATGGGCTTCTACGTCGGCCTGTCGTCCAACGGCACCCTGATCGACGAATCCAACATCGACGCCATCGACGGCATCGGCTTCGACTACGTGGGGGTGAGCCTCGACGGCATCGGCGCCACACACGACCACTTCCGCCGCAAGGAGGGCGCCTTCGAGGCCTCGATGCATGGCATCCGCCTGTGCCGCGAGCGCGGCATCAAGGTCGGCGTGCGCTACACCATGACCGAGGGCAACGCCCACGACCTGCCGGCGCTGCTGAAGCTGGTCGAGGACGAGCACATCGACAAGTTCTACTTCTCGCACCTCAACTACGCCGGCCGCGGCAACAAGAACCGTGCCGGCGACGCGCACCATCGCACCACCCGCGAAGCCATGGAGCTGCTCTTCGAGACCTGCCTGGACCTGCACCGGCGCGGCATCGAGAAGGACTTCGTCACCGGCAACAACGACGCCGACGGTCCCTTCCTGCTGCACTGGGTGCAACGGCGCTTCCCCGACAAGGCCGCGCACATCGAGGCCAAGCTGCGCCAGTGGGGCGGCAACGCGAGCGGGGTGAATGTCTCCAACATCGACAACCTCGGCATCGTGCACCCGGACACCATGTGGTGGCATGTGCCGCTGGGCAATGTGCGCCAGCGCGCCTTCGGCGAGATCTGGAACGACCTCTCCAACCCGCTGCTGGCCGGACTCAAGCAGCATCCGCGCAAGCTCGAAGGGCGCTGCGGGGCGTGCAAGTACCTGGACATCTGCAACGGCAGCTCGCGCGTGCGCGCCGAGCAGGTCACCGGCAACCCGTGGGCGGAGGACCCCGCCTGCTATCTTCTCGACGAGGAGATCGGCGTGACTCCGGCGGACTACGGCACCGAGCGCGTCGTCACCACGCCCTGGACCCGCATCGACAAGGTCTCCGCATGAAGCGCCACGCCACGACCCTGAGCAGCGTGCTCGCGCTCGCCGGCGCACTCTCCGCAGCGCTCGTCGCCCTGCCTGCATCCGCCTCTGCGGAGAAGGCGGCCGCGGGGGCGGCCTCCGCCGCAGCTGTTTCGCCCGCGGCCATCGACGTACCCGCGCTCTACGCGCAGCACTGCGCGGCCTGCCATGCGCCCAACCGCCTCGGCGCGATGGGGCCCGCGCTGCTGCCCGACAACCTCGGGCGCCTGCGCAAGAGCGAGGCGGCCAAGGTGATCGCCGAGGGCCGCGCGGCGACCCAGATGGCCGGGTTCGCCGCGCAGATGAGCAAGGAAGAGATCGCCGCGCTCACCGAATGGATCTACAGCCCGGTGGTGCCCGCGCCGCGCTGGACCGACGACGACATCCGCGCCTCGCGCATCGTCCACGTCGACCCCGCGACGCTCTCGGACAAGCCGGTCTTCGACGCCGACCCGATGAATCTCTTCCTGGTGGTGGAGGCGGGCGACCATCACGTCAGCGTGCTCGACGGCGACAAGCTCGAGCCGATCTTCCGCTTCCAGTCGCGCTTCGCCCTGCACGGCGGGCCCAAGTTCGCCGCCGAGGGGCGCTACGTGTTCTTCGCCTCGCGCGACGGCTGGATCACCAAGTTCGACCTGTGGAACCTGAAGGTCGTGGCCGAGGTGCGCGCCGGCATCAACACGCGCAACGTCGCCGCCTCGCCCGATGGCACCCACGTCGCGGTGGCCAACTATCTGCCCAACACCCTGGTGCTGCTCGACGGCGATCTCAATCTGGTGAAGACCATCGAGGCCAAGGACCGCGACGGCAAGAAGAGCTCGCGGGTCTCGGCGGTGTACGACGCCACCCCGCGCCAGTCCTTCATCGCCGCGCTCAAGGACGTCGGCGAGGTGTGGGAGATCAGCTACACCAAGGCGGTCGAGGACATCCCGGTCAGCTACATCCACGACTACACCCAGCGCGAAGGGACCTTCATCCCCGGCTACCTCAATCCGCGCCGCACCATCCTCGCCGAGGTGCTCGACGACTTCTTCTTCACCCAGGACTACTCCGAGCTCATGGGCGCCTCGCGCGAGGGCGTCGGTCAGGTGGTGAACCTCGACGTGCGCAAGAAGATCGCCGACCTGCCGCTCGACGGCATGCCGCACCTGGGCTCGGGCATCACCTGGGAATGGAAGGACCCCGCCGCCGGGCCGGACGCCAAGCCGCGTACGGTGATGGCGAGCACCAACCTCAAGGCCGGCGAGGTCACCGTGATCGACATGAAGACCTGGGAGGTCGTCAAGCGCATCCCCACGCGCGGCCCGGGCTTCTTCCTGCGCAGCCACGGCAACAGCCGCTACGCCTTCGTCGACTCGATGATGAGCCCGGAGGCCAAGCACATCCTGCAGGTCATCGACAAGCACACGCTCGAGGTGGTGAAGGAGATCACCGGGGAGCCCGGCAAGACGCTCGCCCACATCGAGTTCACCCGCGACGGCCGCCATGCGCTCGCCAGCCTGTGGGAGGACGAGGGCGCGGTGATCGTGCTCGACGCGCAGACCCTGGAAGAGGTCAAGCGCCTGCCCATGCGCAAGCCCGTGGGCAAGTACAACGTCTGGAACAAGATCACGCGCGAGGAAGGCACCAGCCACTGACTCCCCCGGCCGGGCAGGCGTCCGGCCGTGCGCAGCTTCACCCGTCTTCAACCCCTTCAGCACAAAAGAGAACCGAACATGGCGCTGATCCGCCTCGACGAACCGACCACCAAACGCATTCCGCCCGACACCTTCTCGCTGTGGGCGCTCGCCTTCCGTCCCTTCTACCTGCTCGCGGCGCTGTTCGCCGCGATTGCCGTGCCGGTGTGGGCGGTGGCCTACTCCGGTGCGATCGAGCTGCCGATGCCGGGCATCTGGTGGCATGCGCACGAGATGATCTTCGGCTTCGCGATCGCGGTGATCATCGGCTTCCTGTTTACCGCGGGGCGCAACTGGACCGGGCTCGACACGCCCACGGACAAGCCGCTGATGGTGCTCGCCGCGGTCTGGCTTGCCGGCCGCCTGGCGATGGCCTTCGGCAGCGGCGCCTGGGTGGCGATCGTGGACCTCGCCTTCCTGCCGGTGGCCGCGGGGATGCTGCTCAAGGTGCTGATCAAGGCCAAGAGCAAGCGCAACTACTTCGTCGGCGCGCTGCCCGCCATGCTGGCGCTCGCGAACCTGTTCTTCCACCTCGCCGTGCTCGGCGTCATCGAGGCCGACCCGCTGACCGCGATGCACCTGGCCCTCGGCCTGGTGGTGGTGCTCGAGACCATCGTCGGCGGTCGCGTCATCCCGATGTTCACCTTCAACGCGGTGCGCGGCGTCAAGCAGTGGCGCAACGTGAAGCTCGACTGGGCGGCGGCGATCGCCACCGGCATCGCGCTGCTGCTGTGGGCGCTCGGCGCCGGCGCCTGGGCGGGCGTGGTGTCGTTGGTCGCGGCGGCGCTGCAGGCGGTGCGGCTCGGCGGCTGGAACCCGTGGGCGACGCGCAGCCAGCCCATCCTGTGGGTGCTGCAGCTGGCCTACCTGTGGATTCCGCTCGGCCTCGCGCTGGTCGCGCTGACGCAGTTCGGCGTGCTGCCGCGCTCGGCCGGCATCCATGCGCTGGCCATCGGCGCCACGGGTGGGCTGATCATCGGCATGATCACCCGCACCGCGCTCGGCCACACCGGCCGCATGCTGACCGCCGGGCGCATCGAGACCGCCGCCTACGCGCTGGTGCTGCTGGCCGCGCTGGTGCGGGTGCTGACCGTGGCCTTCATCCCCGCTGCGCAGTTGGGCGGCGTGCATGCCGCGGCGACGCTGTGGTCGATCGCGTTCCTGCTCTACCTGTGGCGCTACGCCCCCTACCTCTGGTATGCCCGCGTGGACGGAAAGGAAGGCTGAACGCCTGATCTGGCGGAGCGGTGAGCGCGTCGACGATGCGGAGGGTCGCGACGATGTTCGCCGCTCCGGGGGTCTCTTCGCCGGCGCACCCTTGCGGACGCCGCGCGCTCCGTGATCGCGATCGCGTGTCGTCGCCGGAGACTTTTTCGCCCTAGCGCGGAAGGGTCATGGTAAAGCGAGTGAGGCCTTCCGCGGATCGCGCGGCGATCTCTCCCCCGTGCGCGCGCACGATGGAGCGCGTGATCGCGAGTCCGAGTCCGGCGCCTTCGCCTCGAGTCTCGCGCTGGGCGCTGGCGCGATGGAAGCGCTCGAAGATGCGCTCGATCTGGTCGGCGGGGATGGGGGCGCCGGGATTGCAGACGACGAGGCGGATGGCGGTGGTGTCCGCCTCGATCGCGATCGTGATCCGCTCGCCGTCCGGCGTGTGCCGCAGCGCGTTGGAGATCAGGTTCGACAAGGCGCGCCGCAGCATCAGGCGGTCCCCGTGCACGCTCGCCCGCCCCTGGCGCAGGATGCGGACCCGGCGTTCCTCGGCCAGCGCTTCGTAGAAATCGATCAGCGCATCGACCTCGCTCGCCAGGTCGACGACCTCGCCGGCATGCGCGAGCGTGTTCTCCTCGGCCTTGGCGAGAAACAGCATGTCGCCCAGCGTGCGCGCGATGCGCTCGTACTCCTCCAGGTTCGAGGCGAGGATGTCCTGATACTCGGCGCTCGTGCGCGGCCGCGACAGCGCCACCTGGGTCTGCGTCATCAGGTTGGAGATCGGCGTGCGCAGCTCGTGGGCGATGTCCGCCGAATAGTCCGACAGGCGCTGGAAGGCGGTCTCCAGGCGGGCGAGCATGCCGTTGAGCGCCTCGACGTGGTCGCGCACCTCGGCGGGCGCGTCGTGCGCATCCAGGCGCTCGCCAAGACGCTCGGCGGAGAGCTCGCGCGCGGTCTCGGTGACCCGGCGCAGCGGCGCCAGCCCGCGATGCGCTGCGAACCAGCCGAACACCGCCGCGACCAGCGCGGCGAGCGCCACGCCCGCCCAGGTCGCACGCTGCGCCGAGGCGAGGAAGTGGGTGTGATGGGAGAGGTCGAGGGCGACGAGGATCTCCAGCTGGGGCTGGAGGCCGCCGTCCGCCGCGGCTGCGGCCGCCGGGAGCGCGACCGTCCCCCGCAGCCCGAGGTAGGGGTGGCCGTCGACCTCCCAGCCTGGCTCCTCGCTCGTCACCGCCTGCCCCGCACGCTGCGCCGCGCTGAAGTGCGCCGGATGGATCAGCCGCAGCACGCGCCCGTCGGCGTCGCGCACGCGCACGCCCACGTTGTCGTGGCCGACGAGCGCGGCCTCCACCGCATCCAGGCGCGCCTGCAGCGGCGTGGCGTGGTCCACCTGCTGCAGCGTGTTGCGGATCAGCACGAGCTTGCCGTGCAGCTCGTGCAGGTCGAGCTCGTGGAAGTGCGCGTCGAGCATGCGCCCGTGCAGCAGCGCGGCGAGCGCGAGCAGGGCAGCGGTGAGCGCGGCGAACAGCGCCACCAGGCGCGCGGTCAGCGAGATACCGTGGCTCATCGCGGCGCGGGCTCGGCGGCCTCGAGCACGTAGCCCATGCCGCGCACCGTGCGGATCAGCTTGGGCTCGAAGGCGTCGTCCACCTTGGCGCGCAGCCGACGCACGGCGACCTCGATCACGTTGGTGTCGCTGTCGAAGTTCATGTCCCACACCTGCGAGGCGATCAGCGAGCGCGGCAGCACCTCGCCCTGGCGGCGCAGCAGCAGCTCGAGCAGGGCGAACTCCTTGGCGGTGAGGTCGATGCGCTGCCCGCCGCGCGTCACCCGGCGGCGCAGCAGATCGAGCTCGAGGTCGGCCGCGCGCAGCACCTCGGCCTCGGGGCTGCGCCCGCGCCGCAGCAGCGTGCGCACGCGCGCGAGCAGCTCGGCGAAGGCGAAGGGCTTGACGAGGTAGTCGTCGGCGCCCAGCTCCAGCCCGCGCACGCGGTCCTCGACCTGGTCGCGCGCGGTGAGGAAGAGCACCGGCATCGTGCGCCCGCTGCGCCGCAGCGTCTGCAGGATGCCCCAGCCGTCGAGCGAGGGCAGCATTACGTCGAGCACCAGCAGATCGTGCCCGCCCTCGAGCGCCAGGTGCAGACCGTCGAGCCCGTCGCGCGCGAGGTCGACGACGAAGCCGGCCTCGCTCAGGCCCTGGCGCAGGTAGTCGCCGGTCTTGGCCTCGTCCTCGACGATCAGGATCTTCATGCGGGTGTTTCCGTGGGTTGAGTGGATTGGGTGGAGTGGGTTGGGGGCGTTGAGGCGGTTGAGGCCGTTGAGGTCGTCGATTCCGTTGATGCCAGCGCCGAGTGCCGGTGCGGAATGATCGCGCGGGTTCCGTCTGCGCGGATTTTGCCCGAGGGCGGTGGGGAGGGTGGTGGATTACGGAAATGTAATCGGCGCGTCAGGCTGGTGTCGGGGAGCGGCTTCGATACTGGTGGCGAGTTCCCGGGCAGCCCGCCCGGCCCGACATCGAGAGGCTCGCGACATGAAGAAACCGCCCCGTTCCGCCGTCTGTTGCGCGTTCGCCGCGCTGTCCGCCTTTGCCGCGCCGGTGAGCGCGCTCGCGCAGGGCGGCCATTCCGCGCACCACGGCACGGCCGTCGCCACGCCGGCCGCGGCCGAGCTCGCCGAGGGCACGGTCCGGAAGATCGACCGCGCGGCCGGCCGGATCACCATCGCGCACGGACCGATCGCCGCGCTGGAGATGCCGCCGATGACCATGATGTTCCGTGCCACCGATCCGGCGATGCTCGACCAGGTCAAGGTCGGCGACCGCATCCGCTTCGCCGCCGCGGAGCAGGACGGCGCGCTGGTGGTGACCAAGCTGGAAGCGGCGCGCTGATGTGGCGGCACCGGAGCGTAACGCGCGTCGCAGCTGCAATGCCCGTTCGCGGCTGCCGCCGCTCCTACAGGGGCGTGTCGGTTCGTGTAGGGCGTCGGGGGGCGGGGAACGCGTCGGGTGCGCGCCGGTTCATGTAGGAGCGCCGGCAGGCGCGAATGCCGCCGCCCCCGATCGCGCCGGGGATTCATGTAGGAGCGCCGGCAGGCGCGAAGACGGCCGCGCCGTAACCGAAAGCGGGCGTCGCAGCTGCGTTGCCCATTCGCGGCTGCCGCCGCTCCTACAGGGGCGTGTCGGTTCGTGTCGGGCGTCGGGGGGCGGGGAACGCGTCGGGTGCGCGCCGATTCATGTAGGAGCGCCGGCAGGCGCGAATGCCGCCGCCCCCGA